>Ga0070737_10001315_pt1 | contig 36356 bp, 22 predicted proteins | sample Coa_R1_10_FD_66438 | JGI IMG/M metagenome (GOLD analysis project Ga0070737, IMG submission 66438) | Surface soil microbial communities from Centralia Pennsylvania, which are recovering from an underground coalmine fire - Coalmine... | ecosystem: Environmental > Terrestrial > Soil > Unclassified... | reverse complement strand
ACAGAATCTCCACACGCTTGATGGAATCGATACCCAAATCAGCATCCAGGGCCATATCCAATTCCAGCATCTCCGCCGGATAACCGGTCTTCTCAGCAATCACCTCCAGCAGGATGGTTTCGATGCGCTGGTCCACGACGACCGGTGCCGGCGGTGTTGACGGCGCCGATTGCGGCGGAGCAGGTGACGCCACGGGCACAGGAACAGGCACTGGCATGGGCATCGCTTGCGGCGACGAGCTAGGGGGCGCTGACTCGTGACGAGTCGGAGCAGGCGACGGCGCGGCGAGGGGGGTAGGACCGATCGGCAGACCGAGCGAGGCTTGCAACAACCGCTGTTGCTGTTCGACAAGGAGCTGCACCGTACGCTGGGCGGCATCCTGGCCGTCGAGAAATTGACGGTGCAGTTGGGCCGTCTGTTCCTGCAGGCGTTGCAAGGCGGCGAGGCTGTCGCGCGTCATTTGCAAGGCTTGGGCGAGAGCGGTACTGTCGGGAGGATTAGGTCCGTTCATCGTCGGCTTGGGAGTTCCGTTCATTGAAGGTCGAGGTTCGGTACGTTTCGGTTTGGGCTTGACGTAGTTAGCGCCGCAGAGCGGCACCAGGAGGGGGCGTTTGGGAGAATCGGCCGGCGTTTGCGGCAGCGGTGCATCGGCATCCCAGGCGGAGAGCTTCACTTCGTGGCCCCGGGCGGCCAGATGCGCCAGGCAGCAGGCCAGATCACACATGCCGGAGCGCTGGCCGTTCGAGCTATCGAGCGCCAGCGCCTCATGATCGCGGCCTTGCAGAATGGCGGACACCAGGCCGGTCAGGCGACGGCCGGGGCCGACTTCAAGGAAAATGCGAATACCGGATTCGTAGAGGCGCTCAATCTCCCGGACGAACTCGACAGGCCTCGCCAGCTGGCTGGCCAGGAGATCGCGGGCGGCGGCGGCGCCATCCGGATACGCTTGGGCAGTGCTGTTGGCGAAAACAGGCATCGTTCCAGGAAGAAACTCGATCTCTTCCAGAGCAGTGCGGAATGGCTCGGCAGCTGCAGCTACCAGCGGACTATGGAAGGCTGCGGATACGGCCAAGCGCTGAACAGGAATTTTCCGTTCGGCAAAGGCAGCTGCAGCGCGCTCGATAGCCGCGGTTGGACCGGACAGTACCGTCTGCTGGGGAGCGTTTTTGTTTGCCAGAGTGAGATCGAGGTTTTCGGCACGAAGGACAGCATGAATTGTTTCTTCCGTTGCTTGCACGGCAAGCATGGAGCCTTCTGTACCGGCGACATTGGCCATGAGCCGGCCGCGCAGACGGGACAGGCGGAAGAAATCATCGGGTTTCAGGCGGCCGGCAGCACACAGGGCCGTCAATTCGCCGTAGCTGTGGCCAGCGGCGGCATCCGCGCGAACACCGAATAGTTCGAGGATGCGCCAGGCACCAAGGGAGACAGCCCCCAGAGCAGGCTGGGCGATGTCGGTAGCACGCAGCGCTTCTTCATTGGCGCGGCGGTCTTCAGCAGTGAACGAAATTAATGGATAAATACGATCAATTAAATGTTTTGGTTGCGCTTCGAGCTGGCACGCTTGAGCCAAGGTATCGTGCAAGGCCGGGAAGCGGCAAGCCAGCTCCCGCAACATGCCGGGATATTGCGCCCCCTGTCCGGGGAAGAGTATGGCCAGTTTTCCGGCGCGTGGGCCGCGACAGAAGAAAATGCCCTCGGCGCTATTCGCACTCATCCTCGACTCGCGGCTAACCAGAGAATGCGCGCGCTCCAGCAAGCGTGCGACATCGGTACGGTCGCGCTGAATGACGAGAAGCAACCGGCATTGGGCTGCCGCATTCCATGTCTGGCGTGTCCGGGCAGCGCGGGCGCGAAGGTCCGGCCATTCGAGGTTTGCCGGCCATTGGCTCAACTGTTGTTCAATCTGCCGCGGCGTCGTTCCCGTGAAGGCGAGAATTTGCGTATCGCCGTCCCAGTCGATCGCTTCCTTGTGCGGGCTGGCTTCTTCGAGGACACAGTGAAAATTGCTGCCACCGAAACCGAAAGCGCTGACGGCGGCGCGGCGCGGATGCTGCGGCGACGGCATCCACGGCCGGGCTTCCGTGTTGACGTAGAACGGGCTATCTTCAGATTGAAGCGGCTCGATCGGCTGTTTGACCTTGAGCGTCGGCGGCAGCACCTTGTGATGGAGAGCGGCGACAGCTTTGATGAGTCCGGCGACGCCAGCTGCTGCCTTGGTGTGGCCTATTTGCGATTTTACCGATCCCAGAGCACACCATCTCTCAGAACGCTGATGCGACCGCGCTTGCCTCTTTGCGGCGTCATATACTTCAGTCAACGCGGCTACTTCCGTAACATCGCCTACGCGCGTGCCGGTGCCGTGCGCCTCGACCAGTTCGATTGTATCGGGGGTCACCCCGGCAAGCTGATACGCCTTGCGGATGGCCTCGACCTGTCCGGCGGCGCGGGGAGCGTAGATGGCATTGCCCCGGCCATCACTCGACGAACCCAGGCCGCGCAAAACCGCATAAATGCGGTCGCCGTCGCGCTGTGCATCCTCGAGACGTTTCAGCACCACCATGCCCAGCCCTTCGCCGAGAATGGTGCCGTCGGCGCCGGCATCGAACGGCCGGGCATCGCCCGTCGGCGACAGCGCCGGCGTCTTGCTGAAACACATGTACATGAAAATATCATTGAACGTATCGACGCCGCCGGTCAGCACCATGTCGGCCCGGCCCGTTGTCAATTCCAGGCAGGCCAAGTGGAGTGCGCTCAGCGACGAGGCGCAGGCGGCGTCGACAATGCAGTTGGTGCCGCCCAGGTCGAAGCGATTGGCGATGCGTCCAGCCACCACGTTGCCCAGCAGGCCGGGAAAGGAGTTCTCTTGCCAGCTGATATAGGAATCGCTGATGCGCTGCACCACCTCTTCCGCGATGTTTTCCTCCACACCGGCCTCGCGCAGCGCACGCCGCCAGATTGGATGACCGAGCCGCGCGCCCAACGGGATCACCAGTTCCAACGTGCCGGTGACACCAAGGATAACAGAGACACGGCTGCGATCAAAAGACCGCTCTTCAGCGTAGCCAGCGTCGGCCAACGCTTGTTGCGCCACTACCAAGCCGAGCAGCTGAGAGGTATCGGTAGCTTCGAGACTGTTAGGCGCGATGCCGAAAGCGGCGGGGTTGAACGGCGTGGCATGCAAAAAGCCGCCACGCGCCGTGTAAATGCGATCGGGCGCTTTGGGGTCGGGGTGGTAGTAATCCTCCGGTCGCCAATGCGTCGGCGGCACATCGGTAATGGCATCGACGCCGCCCTGAATCCGCGCCCAGTACGCGCTCAGATTATCGGCCCCGGGAAACAGGCAGCCGATGCCGATGATCGCCAAAGGAGTTGCCGAATCTGCCGTGCTCAAACCATTGTCCTCAAACAAGAGTCACCACGAATCATACAAATAACACCAATAAAGGACGAAAGAGAAAAACGGACTCTGTTAATTCTAATTTTCCTCATTCCCAAACAGAGTTTGGGAACCAAGATTGAACCAGGATGGAAAACGGACTCTGTTAATTGCTTTAGGTCTTCTTCTTTTTTATTCGTGTTATTCGTGTGATTCGTAGTTAGTTCCAATCAGCGCTTGGATTGTTTCCAGTTCCAGGGGTGTCACCCGCGACCACGCGCTCGGCAATGGCAAGCCCTGGCTGCGTAGCGTCTGCACGCGCAGCAACACCGCCGCTCCGTATAGGATATTGAAGGCGACCGTAACGACGCGGCGATGGCGCGGCTGTTCGAGGAAAGAACCTTTGGACCATTCGTTGAACGCGCCCATCGCCGGGCCGCACCATACCTGATAATCGAGGCGGCGCGTTGGGTCGCCGGCATTGGCCCAGCGCGAGGACAGGCCAAGATACCAACGAAACACGAGGGCCATTTTATGTTTGGCGTCGCGGTTGGCACGCTCTACTTGAGCCGGGTCACGCTGGAGAAAGAAAGCGCGTGTTTGGTCCCAGATTTCCGCCAAGGGCGCCCGAAACAGATTCTTTTCGATATGAGCGCGTTCGGCCGCAGGCAGGGCTTCCAGGCTGGGATAAGTCCGGTATAGTTCGTAGAGCTTGGCGGCGCGCATGGCGAACATAGTGCCGCGCTTCAGGACTTGTACTTTGACGCCCATCTCAAACATATCGGCAGCGGGGGCCATGATCGTATCGGCTTGCTCGGCCTGAGCGAGCATTTCGCGTACCGCATCCGAGCTGCCGGACTCGACGCACGCCTGATTGACGGAGCCGGTCAACACGTAGGCGGCCCCCATCGCGAAAGCGGCGGCAGCGGATGCCGGCGTTGCGATGCCGCCCGCTGCACCGACACGCAGCGGCACCTCGTAGTCGTACTGTTGCTGCAAACGATCGCGCAAGGCAATCAGGGTCGGCACCAGGGTGATGGCGGGGCGATTATCCGTATGTCCGCCGGAGTCGGCCTCGGCCGTTACGTCCTGGGCCACAGGAATACGAGCAGCAAGGGCAGCTTGTTCCGGGGTAATATCGCCTTGACGGACCAACTCTTGCAGCATGCGCTCGGGTGGCGGAGCAAGAAATTTCGAGGCGACTTCTACACGCGATACTTTGACGATGATGCGATTGGGCACGATGATTTGGCCCGACGGATCGCGGCGGATGCCGTGGACCCGATAGCGCACCACCGGCAGCGTCAAATCGAGAAATGCCGACGCCTCCACGAGCCGAACGCCGCGGCGCAGGTACAAATCGACGAGGGCGCGTTCCAAATTCGGCTCAGCCGGGCTGTGGATGAGGTTGAAACCGTAGGGTATTGCGCCCAGGCTTTTCTGAATACGCTCGATAGCGGCTTCGACGGTTGGTAACGGCAAGCCGGCAGCGCCAAAGAAGGCCAACATGCCGGCCTGGCCCATCGCTTCCACGATGTCGGCTGAGCCGATCCCATTGGCCATCGACCCGGCGAGATACGGATAGCGGATGCGGTAATCGGCGCAGAAAGTCGGATCGCCGAGATCTTCCAGACGGCAGGCAGGAGCATAAGCCATTCGTGCCCCTGGCGGCGGCGCGGACCAGTCCTCGGCAGGCAGCAGGGTGTAGCGGCCAGCGCTTTCGAGAAGGCGGATGGGCCGGCCGAGGGCGCGAATCGCGTCGTGGATGGCCCGTGCTTCATTCATGGAGGAACCCCATCACCATGCAGTCAGTCTTGTGGCAGGTATGGGGGATTATGATAGGGGTTGAATGGCGATCCGCCAGCGTTGCTAGCCCGTAATGCATCTTCGGTCTGCTCCGGTCCCTTTTTCGGCGGCCCTTCCGTAGCTCAGGCATCCTGGCATGCATCAACTGCCGGAAGGTGAGAACGGCACACCTTGCAAGGCACGGGGACAGCATGCCCTGCAAGGCGCGCCGTTCGCCTTTAGTCGCTAAAGGCGAACGGACTTTTCCCTCCCCCCTTGTGGGGGAGGGTTGGGGTAGGGGGGACACCACTCCAGCCCTCCCTCATGAGGGGAGAGGAGGTTTGGTCCGGTAGCTCTAATCACGGTGGTCTATCCACCCGCCCGCTTCCTCGCGCACCAGCGTCGTCAGCGCCGCAATCCAGGCCGGATGAGCGTTCAGGCACGGACAGCGGTGCAATTGCTCGCCGCCAGCGTGCTGGAAGGCTTCGCGAGCTTCGCGGCCAATCTCATCGATGGTCTCCAGGCAATCGCTGGTGAATCCCGGCATAGCCACGAAGACGCGGCGGATGCCTTGTTTGGCCAGCCGTACCAGCGTCTGTTCGGTGTATGGCTTGAGCCATTCCTCGCGGCCAAAGAGGGATTGAAAGGTCTGCGTCCAGCTGTGGCGTGGCCAGCCGAGCCGTTGGATCAATCCCGCTGTGGTCCGTTTGACGTGCGTGGCATAGGGATCGCCGCTCTGAGCATAGCGAATAGGGATGCCGTGAAAACTCAGCAGATAATGCTCTGGCTGCCAGCTCAGACGAGCCAGTTCGTCGCGGATGACAGCAGCCATCGCATCGAGATAGGCGGGATGTTCGTAATACGGCGGCACGATTCGCAGTGCTGGCACGCGCCGCTCGTGCATCAGCGCCCGAAACAACACGTCCGTAGCTGAGGCCGTCGTGGTCGCTGAATACTGTGGATACATCGGCAGCACCACGAGGCGATCGACGCCGCGCTCAATTAGTTCATGCACGGTCGCGGCCAGCGGCGGATTGCCGACTTGCATGCCGAAAGCTACCGATACGCCGGGCAGGGTCTTTTGCAACTCTTCCGTCTGCCGGCGTGTCCAGTACAACAGCGGCGAGCCGGTAACAGCATCCCAGATGCGTTGATACTTGGCAGCAGATTGTCGCGGCCGAAACGGCAGGATGAATAAGTTGAGAACGAACCACCATTTCAGACGCGGCGCATCTATGACGCGCGGATCGCCAAGGAATTGACGGAGGTAACGCCGTAGTGCCGGCACCGTGGGGGCGTCGGGCGTGCCGAGTTGGATGAGGAGAACGCCGGTGCTCATGAGTGCGTAGTCCATAATCTGAGCCGCGATCGTAAGGGAGCGGTTGGGGATGCCCTTCCCTTACGGTCGCGGCTCAAATTACGAAGACGAATTAGCCCTTCTTCTGGCACTCAGGGCCTTCTTGAGGATCCTGCTTCTCGGTAATGTGGCCGGTGCCGCTCTCTTTGAGGGCGGCAGAGCGTTCGGCGTTAAGCGCTGTAAAGCTGGCCCATTGAGACGGAACGTTGGCCTCGGCGAAGATAGCCTCGACCGGACATTCGGGAACACAAGCTTCACAATCGATGCAGTCAACGGGATCGATGTAAAGCATCTTCTCGTCCTGGTAGAAGCATTCCACCGGGCAGACGGCCACGCAATCCGTATACTTGCAGTCGTAGCACGGCTGGCAAACAGTGTGAGTCATTGCAATCGGTCCTTTCTGCTGGTTTCGATCTACGGCCGGCCCTCAGGCCTGCTGTCACGCTGGATCGAATACCTCATCGTATCCATACCAAGTGAAAAGGCTTCTGTCCAGAAAATTACTCGGGTATCCCTCTTGATTTTGACAGGGAGGAGGGCTTACGGGCCAGGACTCTTTTCCCTCTCCCAGCAGGGGGGAGGGAGGGGAAAAACCCTCCTCGGGGGCTAGCGCAACCCCGCTCGCCAAAATCGAGAGGGCCACCCCATCGGAAAAAAGCCTTTACAAGCGCTCTTGAGCTTGTTATATAATGCGAGCTATACGGCAGGATGCCGGTTGAGTTGATGTAAGGTTGCAGATCGGATTTAGGAGAGCGAGCTGTTCGGTCCCGAGGGACGAAATTCCCTTCCTTTTCAGCGTTTTTCGACGGCGTTTCACTCCCTTTTGTGAGTAGTCTCCCCTGCGAAAGATTCCGAGAAGGTGGGTCCGATGGCAAACCCTTGATCGCCCGCCGCGCCAGCAAGGAACGCTTTTTTCCCGTGCTGGCGCGGCGGGCGATCCAGACGGGGGTAGACCGCGGCAGCGGCGTTAGGCCGGCTGGCCGAACGGTGATGACAACGCGGCTTGCTCCGGCCCGTGGGCTGGAGAGGGACAGTTTTTCCGTTATTATTTTGTGGAGTGCCCCGTCTGGGACCGAGGTGTGTTTCTCTTCCCTCGGCCCGGCGGATGAGAGGTCGCAACGACCCGGCACGGAAAGGTTCTGCGATGGCGAAGAATATTTACGTCGGCAATCTCGTGTGGGAAGCCACAGCCGACGACCTGCTGGCGCTGTTCCAAGCCTTCGGGGCGGTGGCTCGAGCGCAGGTCATCACCGATCGAGAGACCGGCCGTTCGCGCGGCTTCGGCTTTGTCGAAATGGACAACGATCAAGAAGCGCAAACGGCCATCGACAACCTCAACGGCACCCCCTATCGGGGCCGGCCGCTGACCGTCAATGAAGCGCGGCCGCGCGAGGAGCGTGGCGGCGGCGGCAACCGCAGCTATGGCGGCAACCGCGGTGGCTATGGCGGTGGATACCGCGATCGCGGTGGCTATGGCGGCGGACACCGCGACCGCGGCTACGGCGGACAAGGATATTAAAAACTCGGGGCGAGCAGAGGTGTTAACCCCCCGGTTAGCGCTAACCGGGGGGGCTCTTCGCTCGCCGATTTTGCTCTTGACGCGCCCTGATTTTTCCGTCAATCTAAGCACACGTCTCACACCCAGACCAAGGAGGGTCAGATCATGTTCTATCAGACGGAAGCCAAGCCTCAGGGATGGCGTGCCGTGGCCGTGTTTGATGACCGTGCCGATCTGCTCATCTATCTCGGACGTTCCTCCACCCAGGTTCGCGCCAATTTCGCTCAGGCCTTCTTTGAAGTCCTCGACGAAGAAGAGCGCGATCACGTTCGCTCGATCTCGTTGCAGCGCTGGCACGGTGCCCCGGATTCTGGCCGTTGGATGCATCAGACTAACCTTACCATTCCCGTCAAGGCCAAACTGGCTCGCAGCGCGTGACCCCGTTGTTCCGCGCTGAGCACATGAGCCGGAAGCAGAAACAACGGACATTCCGTCGCTTCTGCTTTCGGCTCGTTTCTTTCCGGCAAATGGCTGACCTCCGGCTGGTGCGCCGCTCTCAAAAAATTGTCCGAACGAACCTTGCATCGGCGCAAAAAAAACCGAACAATGATAGAGAGGAAGTTCTTTTCGATGCTTGGGTCGCCCTCCTCGTGCCGGCGAGGCGGCGCGAGTCCGTTCCCATCCGAAGAGAGGCCTACCAGGAGGCGGCGTCGCCACGATCGGTTCGCATCCATAAACGAACCTGAGGAACTCACATGAACCCTTACAGCTCTCTCTGCGATGACTTCGGGGTCTACATTTATCTCAATACCAAGATGGCTCTCCCGTCCGGCCGGGAGACGGTCCTGCATTTTTTCGACCGGCTGCGCAAGACCTATCCCCAGATGATGGATTTCGATTGCCGTGAGAGCGGGGAGTTCGTGCTGGAAGAAGACCGCGAGCAGGGTAGTTATCGCTGGGTCACGCTGGAAGCGCGCCGCCTGTGCGCCGGCTACGTCAATCCGCCGGACCTGGAAGCTGCTGATGCCTTACATGAGCATCTGCTGGATGTAGCCCCCTATCACCTCGATTTCAATCCGCTGGACTGCGAGGCGCTGGATGTGCTGTTTGCCTTCGATTTCATGTACAGCGGCAACCATGACGAGGTGGTCGCCGAGGCGCTCGGACTGAATACAACGCTGGAGGGACTGCTGCAGTTGCCTGGCAGCCGCGTCCTCAACTACGAACCATCGCTGATGTTGGCGCTGGACGATCCATGCCGCTTGCAATGCCGGATGAGTATTGAAACGCGGACGAATTTCTATCAGGTCCGCACAGGCCAATTTCCCGAGGCACCGATCAGCGTCTATTTCACAGTGCGCCAGTATTGGGGTCGCCAACCCTTTAAGGACTTTACGGAGTCGTATCGTAACCAACGGCGAATCTGCCAGGAACTGGTGGATTCGCATATCATCCCCGCGGTGGTGCGTCCGCTCGCCCAGACCATCGCCGCCAAACAGTAAGAGACAAGGCGACAGGATACAGGGTGACCAGGTGAAAGAAGAATAGCATCTTGTCCCCCTGTACCCTGTCGTCTTGTTCCCTTGTCATGAATATCACCCTTAGCGCTTTCGCACGTGGTCTGGTAGCCGAAACCGCCTTCGACGTTCTCGCCGTTGCCAAGCGTCTGAAGGCGGCTGGCAAAGACGTGATCGAGTTGCACATCGGCGACAGCCCTTTTCCCAGCACGCGGCACGCTGTCGCCGCTGGCTTGCGGGCTATCGAAAGCGGCGCCACGCATTACTGCGCCTCACCGGGATTGCCGGAGTTTCGCGATACTATTGCTCGCAATTATCAGCATGAGTTCGGCGTCCGCATCGGTCCCGAAAACGTGGTCGTCGGGCCAGGCGCCAAGGTGTTCGAGCAGTTTTTCTGCGAAGCGTTCCTCGATCCGGGTGACGCGGTGCTCATCTTCACGCCGCATTTTCCGACCTACGAGCCGAATATTGCGCGGCGCGGAGCGCGAACCGTCCTCAGTCCGCTACGCGCTGACAGCCAATTCCGACCGGATCTAAACGATGTCGAGCGTTTCGTCCGTCGCGAGCCGCGTGCCAAGGCCATTTTCCTCAATTTCCCGCACAATCCGACTGGCGGCGTGGCCACGGCCGAAGACATGCGTGGCCTGGCCCACTGGATCGCCGGCCGCAACATTGCCCTGTTCAGCGATGAGCCGTATTGCCACATGGTCTGGCAAGGCCGGCATGAGACACCGCTGACGCAGCCGGGCTTGCTCGATTGTACCGTGGCAGCCTACACCTTCAGCAAATCGTACAGCATGAGTGGTTGGCGCATCGGTTATGCGATCAGCAGCGCCGCCATCGTCGAAGTCATCGGCAAGATGATTAATACATCGCTATCGTGTGTGCCGCCGTTGGCTCAGGCCGCCGGCCAAGCTGCCCTGGAGTACGACACGGCCGAGCGCGACGAAGTGATGGGTCGCTTCCGCCGCAAGGTCGAGCTATTGGTCGAAGAGCTGCGTCGCGTGGACGGCGTGAAAGTGTTTATGCCCGCTGGCACGTTCTATGTATTCCCGGATGTATCCGCGATCTGTCAGCGTTTGGGCATTCGCTCGCATGGCCTGGCGATGTACTTGCTGGAAGCAGCCGACGATCATCTCGGCGTCGCCTGTCTGGGCGGCGAATGCTTCGGCGCCGCTGGCCAGGGTTTCCTGCGCTTCAGTTGCGCCGAGCCGGACGACCGTCTGCGTCGAGCGGTTGCTTTTCTCGCGGAGGCAGTGACATATACCGATCGTATCGAGCAATATCTGCGTGCGAACCCGCATTATCGACAAGTCCCCGACGAACGGCTGACATGAGCCGGCTGGTCCGTCCCCTCCCGTCGGCTTACGCCGGTTCTTCGCCCCTACACCAGCCTGACAAACGTTCTAATTTTTCTTCTTGCCAGCCTTTTTGGCCTTGTACTCGTTAATGTACTTCTCCGGATTTTCCTTGAACGCATCGGCGCAGCCGGAACAGCAGACGTAATAGGTCTCGCCTTTGTAGCTGACGGCGATCGTGCCCAGGCCGCCGGAGACGATGCACTCATTTTTCTTGTCCACCCTGCCCAGACTCACGCCCTCGCGCGTGCAGGCAATCAGGTAATCCTTTCGCCACAGGGTCGTACCTTCGTTTTTATGAGCGAAACGGTAGATGAAGCGATCGCCCTCGGCGGCGGTGTTCATCGTGATCTGCTCTGTTGCCTTCGTGTCTGGATTAACACGCTCCAGTTTCAGAAACTCGCCTTGGATCTTGCCCTCGAAGACGAGTTTCTTGTCATCCCTGCTGATCGCGGTCAGTTGATAGAGCTTCTTTTTAGGCAGGTAGCGCAGTTCGGCGGACTTGAAAAGTTTGCCGTCTTTGACGTTCATGGCCAGCCAGGCATCGTCGCCCTGGAAACGCCAGCACCAACGGATGTTTTCGTTCCAGATCGGGTCGCGCGGACTGGGGCGCGGCTTGTCGGGGCTGCCAGTGCCCTTCCAGTTGCCGATGAATTCTTGCAATTCCTTGAGGGCTTCCTTGACCTCAGACTTGTCGGCATTATCCGCAGCCAGCGCCGGCATAATCAGGGCAACCAGGAAATTAAGCGCGACGAATCGTCTCATAGGCTATCGCTTTCACGTTAAGAGACGAGCGGAGTATGTTAACCCCCCGCAAGTGTTAACCGAGGCGTTAACACGCTCCGCGCGTCAGTTACGGGCAATCCAACAAATACAGTGTCGTATCGGCGTTGCCGATTGCCAATTGCTTGCCAGCCGGAGTGAATGCCATCACCGATACGAACGGGCGCGGCTCATTCAACAGAGGCAGATGCAGATCCCACTGGCGCAGCTCTTTACCGCTGGCGCGGTCCCACAGCTTGATGACATTATCCACCGCCACAGTGGCAAAGCGCGAGCCATCTGGACTCATGGCCACAGCCGTGATCTTGTGCTTGTGCGCAGGGATCGTATGCAACAATTTGCGCTGGGGCAGCTGCCAGATTTTGACCTCGCCATTGTTGTCTGCTGTCACCAGCGTCTTTTTGTCCGGCGTCAGTGCCAGATCCATGATTTCGTGCGGTTTCTCGTAAGCTCTTAGCTCGCTGCCGAGCCGTTTTTTCTTGAACACATCCCACATATGGACGGTGCCGTCGGTTCGCCCCACCGCGGCCACAGAGCCATCCGCACTGAGCGTCAGGCACTTGCTCGCCATGTAATCGTTCAGCTCAAAGGAAATGGCCTGTTTACCGTTGGTCATGTCGAAGGTGCCAATCTCCGCCAGTGCCAGCCAGGCGGTCACTTGCTTGCCGTCAGGCGTGGCCGCCATTACGGGAATGCCTTCCAGCTGCGGGCCGTCGTTACGAATGGTGCGGATTTCTGTGCCGGTTGCCGTGTCCCACAATTTGAGCGTGCAGTCCTTGTCGGCCGATACCAGTGTTTTACTATCTGGTAAGAAGACAATGGAGGTGATCTCCTTGGGATGGCCTTCGAGGACGAACAGCTCGCGGCCGGTCGCCAGTTCCCACAAGCGAACCGTCTGATCGGCGCTGCCGGAGGCCAAGAACTTGCCGTTGGGACTGACGGCCACAGCGGTGATCTCCTTGCTATGGCCGCGGATGCCGGCGCCTTGCTGGCCGGTCAACTCCCAGAGCTTGATCGTGCGGTCCACACTGGCCGAGACAAGATAATGCCCATCCGGGCTGAACGCCACGGAGCTAATCCAGTTGGTATGGCCTGGATAGGAGTACAATTCGATGCCCGAATCTACATCCCAGAGCTTGACGACTTGATCGCCGCCGCCGGAGGCCAGCAACTGGCCGCTGGGGCTGAAGGCCACCGTACTGACGACGTTGCTATGTCCCCGGAGCGTTTTCACCGGCACCGTGCCGCTCTTGACGTTCCACAGCAGGATGTGCTGATCGCCGCCGCACGAGGCCAATAGCTGACTGTCCGCGCTGAAGGCGACGGCGCTGACGGCGGCACCATGGCCCAACAGCGTGCGCTCCTCTTTCATGGTTTGCGCATCCCACAGTTTGACCGCGCGGTCGCCGCCCGCCGAGGCGATGTACTTGCCATCGCGGCTCCAGGCCACGGCGCTGACAACCGAGTGGTGGCCCGTTCGCGAATGCAGCTCCTTGCCCGACGCCACATCCCAAACCTTGAGAAGCCGATCTGCGCCGGCGGAGACAAGCTGTTTGCCGTCGGGACGGAAAGCGGCCGAGGTCACAGCGGCGGTGTGGCCGGTCAAGGTGCGGATTTCCTGACCGCTGCCGCTGTCCCATAGTTTCAGCGTCTTGTCACCGCTGCACGTGACGATGTACTTGCCGTCGGGACTGTATGCCGCAGCCGTGACTGGCGAGCGATGGCCCTTAAGAACATGCTCCTCCCCGCCGGGGGGTACGGGCCAGATGCGGCCCACTTTATCAGAACCTGCCGAGACGACATGATGGCCATTCGGACTGAATGCCGCCGACCAGACCGCGCCGTGATGGCTGCCCAGCTGCTGGTATTGCTCCTCGCTACCGACGTCCCATAGACGTACCGTTTGATCCATGCTGCCGGAGGCGAGGGTTTGGCCGTCGGGACTGAAAGCCAGGCATGTGATGTCGCCGCTGTGGCCACCTTGCAGCGAGCGCAGCAGTTGGCCGGTGGCCGCGTCCCAGATGCGAATGTTCGTGTCCTCGCTGCCGGTGGCCAGACGCTTGCCGTCCGGGCTGAAGGCCAAGCTGCTGACTCGTTTGCTGTGCCCCTCAAAGCTCAACCGTTCGCTGCCATCGCGGATTGAGAGGAGCCGGGCGGCATCTGGATTGCCGGTACCGACAGCGATCGACTTATTGTCGGGATGAAAAGCGAGACAGAACAATTCGCCACCGCGCGGGGGGCCGAAAGTCAGGTGAAGTCTCCAGGTCTGGGTATCGTAAACGCGCACCATGCGATCATTGCTGCCGGCGATGGAGGCGAGCCACTTGCCGTCCCGACTAAAAGCGACGGCCCGGATGGGCTGATTATGGCCGGGAAGTTCGCGCGGGTTCCCCGTGGCAATTTCGTAGACCCACAGGCGCTTATCTTCGCCGCCGCCGGCCAATAGTTGGCCATTGGGACTGAACTCAAGACTATTAAGATGATTTTTGTGTTTATTGAAGGTATTAAGGAGTTTTCCCGTGGCGGCGTCCCAGAGTTTGATCTCCAAGCTGGCGTTATCAGCCGAGGCGATAGCTTTGCCGTCGGGATGAAAAGCCAGAGCGAAGACACTGCCGTTATGGCCGGCATATTGGTTGATCTCGCGGCCGGTGCCGGTGTCCCAGACGCGGACCACACCGTCGCTGCTGGCCGTAGCCAGGCGCCGGCCGTCAGCGCTGTAGGCCAGGGCCAACACGGGGCCGTTGAAACGTAGCCGGCCATCACCGAAGATGCGGGCGACGTGCGGCGGCAGGTGCGGCGGCAGAGCCGGCAGCTCCCAACGCGCTTTACGAAAACTCACCCGCGCCTCGACCAGGCGTCCGGCCGCCAAAGCGTCCTCGCCTTGTTTGGCCAGCTTGGCCGCTTGCTCGTACCATTCCGGCGAGAATTTCTGGGTCAATCCCTCCTTGTCGGCGGCGGCGCGCTCTTGCTGATATTGGGTCTGGAGTCGCCGCACCTGCTCGGCAGTGAGCTTGCCGGGCGTCTCCGCCGAGGATGCCAGCAAGACGAATAAGCACAAACCCAGTACAGAAAAGAGCAAACGAGTTGCCATCGCCATAGGGGTCGGTTCTCCGAAGAGATTGTTCTGGTCTCCATGCAGAGCATGGGGATGAAGGCGGTTTGAAAGACGCGGCGTATTTTCTGAGTATAAAAGACTCAACGTCTCCCCGGCAAGCACGGATTCTCTCGACGGAAGCATGACTATGAATACGCCCCCCCGCATTCTCGTCCTGTCCGCATCGGTCGGTGCTGGCCATCTCCGCGCCGCCCAGGCCGTCGAGTTGGCTTTGCGCGAGGTTGTTCCGGCGGCAATCGTGCGCAATGTTGATATCCTGGAGTTGACCAATGCTACGTTTCGGCGTCTGTACAGTAAATTCTATCTCGATCTGGTCAATAAGGCCCCGCATGTCCTCGGCTACTTTTACGATCTGATGGATCAACCCAGCCGTTCCGGCAAGAATCGCACCGACCGTCTGCGCCTGGCCATCGAAAAACTCAACCTGCGTAAATTCGTTCAGCTGGTCAAGGGCGAGATATGGGATCTCGTCATCAATACGCATTTCCTTCCCGCTGAGATCATCGCTTCTCTGCGTCGCAAGGGCGAGCTGTCCTTGCCGCAAGTGACGGCAACGACCGATTTCGAGACGCATCGGCTCTGGGTCAATCAGCCGTGCGAGCGCTACTTCACAGCCACGGCTGAAGGTGCCCGCTATTTGCAGCATTGGGGCGTTCCCCAGAAAGATATCGCTGTCACAGGCATTCCTATTCATCCTGTGTTTGCTCATCCAAAGGATCGCAGCGAGTGCCGGGCACGTCTTGGTCTGGCAGGCGATCGGCCCATTCTCCTGCAGCTTTCCGGCGGTTTCGGTGTTGGTCCCGTTGCCAAGCTGTATCGTGCCCTCCTCGACGTAACGCGGCCAATCGATCTGGTGGTCATCGCTGGCCGTAATGAGTCGGTGAAGAAGGAGCTAGAAGCCATCGCCATTCCACCGCGGCATCGTGCCAAGATCCTTGGTTTCACCGATCAAATCGATGAGTTGATGGCTGCGGCCGATATTGTGGTATCCAAGCCGGGCGGCCTGACAACCTCGGAGGTGCTGGCACGCGGGACCGTGATGGCGATTGTCAATCCAATACCGGGTCAAGAGAGCCGCAATAGCGATTATCTGCTAGAAAACGGCGCCGCCATCAAGATAAACACGATTGGCATCCTGGCGTATAAATTGGATTGCCTGCTCGAAGATCCGGCCCGGTTAGCTCAGTTGAGGGCCAACGTTGCGCGCCTGGCACGCCCGCGGGCCGCTTTTACCATTGTGGAACAAGCGTTAAAATTATTGCCCGCATCGGTTGTTTAGCGATGCTTCTGCAGCCTATCGCTAACCTTGTGATACGTCAATGGAGGTGTGGACATGATACGGCGAACTGCCATTGCTTTGTTTGGTATCTGGCTCGTGGGAATGGTGCCTCTGCACGCGGCGGAATTGCAGGCGGGGGTGGCTGTTGTAGACATCACGCCGCCGATCGGCTATCGCATGGCCGGCTACTTCAGCGAGCGATTCAACACGGGTACGCATGATCCCTTGCAGGCCAAGGCGCTCGTCCTCCGTCAGGGTCATGAACAGGCCGCCCTGGTGTTCTGCGACTTGCTCGGCATCTCACGCCAGATATCCGAACGCGCCCGTCAGCTGGCAGCGGAGAAGACGGGTATCCCGGCAGCGAACCTTTTGATTGCCGCCACGCACTCGCACACCGGGCCACTTTACATGGGAGCACTGCGGCAGTATTTCCACGACCGGGCTGTCGCAGACAAAGGCGCCGACCCACACGAGAAAATCGACTATCCGGCTGTCCTCGCTGCCAAAATCGCCGAAGCAATCGGCAAGGCCGCCAACTCTGCCCGGCCCGTCGTCCTCTCCGCCGGTATGGCACGGCAAGAGGGGCTAGCGTTCAACCGCCGTTTTCACATGAAAGACGGCACCGTGCAGTTCAATCCGGGCAAGCTCAATCCGAACATTGTGCGTCCGGCCGGACCCATTGATCCCGATGTGGGCTTGTTGCGCTTCCGCGCCGGCGATAAGGAACTTGCTCTGTTGACCGTCTTCGCCATGCATTTGGACACGGTCGGCGGCACAGAGTATTCGGCAGACTATCCATTCTATCTCGAACGCAAGCTGCGGTCGTTTCTCGGTGCCGAGGGTGTCTCGCTGTTTGGGACCGGAACGTGCGGTGACATCAACCACATTGACGTATCCAAAAAAGACCCACAAAAGGGACAATTGGAAGCCGGACGCATCGGTGCAGTGCTTGGCGCAACCGTACAGGAAGCGCTGCCGAAGCTGCGGCCGCAGCGTTCGCCCCGCCTTGCCGTCCGCCGGACCATTGTGCAGGCGCCCTTGCAAAAATACAGTACCGAGGCAATTGCCCAAGCGCGGAAGGACATGGCCAAAATCGGCACACGCCAGCTGCCGTTTCTGAAACAAGTCGAGGCGTATAAGATTATGTCGCTGCAAATGCTGCCCAGCCAGACGCTGCCGATGGAAGTGCAGGTATTCCGCCTCAGTGAGGATGTGGCCATCGTCGGGCTGCCCGGTGAAATCTTCGTCGAGCTGGGTTTGGCGATCAAGAAAGCCTCGCCGTTCCCGGTGACGCTGGTAATCGAGCTGTGCAACGATGCGCCCGGCTACGTGCCAACCATCAAAGCGTTCAAGGAAGGCAGCTACGAGACGGTCAATTCGCGCGTCCAGCCTGGAGGCGGCGAGAAACTGGTCGAAGCAGCCATCCAATTACTGAAGGAATTGGCCACTTCCCAAAGTTCATCTTCACCATAGGAATTGCGCCGATCTTTTTCTAGGATAGGTTGTTGAAGTGAACATCTGATTTTCGATGAGGGGAACAGTCCGTCATGCCGGAGGAAACACAACTTACTTTGCGTCCAATACGCAAGCTGCTCGTTGCCAACCGCAGTGAGATCGCTATTCGTGTCTTTCGCACCGCCACGGAACTGGGCATCCGTACCGTGGCGATTTACTCGCATGAAGATCGCTTTGCCTTACACCGCTTCAAGGCGGATGAAGCCTATCGCGTCGGCCAGCCGGGCGAGCCGATCCGGGCCTATCTTGATATTGCCGGTATCGTCGCTCTGGCCCGACAGCACGAGGTCGATGCCATCCACCCCGGCTACGGCTTTCTCTCGGAGAACTCCAATTTCGCCCGTGCCTGCCAAGAGGCTGGCTTGACCTTTATTGGGCCGAGTGTACCGATCCTCGAACAACTCGGCGATAAGGTAGTGGCGCGTACCATCGCCCAGAAGGCCGGAGTGCCTGTGCTGCCCGGCAGCACCGCTGTCCAGACCAACGAAGAGGCCCATCGAACTGCTGCCAAACTCGGCTTCCCAGTGATGGTCAAAGCGGCGATGGGCGGCGGCGGGCGTGGCATGAGGGTCGCTCTCAGCGCCGATAAGCTCGATGATGCTCTGGAGCAGGCTCGCCGAGAGGCCGGCTCCGCTTTTGGCATCCCCGATGTGTTCCTGGAAAAATACATCGCCCGGGCCCGTCACATCGAAGTGCAACTCTTGGGCGATCATCACGGCCATCTTATCCACCTCTTCGAGCGTGATTGCTCGCTCCAGCGCCGCCATCAGAAAATTGTCGAGATCGCGCCGGCGCTCAATCTCGATCCGGTCCTGCGCCAGCGCATCCTCGAGGCCGCTCTGGCCGTTGGGAAGGCCGTGCGCCTGGACAATGCCGGCACCGTCGAGTTCCTGGTCGATGTGGACAGCGGTAATTTCTACTTTATCGAGGTTAATCCTCGCATACAGGTCGAGCATACTGTTACCGAGGAAGTGACCGGCTACGACGTGGTCAAGTGTCAGATCCTCATCGCCCAGGGATTGCCACTGAGCGATCCGGAGATCGGCCTGGGCGATCAGAGACGGGTAACGACGCACGGCTACGCCTTGCAGTGCCGCGTCACTACCGAAGATCCGGCCAACAACTTTCTGCCAGATTACGGTCGTTTAAGCAATTATCGTTCGGCCAGCGGTATGGGCATTCGTCTCGACGCCGGCTCGGCGTTCACCGGTGCAGTCATCACGCCCTTTTACGATTCGTTATTGGTCAAAGTGACGGCACACGGACTACGCTTCGTCGATGCTGCCCGCCGCATGTTGCGCAGCTTGCAAGAATTCCGCGTCCGCGGTGTTAAGACGAACATTCCTTTCCTCGTCAATCTGGTGACACACCCTGCCTTCCTGGCCGGCGGCTGCACGACGCGCTTCATCGATGAAACACCGGCGCTGTTCAAATTCGCTCGCCGCCAAGACCGGGCCACACGGCTGTTGCGCTACATCGCCGATGTGATCGTCAACGGTCATCCGGATGTCCGTGACAAGGCGACAAGATGGCAAGGCGACAAAGTGAAGATGATCGAGCCTCCTCCGGTCACCTTGTCACCAACGCCGCCGGGCACACGCGATAAGTTTTTGGAACTGGGCGCCGACAAGTTCGCACGCTGGGTGCTGGAACAACAACGCTTGCTCCTTACAGACACCACGTTCCGCGACGCTCATCAATCGCTATTGGCAACACGCATGCGCACCTACGATATGCTGCGCATCGCCCCGTACTATGCCGCTCGTTTGTCCGGGCTGTTTTCGCTGGAGATGTGGGGCGGCGCCACTTTCGATACAGCCATGCGCTTCCTGAAGGAATCGCCATGGCAAAGGCTTGCCGATCTACGCTCACGCATACCGAACATTCTTTTCCAGATGCTCTTGCGTTCGGCCAGCGCCGTTGGCTATACCAACTATCCCGATAACGTCGTTCAAGCGTTCGTCAAGGAATCAGCCCAGGCCGGCATCGATCTGTTCCGCATCTTTGACGCCCTTAACGGCCTGCCCAATCTCCAGCTGGCCATCGAGGCCGTGCGCAATACCGGCATGTTGTGCGAGGCGGCCATCTGCTACACAGGCGATATTCTCGATCCGTCAAGAAAAAAATATAATCTCGCCTATTACATCAACCTGGCCAAGGAACTGGAGAAGCGCGGCGCTAATTTGCTGGCCATCAAAGACATGGCCGGTCTGTGCAAGCCCTATGCGGCACAAGTATTGGTACGGGCGCTGCGGCAGGAAATCGGCATCCCCATCCATTTCCACACCCACGACTGCGCCGGCGGACAAATCGCTTCGTATTTGTTGGCTGCCGAGGAGGGCGTGTCTATCGTCGATTGCGCCATGGCGCCGCTTTCTAGCATGACCAGCCAGCCGAGCCTGCACGCACTGGTCGAGGCGCTGCGTTTCCGACCGCGGGCCACACATCTGGACGATGACGCTCTGCAAGAAGTCGCCGATTATTGGGCGGCCGTGCGCCGCTTGTACGCTCCCTTCGAGACGGGCCAGCTGGCGCCGACGGCGGACGTATATCTCAATGAAATGCCCGGTGGCCAATACACGAATCTGTTTCACCAGGCACAGGCGCTGGGTCTGGAGTCGCGCTGGCGCGAGGTGTGCCGTATGTACGCCGAAGTCAATCGCCTGTTCGGCGACATCATCAAAGTGACGCCGACCTCGAAGGTGGTCGGCGATATGGCGCTGTTCATGGTCGGCAACAACCTGACGCCGGAGGACGTGTTGCACGGCACGCGCGAGTTGTCGTTTCCAGAATCGGTGGTCGAATTTTTCGAGGGTCGGCTCGGCGAGCCGCCGGGCGGTTTCCCGGAAGAGCTGCAAAAGCGCGTGCTGCGTGGCCGGCAACCTCTGCGCGGCCGGCCCGGCGCCAGCCTGCCGCCTGTCGATTTCGCCGCTGCTCGCGCCACCCTGGAACAACAGATCGGCCGGGCTGTCACGGAGCGCGAACTGTTAAGCTATCTGCTCTATCCTCGCGTGTTCCCGGAGCTGGCAGCGCATCAAGCCAAATACTCCGATACGAGCGTGTTGCCGACGCCGGTGTTCTTCTACGGCATGGAGGCCGGCGAGGAAACCTCCATCGACATTGAGCGCGGCAAGACATTGATCCTGAAATTCCTGGCTGTCGGCGAGCCTCATGCGGATGGCAGTCGCACCGTATTCTTCGAGCTAAATGGTCAGCCGCGCGAAGTGGTGGTGATCGACCGTAGCCTTACCGGCAAAGTGGCGGCGCATCCCAAGGCTGAACCGGGCAATCCGCGGCACGTCGGCGCACCGATGCCCGGCTTGGTAGTCCGCGTCCTGGTCGAGCCGGAGGAGCAAGTGGTTGCCGGCCAAAAACTGTTCACCCTCGAAGCGATGAAGATGGAGACAACCATCTATGCCGAGCGCGCGGGCACCGTCGCTGAGGTGTTGGTGCAAGCCGGTATGCAAGTCGATGCCGGCGATCTGCTGCTGCGCTATGAGGGATGAAATATGCTGACCTGCAAAGCGGCTTACCAATTGCTCGAGGGGATCTCTTTCGGCGCAGTGCTGGACTTTCCAGGCACGGTATCGTTCGGCCATACGCGGGATGGGCCAGAATGTCTTTGTTAATTGACGCTCAAGGAATATTAGCCCAGGAATTGATTCAATTCCGCCTTGACCACGCGATAGCAGTCGCAGACAGTCCTCTCCAAACCGCGGCGTTCGAGGACTGTCAGTTGGCCGCCGCCGTAATGGATCAGTCCCGCCTGCCGCAAGCGTCGGGCCGCCTCCGTCACAGTCGCCCGTCGTACTCCTAGCATGGCGGCGAGAAACTCGTGAGTGAACGGAAAATGATCGCGGCCCGTTCGGTCGTGTATCGTGAGCAGCCAACGGCATAACCGTTTCTCGACCGAGTGCAGTGCGTTACAGGCGGTTTCCTGGGTCAGTTGCACCAGAAAAACATGGACGTAGCGAAGCAATAGCTCGCGCAGCTTGCTATTGCGGTCGACCAAGACGCGGAACTTGTCGACCGGCAAGCGCAGGGCCTCGCCCGGTACCTGCACCATGCTCCGCGTAGACGCCACGGTCGCGCCGAGGAAGCCCGACAGGTCCGCCATCCCCTCGCGGCCCACAACGCCTACCTCCACGCTTATCCCATGCCTGTCGGGGGCCAGAAGCAGCGAAAGCATGCCGCTGGTAGGGAAATAAAGATGACGAATGGGTTGGCCGGGTTCGTACAGCACGGCTTTAAAGGCAAGAGGAACGCGCTCGAGATAAGGAAAAAGACGGTTATATTCGCGGCTTGGCAAGGCCGAGAGAAGAAGATTGGTAGACGGAGCGCTGAGGGAAGCGTCCGACCTCGACATGGGGCGACTCCAAAAAGAGTAATATAAATGGGTTAAAAGAACGGCCTGCCTCGACGGAGAGATGACCGCCAAAGAAGAGTCTACCTCTGCCGTTCGCTGCTGTCAAGAGTACAAGGGCGCAAGAGCGCAATTCAAGCGCCCAGCGACGCGAGAAGGTGAATACGAGAGGAAAAAGTGTCCCGCCGGAGTTTCCCATCGGCGTCGCCCAGTCACCGATGGTCCCTACCGGCGGGACAGTAGTAATGTACGCTACCGTACAAAAAAGTCAAGCAGGAATTGGTGGCCCGTGGGGTGCCCCTCTTGATCTGGGCGTGGAGGAGGGCTTACGTGCGAGTGGTCTTTTTCCCTCCCCCTTGTGGGGGAGGATCAGCGATCTTTTCCCTCCCCCCTTGTGGGGGAGGACTGGCTCCTCCCCCCACACCTTGGCCCTCCCCCACAAGGGGGAGGGAATGGAAGAACCTACTCGGGGGCTGACGCAACCCCGCTCGCCAATATCCAGAGGAGCACCCCGGTGGCTCGTGGCCTCCTGGCTTCGCCAGGTGTCAAGTGAATGCAATCCGACTCGGCCAGCCGCCTTAGAAATAGATCCGACCGATGAGCTTGAGGGCTTCGAAAGACAGGCTATGACTTTCTTCAGGCCAGTTGCTTGTAGAAATAATAACCGGCCAGTCCCAGTCCGACGATGATGATAAACCAGCGGACCAACTGCGGCCGCACACGCCGCGCCCCGCGCGCTCCCAGGTAGCCGCCTACAATCGCCGATAGCACCATTACTGGAACATAGCGCCATGCCACCTTTTTTTCTGCAACAAAGATCACCACCGAAATGCCATTGATGCAGAAAGCCAGGAACGTCTTAACGGCGTTCATCTGATGGACGCCGGGTACCCCCATCAGGGCCAGGGCGCTGAGCATCAAAATGCCGATGCCGGCGCCGAAGTAGCCGCCGTAGATGGCGATGAGGAACTGAAAGATCATCACCCCCGTCACCATGTTCCGCGATGGCGTGGCGTGCGCCCCCGCCTTTGCTTCCCCCAATTTGGAGAGGGGAAGGGAAGGAAGGATCAGCCGTGCCACTGCCGGCTGAAGCATGAACAGCACGGCGGCCGTCAGAATGAGCCAGGGTACCAACATCTGAAAATATTTTGCTTCGAGACGAGTGAGCAACAACGAGCCGATCAAGCCGCCGATCAGGCTGGGACCAAGCAGAAGCAGCGTCCAGGAGCGCACCGCCCACATCTCGCGGCGATAGCCCCAGGCGCCGGCGAGCGAGCCGGGAACCAGGGCGACGGTGCTGGTGGCATTGGCGAATTGGCCGGCCGATGTCCCCAACGAATCTAGAGCGGTTAGCAAAGCCGGAAAAGTCAACAGTGTGCCGCCGCCAGCTATAGAGTTAATCACGCCCGCAGCAAAGGCCGACAGGCCAAGCCAGAACTGTTGACTCAGCGAATCCGACATAAGTCTCCCCGTGTGAAAGGGGCGATGCCAGCACTATAAAAGAGCTTATCGATTCCCCCGCGGCGGCGGCAACGCTGCGTCAAGCCCTTGCTTGCTCTGCGGGCTGGCGAGAAAAAGGAGTCCGCTAATGTTCTTAACGCGAATGATGATGCTGGTACTGGTAGCGGCTGTGGCGCTTCCCGGCGCGGCGCAAGCTCAACTCAAGGCGTCGCTCGGTGATTGGCCCGCCTGGATGGGACCGGATCGCACGGGCGTTTCCCAGGAAACCGGACTGCTCAAACAATGGCCCAAGGACGGCCCCAAACTGCTGTGGGAAGTTAAAGACATTGGCGAGGGCTATTCGACGCCCTCGATCGCTGCGGGCAAGATTTTTCTGATGAGCAATCGCGGACTCAAGGACGAATTTGCCTTGGCCTTGAGCATCCAGGACGGCCGCAAAATCTGGGAGCGGCGCATCGGCAAGGTCGGTCCTAACACATCGCCGGCCCAATATCCCGGCGCGCGCTCAACCCCGACCGTTGATGGCGATGCCCTTTATGTCCTCGGTTCAGACGGCGATCTGGCCTGCCTGACTGCGGCCACGGGTGCGGTGCGCTGGACGAAAAATCTGCGTACAAATTTCGACGGTAAACCCGGCGAGTGGGCCTACGCCGAATCGCCATTGATCGACGGCGATGTACTGATCTGCACGCCCGGCGGCGATACGGCGACCCTGGTGGCACTCAACAAGACCAACGGCGAGCTCCTCTGGAAAGCCGCCGTGCCGGGCAAGGGGGTCCCCGGCGGAAGCATTCCCCTCAAGACCAACACCGCCGCTTATGCTTCGGCCATCACGGCCACGGTCGGCGGTGTCAAGCAGTACATCCAATCCCTCACTGGCGGTCTGGTAGGCGTGGCCGCCAAGGACGGCAAACTGCTGTGGCGTTACGACAGATTGACCGGCAGCACCATGTGCAACACGCCTCTGTTCCACGACGACTGCGTGTTCTTATCGGCCCTCACTCCCAGCGGGACGGCTGCCAGCGCTCTCGTTCAGCTGTCGGTCACGAGCGAGGGGATAACGGCCAAGGAGATCTATCACACCCGAGCCTTGGCCACCCATCACGGTGGGGTGGTGCGCGTCGGCGATGCGGTATATGGCACCAACCAGACCAGCCTGGTGTGCCTCGATTTCAAAAGCGGCGCCACGAAATGGCAGAACCGCTGTGTCGGCAAAGGATCGATTGCGGCGGCGGATGGCCGCTTGTACGTCCGCAGTGAAAACGGGCCGGTCGCCCTGGTCGAGGCCACGCCAGAGGCTTACAAGGAAATCAGCCGTTTCGAGCAGCCCGATCGCAGCACCAAGAAGGCTTGGCCGCATCCGGTCATCGCTGGTGGCCGGCTTTACTTGCGCGATCAAAACGTGTTGTTATGTTATGATGTGAAGGAGAAATGAGTTTAGCTGCGAGCCGCAGGCGAGCGCGACCGCACTCGCCTGCGGCTCGCAGCTAAACCGAATGCTCTACCCCCACACGCGGACACAGCGGGGCCAGTTGACACTGATCGCATCGTGGTTTGCGGGCATGGCACACTTGCCGGCCGTGGAAGATCATACGATGGCCGAACAGCGTCCATTCCTTGCGCGGAATCAGCGCCATCAGGTCGTGCTCGATCTTCACCGGATCTTTGTGTTCGCTCAGCCCCATACGCCGGCTCAGTCGGCGGACATGGGTATCAACCGGGATGCCGGGCACATCAAAAAGGTTGCCGAGCAAGACATTCGCCGTTTTACGGCCGATACCGGGCAGCGGTACCAACTCCTCCATCGTCCGCGGCACCGCGCCGCCGTAGCGCTCCCCCAGTTGCCGGCAGCAGGCAATAAGGTTCTTGGCCTTGCTGCGGAAAAAGCCGGTCGACTGGATCATCCTTTCCAGCTCGGCCTGATCCGCCGTCGCAAATGCTTTGGCATCGGGATAGCGTGCAAACAGGGCTGGCGTGATACGGTTGACACGCTCATCGGTGCATTGTGCCGATAGAATGGTGGCGACGAGGAGTTGCAATGGATTGTCATAATGTAAGGCACAATGGGCGTCGGGATAAAGCTGGGCCAGCTTGCGGACGATGCGGCCAGCCCGTGTGCGCAACGGGTCTTTCATCGGTTTACTTCATCTTTTTGAACAGTTCGTAAGCCTCGGCGACTTTGCCTTCTTTCACATCACCCATGTGAACGTAGATGCCGTAGCACAATTTCAGGTGCTCGCCCTTGGCAAGCCGCACTCGATCTTTTTTGCCTTTCATGTCGGGGAAGCCGGACTTGGCGCGGCCGAACGGATTGGCCGCCATCAATCCGTAAGCGCGGCTGTGCCAACAGCTGGGCAGCGGATTATCCGGCGCAGCGAAGATGGCAATGCCGACGATCTCCTCGCCGATCGGCCCGGAATAATCGCACCAGGCCGAGATACGCCCCCAACACTGATTTTCGCCGACTTTACCCTCGGCGTTGGTGATGCGGCCCTGGCCTATTGTTTTCTTATCGGTCTTTTCCCTCATGCTGTCCGCCACGCGTACGCCGAAGGCCCCCTCCTTGGTATCACCAAAGGTGATGGGCACAACGCTGGCACAGAGATCAATATCTACGATAAACAGACGGGCTTTTTCGTAATTGAAAAAGCGGATCTTGCGGACTTCGTCCAAGATCTTGATGCCGTCGGCGCTGCGCCATTCATTGTGCGTGGCGACACCGACATGATTGGCCGCGTGGTGGTAGTCGCTGGTCCCCACGCAGACGATGCGGCCGCAGCCTGGCTCCTCGGTCCAGAAATCGATGCCTTCAATGTTTCTATGTTTGTACTTGATCGGGACGCCTTCCGGGATGACATCACCGTAAGTGAACCAGGCCGAGGTATGATGGGGGTGGTCCTTGGTTGAACTGGCGCCAAGCGGCGCCGGCCGCAACGGCCAAGCGCGGGTAATCTCTTTGTTGTTGGGGGCCCGCAACGGCCAAAGAATAGGCTTGGCCAAGTCGCCGCCAAATCGGTAGACTGCCGCTTCGTCCATACCAGCGCGAAAGGTGATGGCGCCGTTCATCGTCGCCTTGGCCGGAACGAAGGCTTCCTCAGACGCTCCCTTGCTTGCGCTGCGGGCTGGCATAGCTAAGTAGAAGGCGCAAAGCGCTGGCAGCATGGCCGACAACAACAGCTTTGACTTCGTTCGCATGGCGAGGTCTCCTCGTTGGGATTGACACTTGAGAGGAGTATAAAGGGTATTTTTGTTGCGGTCTACTGTTTTCGGCTCGCCGGGCGTGTCAACGCCTTCGGTGGTACGTCGGACCGGAGCGTTGATACGCCCGGCGAGCCAGTCCATGTTTCTAGGATCCCAAGGAGTGCTTATCCATGTTCAAACGCCCTATCTTCGCAGCCCTGCTCGTTCTGACGGTCCTGGCGCCGATCCGGGCCGCCGACAAGGAAGCTCCCAAAAGCAACAAGCCTGCTGTGATAGTGCGCTTGGCCGCCCTCGATCATTTACGCAGCAATCTTCGCTACCTGACCGAGGTAGTCGGCGAAGCGGAAAAGGCCAAGCAGCTTGATGAACTCATCAAGTCCAAACTTGGCGAAAAAGGGCTGCAAGGCATCGATGCGACCAAACCGCTTGGCGCCTATGGTTGGATCGGCCAGTTCGGCATCGACAGCCAGGCCGTATTCCTGGTCCCCATCGCCGATAAAAAAGCCTTTCTCGATCTCCTTTCCGATACATTGGATGTCAAGCCGGAAAAGGGCGACGACGATGTGTACACGATGAACGTGGAGAAACTGCCCGTTACGATCTATTTCCGCTTCGCTAACGGCTATGCCTATATCACGGCGCGCGATAAGGAGGTGCTCGACAAAGACAAATTGCTGGCACCGGCGGCCGTGCTGGCGGGCGGACAGGTCGGCGTCGCGTCGATCACGGTACATATCGATGAGGTGCCGGCCGGTCTCAAAGAGAACGCGCTGGCGGTGATAGAAAATCAACTGGCGGACCTTAAAGAAAGGGAGATGGTCGGGCACAGCGAAGCACAGAAAAAGTTCCGCGATGCCGCGGTCGATGAGCTGAGCGCTCAAATCAAGTTGCTGTTTCAGCACGGTGGCGCAGCGACCTTGCGTCTGGATCTCGATCGTAAAGACGGTGATCTGTCGCTGACGGCGAGCGTGGCCGGCAAGCCTGGCTCGCCCCTGGCCGACAAAATTCGTGCTCTGGGGCAGATCCAGAGTTGGACGGCGGCGCTGGTACATCCGAACTCGGCCCTTAAGGGCGAGCTGAACATGAGCCTGCCGCAGAAGCTGCGCGGGCTGCTGGGGCCGGTGCTCAGGGACATGGAGAAACAGATGTTGGCCAAGGCCAAGGATGAAAACCAACGCGAAGTGCTGAACACGCTCCTCGAAGGCATCATGCCTACACTTAAAGCAGCGGAGCTGGATACGGCCATCGATCTACGAGGACCGAACGACAAGGGCTTGTACACACTGGTAGCTGGCATCAAGGTCAAGGATGGCACCAAGATGGAGCGGAGTTTCCTCAAGGCTGCTGCTCGTTTTCCCAAGCTGATCAACCTGGATGCCGAAAAGGTGGAGCAGGTCAACATCCATCGCATCAACCCGGACAACAACACAAACTCCGGCGCACAGCGGACGCTCGGCAACAATCCCGTGTATGTTGCTTTCCAGCACGAGGTGCTCTTCCTTAGCGCCGGCGAAAAAGGACTCAGTGCTCTCAAGGAAGCGCTGGCAGCCGCCCCGCGAACAGGCAAGGTGATAGAGCTGCAAATGGCGTTGGCGCGTCTGACGCCGCTGTTCGACAATCCGGAACAGGTCGACATTGCTCGCCAGGTCTTTGGCGATGGTAAAGGCGGCGATCGTCTCCGTCTCAGCATCGAAGGCGGCAATGCCTTGACGCTGCACCTGTTTCTGAAGACGAAGCTCATCGATTACGTGAATCGCGTCGAAAAGGCGAAGAAGAAGTGACGCTGGGCGAGCGAGGCCGCGTCAGCGTCCCGCGTGCTGGTCCCTGGGGCGCTAACGCGACCCGCTCGCTGGATTTCACGCAAAATTCACTAAATCCCCTAGACAAATCCACCCAGTGCCTGTATTATAAATTTAACTTCTACTTCGCGCGTTTGGGCGGAAGCTAATGATAGGTGTTTTTCTCAAATTAACTCCCGCCTCTCTCCCTGCGGTGCTGCGGTTCTGAATCGCAGCACAGAAATCCTTGCTGGAGATAGCCGAAGCGATTTGACTGTGGACTGGATGTGTATTCCAGCCGTCTCTGTCCCTGTTTTTTTGTTGGGAACCATGCTCGACAAACTTCGTAACATCGGAATCATTGCCCACGTAGACGCCGGCAAAACCACGACCACGGAGCGCATCCTCTATTTCAGCGGCTCCAAGCACAAGGTCGGTGATGTCGATGAAGGCAATACCACCACCGACTTCGACCCGCTGGAGCGGCAGAAGGGAATCACGATCAACAGCGCCGCCGTCTCCATTGACTGGGGCGATACCAGCATCACGCTGATCGACACGCCCGGCCACGTCGATTTTACGGCTGAGGTCGAACGCAGCTTGCGTGTTCTCGACGGGGCGGTCGGCGTCTTCTGCGCGGTCGGCGGCGTCGAGGTGCAATCGGAGACAGTCTGGTATCAGGCCAACAAGCATCAGGTGCCGCGCCTCGCCTACATCAACAAGCTGGACCGTACCGGCGCCGATTTCTTCGGCTGCATCCAGCAGATGAAGGACAAGCTGGGCATTCTGCCAGCCATCTGCGCCCTGCCAGCCGGTGAGGCCAGCCAGTTCAAGGGCGTCATTGATCTCATCAAAATGAAATTCATCTGGAAAGATCCCAAGGACAAAACGCACGTCAAGTACGAGTTGGTGGACATTCCCGAAGAATACAAGGCGCTGGCGGAGGAATATCACAATCAGCTGCTCGAAGTCGCTTCGCACGCTGACGATCACTTGCTCGAGTTGGTGCTGGAAGGGCAGCCGGTGCCCGAAGAGATGCTGCGCCAGGCGCTCCGAACCGGCACGCTCAGTGGCAAGCTGACGCCGGTGCTGTGCGGTTCATCGAAGAACTTCCACGGCGTACAGTTGTTGCTTGATGCCGTGGTCGATTATCTGCCGTCGCCCTTGGACCGTCCGCCGGTCACAGGGTTGATTCCCAAAAGCAAAGACAAGGAAGAGACGCAGCGCAAACCCGACCCCAATGAGCCGTTCGCCGGCCTGGCCTTCAAAACCATCAGCGAAAGCACCGGCGATTTGGTGTTCGTGCGCATCTATTCGGGCCAGCTGCGTCCCAAGGATGATGTGCTGAACACGGCCAATGGCAAGCATGAGCGTGTAGCCCGCATCTTCCGCATGATGGGTGATCGCCGCGATAGCCTGGAAGTCGCCGGGCCAGGCGAGATCGTGGCCGTGGTCGGACTCAAGCAGACGCACACCGGCAATACGCTATGCACCGCCAATGCCCCGATCGCTCTGGAAGACATTCGCTTCCCGGAACCGGTTATTTCGCAAGCGATCATTCCCGATCGCAGCACCGACGAGACAAAATTGGCCGATGCCCTGGGCAAGCTGGTCCGCGACGATCCGACCCTGCGGTGTCGTACGGATCCCGAGACGAAGGAGCTGATCCTCAGCGGCATGGGCGAGTTGCATCTGGAAGTGTCGGTCGAGAAGCTGATGCGGACGCCGGGCGTCAAGGTGACGGTGGGCCGGCCGCAGGTAGCCTATCGGCAGACGATTTCCAAACCGGTCGAGGTCGAGACACGCTTCATCAAGCAGACGGGCGGCCGCGGCAAATTCGCCGTCATCTACATGCGCTTTGAACCGCTCAATAAGGACCAGATTGAGGAATGGGCGGCGCATCAGGAAGAGCAGGGCGACAAGCCAGACCCGAATAATCTGTATTTCAAGGATGAGATCTTTGGTGGCGTCGTCCCCGGCGAGTACATTCCCTCGGTGGAGGCGGGTTTCCGCGAAGCCTGTGCCAAGGGGGCCAAGTACGGTTTCCAATGCGTCGATATGCAGGCGACGCTGCTAGACGGCAAGCATCACGAGGTCGATAGCTCGCAGGATGCGTTCAAGCTGGCGGCCATCGAATGCACGCGCGATGCTCAGCTCAAGGCCGGCATCACACTTCTGGAGCCGATCATGAACGTGGTGGTGCTGGCGCCGGCGCAGTACCTCGGCGATCTGACGCGCGACATCAGCCGCCGCCGTGGCGAGATCCTCAATTCGAGCATGGACAAGGGCCGCTGCCAACTGCACGCTTACGTGCCGTTGGCTGAGCTGTTCGGCTATACCAGCGAGCTGCGCAACTTCACCAGTGGCACAGCCTCGTTCAGCATGGAGCCGAGTCACTATGCCCCGGTCAAGGAGGAGTTGGCCGATTTGCGTGCGGCGAGTTAAGGGCTAGGGGACTTTTCCCTCCCCCTTTGTGGGGGAGGGTTCGGGTGGGGGGACCACCACTCCTTGGCTCCATTGCCTTGACACCTCCTACCCCAGCTCTCCCTCACGAGGGGAGAGGAGGTTTGGTCCGCTAGCTCTGAGCTAAACGAGGCGGAAACGCAAGACGAGCTTCGGAAGCGTAAACGACGGGTGGCATTTCGTCGCCTACGCTTCCGGTTCGTTCGTTCCATCGCTTACGCTTGCGACTCGTTGGTCCGCCGCCTGCGCCAGCCGTACAGACCAACGAAGGGGAAAGCCAGGCAAGCCAGCGTCAGCGTGGCCGGCTCGGGAGTTCCCGTACCGCCACCTGTACCGCCGCCCGTACCGCCACCTGTACCGCCCGTACCGCCGGTATGGCCGCCGCCCAGGGAAGTCACGGTCACGAAGGCATTGAGACTGCCAGAGTTGACTTCGCCCGGCGGTCCCGGCGGCGTGTAGGTGCCCACCATCACAGCGTAAGTATTTTGTCCCACCGTCACTGTCTCAGACATCGGCGATGTGAACGTCAGTTGAACGTTGGAGCTGGTGGCGGTGATGTTTCCGGAGAAGTAGCCGGAGAACTTGAGGGTGTCGCTCGTGCCGGAGGCGGCATCCGTCAATTGCAAGGCGAAGGAAATGGGGACATTGTTGAAGACAGCCGGGTTGCTAGAGGTGGCGGTACTATAAGCCTGGATGTTGGTGACAACAGTATTAGAGTTGCCTGTCGTCGAGCCGCCGGGTTCGTTGGTTAGCGTCAGGTAGCCAGGGCCGCCGGCATTGGCGTTAATCTGCGTGGCGCTGGGTGCCCAGTTATAGCTCCAGCTCACGTCGGCGCGTGCCGAAACGCCGGTCAACAAGAGCAGGGTCAAGGCGATTCCAGCGCAAGTGGGCAACGAGTGCTTCTTGTGCATGGTTCCTTCCATAAAGATTGTGGCAGGGCGAAAGCAAAAAAGGTTCGGTAACGCAACAACGGTCTGGGCGATTCTCGGAACTGCACGCCCCGGCCTCATTGCCGCGCCGCGCAGGCAGTTCCAAGGTGAGGCATCCTAAGTTAAATTGGCCTCGTAAATCAAGCCCTGTTTCTCAGCGACCGGCTGGCTGAGGGAGGCCCTCTTGATTTGGGCGTGGAGGAGGGCTTACACCCGAGCGGTCTTTTCTCTCCCCTCTTGTGGGAGAGGGTCGGGGTGGGAGGAAGTGTTTCGTCTGCGGACGCCTCCTCCCATCCAGACCCTCCCCTCCCAGGGGGGAGGGAGTGAAAAAACCTACTCGAGGCTGGCGCAATCCCGCTCGCCACAATCGGGAGGAGCACCTGCCGGCTGACGCTGGCCGTTCGCCAGGGGCACATCGGTTGCCGTAACCGTACAATTGACAGCCGGCATCCGCAGGCGATATAGTTGCACTTACGTCCGAGGATCGCATCCTTCCAGGGGGGACGGGAGTTTCCCGTACCGAATGTCATGTCCGACGCGCTCGGCGATGCCCTCCGAAAAACCGCCAACCCGGCAGCGGATGCTGCCGGGCTGCCGGTTGCGAAACCTCCTTCCCCTGCCGGCGATGAGGATGTGGTCCCCTTGCTGGGCGGCCCCATCGAACCGACTGATGATGCCCCGACAGTCATCTCCAAGGCAGGGCCGCCAGGCGCTGTTCGCGCCGAGGACCAATTCGGCAGCGGATTGCGCGGCCGGCGCCTGGCTCATTTCGAGCTGATTGAACCGATTGGCGTGGGTGGTATGGCCGCTGTGATCCGCGCCCGCGATACGCAGCTGGATCGGCTGGTGGCCCTGAAGATTTTGCCGCCGGAGATGGCGGCCGATCCGGAGAACGTCCGCCGCTTTCATCAGGAGGCCCGCAGCGCTGCTCGCCTCGATCACGAAAACATTGCACGTGTGTTCTTCTGCGGCGAGGACCAGCGCTTGCACTTCATCGCTTTCGAGTTCGTCGAGGGCGAGAATCTGCGCACCATCCTAGAAAAGCGGGGCCGACTGCCAGTCGGTGAGGCGCTGCATTATATGCTGCAAGTGGCGGCCGGCCTGGCTCATGCCGCACGCCGCGGCGTCGTTCACCGCGATATCAAGCCCTCCAACATCATCATCACGCCCAATGGTCGGGCCAAGCTCGTCGATATGGGCCTGGCGCGCAGCCTCGATCCGCGCCAGGATCAGGGCTTGACGCAATCCGGCGTGACGCTGGGCACGTTCGATTACATCTCGCCAGAGCAGGCGCTGGAGCCGCGCGACGCCGACGTGCGCAGCGACATCTATTCCCTCGGCTGCACATTTTATCATATGCTCACGGGCCAACCACCCGTGCCGGAGGGCACTGCAGCCAAGAAGCTGCATCATCACCAGCACGTCAAGCCGCCCGATCCGCGTCAGTTTGTGCCGGACCTGCCCGACGAAGTGGCCATCATCCTCGATCGCATGATGGCCAAAAACCCCAAGGACCGCTATCAAACACCCGAACATTTGGTGCATCATCTTTATCTGGCGGCACGAAAACTCGGCGCCGCTGCTGAGGTGCCCGAAGGCGTGTTGGCCGTCGAGGCCGCTTTGCCCAGTCCACCCGCGGCTCAGCCCCTCGTCCTCGCCGTCCTGGCCGTCCTCGCTGTTATCGTGCTTGTTTTTCTCGTCGATTTTGCTTCCACGGCAAAAACAAAACCGGCAGCAAATCCGGCGATCGATTCCAGTCAGACTGCTTCCTCGGAGCCGCGGCCGTCAGGGAATGGTGAGGCAAGACCACGCCCTGATGATCGCGGCTCCGATATTCCCCCAGACCAACCCATCGCCGAAGATGAGGAGAAACCCCCGCCTACGTTCGAGGTGCCTAATCCGGCGGCAGAGGATCTGGCAGAGTTCCTGCAAAAAAACAAGACAGCGCCCAAAATCGTTCTGAAATTGGACGACCTCGACCTCAGCGCTCGCGACGAAAACGCACCGGACCTGGTCATCACAAACCCGATCGTGACGATTCAGCCGCTCAAATCCGGCCACCGGCCGACCATCCGCGATCAATATCGTGCCCGTCTGCCGCAGAAATTTCAGGCATCGTTGACCATCCAGAGCAAACACTGCACCATCGAAAACATTCGCTTTGTCCTCAACCAGACCGGAGCCAGTGTGCCGATGGCCATACTGTGGCTGCACAACAGCCGTGAGGTCACTATCCGCGGCTGCGAGTTCATCCAGGCTCAACCGTGCGGCGAGGGAGACAAGGAGAAGGGCAGTCGAATGGCATCTCTTCTGGCCGAAGCGAAGGAGCCAGTCAAGCTGACCGTGACGGAATCCGCTTTCTTGGGCTTCGGCATGTTGTCAATCAAGCCTCTACCGGCCCACAATGCTAGCAAGGGAGAACGCGACAAGCTGGTTTTCTCTAAACCGGCCTCGGGCGGTCAGGATGCTATCACCCGCCGCGGCCCCGTCCATATCGAAGTTGCCCATTGCCTCTTTGGGCCGCACGCCGCCACCTTCCGTCTGGAAGGCGGTGCTTCTAATGCGAGGAGCGGCGAAATGCCGCTCCCCCTGGTGCGGCTGAATCATTGCTCCGTGTTAGCCGCTGCTCCATCCGCAGTCTTCGATGTGGCCGATAGCGCTGATGCCCACATCGTTGCCAACTACTCGCTCTTCTCGAACCTGGGCGATAGCAGCATGATGGGCATGAGCGAGGGCAAGGGCGCAGTCCTGCTGCGCCGTGCCTCCATTCAAGGAGAGGTTGATTACCACGGACACGAGAATCGCTATCATCAACTCGATAATTTTCTTACCATCGCTGAAGAGCCGGAAGAAGCGGTGCAGTCCCTGCTCGACGATATGAACATCAAAAACAGCGAGGAGTTAGAAACATCGCCCTGGAACAATGCCCAGCCTCTGGACTTACTGACGCAGCTGGCATATCAGGCCGCTTTCGAAGTAAATCCGCATCTGCCGGAGCTACGCGTGCCGAAAGACGAGAGGGCAAGAGGTCATGGCCAGCTCATCGGCGCCGAGCGTGTGTTGGCGTTTTCCTATCTGGACAATCTGCCCCGGCTGAAGGAAAGTCCGGCGGCATCGTCTCGGCCTGACCTCGTGGTGCAAACACGCAAGCCAGCTGACGAAGCCAAACGGTTGTATACCCGGCTCGAGAAAGCCTTGATTGATGCCCAACCGGGTGACACGATCCGCTTGCAGTTTGATGGCGAGATCGAGCTTGCTCCCCGCCTGCTCAGCAGTGAAAAATTGGCAGACCTGACCATCCGCGCCGAACCTGGCTTCCACCCTGTGCTGACGATGAGCGGCGCAGAAGCCAGCAATGTCCCGGCCCTGTTTGCGGTCTGCAACGGCAAGCTTCAGCTGGAGGGTTTGGAAATTCGACTGCGGCCGCGCGGCGACGAGGATTGGGGCGCTGTCGTCTCTTTTCTCGGCGATGGCAAATGCATCCTTAAGGGTTGCTGGATCACCCTGGAACGCTCTAGCCGCAAGGCCGTCTTGGCGGCGCTGCCCCAAGAGCGGCTGAAGAAAGCGGCCTCTGCGCCGAAGACGCCGCATCTGATAGTGGAGAATTGCTTCGTTCGCGGTCAGGGCGATTTTCTGTGGATGCAGGAGGGCCATTCCGCCGAGGTATCGATCGACAATAGTCTCATTGCCCTGAGCGGCTCGCTGCTCAATATCGAATCAGACAATCCGACTGAAACGCCGGCTGCAACCCCCTCGCTGGCGCTTCGCCTCCGCCGGGTCACGACCTACCTGGGCGAAAACCTCATCCGTTTGCACGCCGCCAAGGAGATCAAGGGACTGCCCAAGACGCGCTGCGAGCCAGCGGATTGCCTGTTTCTGCCAGCTCGCGGCGATTGCTCGCTCGTTCGTCTGGATGGGCCAGAGGCGGAGGAGAAAGGACTGCGCGAAAAATTGTCCTGGGAAGGCAACGGCCGAAACGCCTACGGCAATTTCACCGCCTTGTTGGAGCAACAGGCGGTAGACTCGCTCATGAATTGGCCCACGATGTCGAACCAGGAGAAATGGCAAAGGGAAGTGAGCAGCGAAACGAACAGCAAGTACAACGTCAAGCTGCCCGACCTCCCCGCAGCCGATGCTGCCTTCGCTGAACTGCTGCCGGCCGCCTTTCGTCCCGATGAGGGCATGCAAAACTTCGGTGCCGATCTCGCTGCACTTCGCTCGCTGCCGGTATTGAAAACGAGGCGGGAAGAGTGAGCAGACGGAAGAACCTGATTTTTCTCCTCACTCTTCCCCTCCTCTCACTCCTCACGGTTATTTTTTCTTGCCGGTCTTCTTTTTCTTCTTGGCGACGGCTTTGGGCTTCTTACTTTCGCCGCTTTTCTTCTTGCCGAAGATGGCTTCATAGCCCTCGGCGAAATGCTTGGTTTCCGCTAAGCCGACTCGAACAATGCTCACGTAACTTTCCTCCCTTAATGGTGCGAAAAAGATTCCCCGGAGTTACCCTTCCGCGCCGAACGCGGCGCGTCCCTGTCTGTCTCAGTGTAAAGCGCCGAACGTCTGTTGTCACTCTCTCTC
>Ga0070737_10001313_pt1 | contig 36383 bp, 31 predicted proteins | sample Coa_R1_10_FD_66438 | JGI IMG/M metagenome (GOLD analysis project Ga0070737, IMG submission 66438) | Surface soil microbial communities from Centralia Pennsylvania, which are recovering from an underground coalmine fire - Coalmine... | ecosystem: Environmental > Terrestrial > Soil > Unclassified... | reverse complement strand
CCGGGTGCGGCTTCGGAGGAGGGGCCTTCGGTCTCGGGGGTTTCGTGAGGGGCACGCCCGGTGGGGCGAGCGCCTGAGCACTGGCCTGTCAGCGCGGCTTACCAGGAGCGACAAGAGTGAGGTACACCCGTTGCCAAGTATTGAAGTTGTTCTCGAAGAGGGCAGGCCTGCTGGCGTTGTCGGCTAGCCTCGCCGGCGCCCTCGTCCCGGTGGCAGCCGGCCTAACTCCCTCGCCCGCTTTGGCCGCCGGTGGGGCGCCCACCACCTCCGCCTGCACGGGGGCCCCTGCTGGGGTCACGGTCTCGGGCGGTAACGACCAGGTCGCAAAGGTCGGTACGGCGTTTTCCGAGCCGCTCGAAGTGACTGTGGTGGACACGGCCGGCTGTGGGGTGCCCGACGCCGAGGTGACTTTCACGGCGCCGACTGCAGGTGCGAGCGGGGTCTTCGCCGGCGGCGTCGCTTCGGCTACGGTGGCGACGTCCTCGAGCGGGGCGGCGACTGCGCCCACATTTACCGCCAACGACGTGACGGGTTCGTTCACCCTGGTCGCGGAGGCTTACGGTTTCGAAGCCGACTTCACTTTGACCAACACGACGGTCGGCGTGCCGGCCACTATTAAGGCTGTATCTGGCAACGACCAGTCGGCCGGGGTCGGGGCGACGTTTTCCTCACCGCTCGTGGTGTCGGTCGAGGACAGCTCCGGCGACCCGGTCTCGGGCGCCACCGTGACCTTTGCCGTCCAACCGGGCAGCTCCGGGGCGACCGCGAGCTTCCTCGGAGGAGGCACCTTGGCGACCGAACAGACGGGCGAGCCCGGCGAGGCTACCAGCCCCGAGCTGGTAGCTGGTACGACGGCTGGCTCGTTCACGGTGGTCGCGACCGTCTCTGGCATCTCCTCGCCGGCAACCTTCACGCTCGCTGACACCTCGGGTGCTCCGAGCAACGTGACGGCCGGCGCGGGCACTTATCAGTCGACCGAGGCGGGTACCGACTTCGCCGTACCTCTCGCCGTAACTGTCACTGACTCCGAGGGCAACGATGTGCCCGGGGCGGCCGTCACCTTTACAGCGCCGGCTTCTGGGCCAAGCGGTGTCTTCGCCGGCGCGGGGCGCTCGGTCACGGTGAGGACCAACTCTGAGGGGGTCGCCACGGCACCGCAGTTTTCTGCCAATGGCACCGTCGGCGGTTACGTTGTGACCGCCACCGTGAACGGTGCCTCCTCGCCTGCGACCTTCGCCTTGGTGAACGAGCTGCGCAGCACCGTGAGCGCCCCCGGCCCCGCCGGCAGTTACCGGCTGGTCACAAGTACTGGGAGGGTGCTCGTCTCCGGCGGGGCCGCTAGCTTCGGCTCGGCTCGCGCGGCTGAGCTCGCTGGCTCCAAGGTCGTGGCCATGGCCGCTACGCCCGACGGCAAGGGCTATTGGCTCGCCACAGCAAGGGGAGCGGTGTTCGCGTTTGGCGACGCTCGCTCCTACGGCTCTCCGGCCGCCTTGCACCTGGCCAAGCCCATCGTGGGCATGGCCGCTACGCCCGACGGCAAGGGCTACTGGCTGGTCGCCTCCGACGGGGGCATTTTCAACTACGGCGACGCTCGCTTTTATGGCTCGGCCGGCAAGTTGCACCTTGTCGCGCCGATCGTCGGCATGGCGGCTGCCCCCGGTGGCGGCTACTGGTTGGTTGCCAAGGACGGCGGCGTCTTCGCCTTCGGCAGTGCCACGTACTACGGATCGGGCCTAACCATCTCCCCCAAGCCGGTCACCGCGATAGTGCCCACCTCCGACGGCGCCGGCTACTGGGTGGTGAGCGCGAACGGGGCAGCCGCCGGCTTCGGGGATGCGGGTGCCCAAGGCTCGCCGACGCTGAAGGCCGCCACAGTGGTGGCCGGCGCAGCCTGACCTGATGGGCGCCCTTGCGAGCGATCTTGGTCCCGCTCGGCCTACTTGTGACGCGTTTTGCAACGCTGCCGCACCGGCCCGCCGGCGTGCTATCATGGCTCTTGGCCTGCCGGGCTAGCCCGGTGGTTCGCGCCTGTCCATAAACTAGCACATTTAGAGGTCCATGCCCACGATCGCCCAGCTGGTGCGCAAGGGGCGCCAGCAAAGCACGAAGAAGACCAAGACCCCGGCCCTCCGTGGCGCCCCCCAGCGGAGGGGCGTGTGCACCCGCGTCTACACCAACACACCCAAGAAGCCCAACTCCGCCCTGCGCAAGGTAGCCCGTGTGCGGCTGTCTTCGGGGTTCGAAGTCACGGCTTACATCCCAGGCGTAGGCCACAACCTCCAGGAGCACTCGATCGTGCTCGTGAGGGGCGGCCGTGTGAAGGACCTGCCCGGGGTGCGGTACAAGATCGTCCGCGGCACCCTCGACACCGCGGGCGTGCGCGACCGCAAGCAGGCGCGCAGCCGTTACGGAGCGAAGAAGGCCTCGTAGGCGTCTTTTAGGAGAAGGTACAGAGCAATGCCACGTAAAGGTCCTGCCCCAAAGCGCGAGTTGCCGCCCGACCCGGTCTACCACTCGCCCCTCGTCACCCAGCTGGTCAACAAAGTGCTTTCGCGCGGCAAGCGCAGCCTTGCCGAGCGCATTGTCTACGGTGCGCTCGACACGATCGCTAAGAAGGGAGCCGGGGACCCGATCACCGTCCTAAAGCGCGCTGTCGACAACACCAAGCCCCAACTGGAAGTGCGCAGCCGTAGGGTGGGTGGCGCCACTTACCAGGTGCCGGTGGACGTGAAGCCGAGAAGGGCAGCGACCCTGTCGGTGCGCTGGCTGGTAGGCTATGCCAGGCAAAGGCGGGAAAAGACGATGGCCGAAAGGTTGGCTGGCGAGCTGTTAGACGCGTCCAACGGGACAGGGGCAGCGGTCAAGCGCCGGGAAGACCTCCACAAGATGGCTGAGTCCAACCGGGCCTTTGCCCACTACCGCTGGTAACGGCGCCGCTAGCGCACGAGCACGAGGCAAACATGGCTGAAACTGTGAGCAAAAGAGAGTTCCCCTTGGCCAGGACCCGCAACATCGGGATCATGGCGCATATCGACGCGGGCAAGACGACTACGACGGAGCGGATCCTCTACTACGCCGGGGTCAACTACAAGATCGGCGAGGTCCACGAGGGCAGTGCCACCATGGACTGGATGCCCCAAGAGCAGGAACGTGGGATCACCATCACCTCCGCTGCTACGACCGTCCATTGGGCCGACCACCGGGTCAACATCATCGACACCCCCGGCCACGTGGACTTTACCGTCGAGGTCGAGAGGTCGCTTCGCGTCTTGGACGGTGCGGTGGCTGTCTTCGACGCGGTGGCGGGGGTGGAGCCCCAGACCGAGACGGTCTGGCGCCAAGCGGACAAGTACGGAGTCCCGCGCATCTGCTTTGTCAACAAGATGGACCGCATCGGAGCCAACTTTGCCCGCTGTGTGGGCATGATCGAAGACCGGCTGGGCGCCAAGCCGGCGGTCGTCCAGCTCCCGATAGGCGTCGAGAGCACCTTCGCTGGCGTCGTGGACCTGCTCGAGCAAAAGGCGATCGTCTGGGACGAGAGCTCGCCTCGTGGAGAGACTTTCAACGTGGTCGAGGTCCCTGCCGAGCTTCGCGCTGCCGCTGCTGACGGGCGCGCCAGGCTCATCGACGCGCTGTCGACTTTCGACGACGCTCTCACCGAAAAGTACGTGGCAGACGAGGAGATCACGGCCGACGACCTGCGGCAGGCCCTGCGCAAGGCGACGATAGCCGGCCAGGTCGTGCCCGTGCTGTGCGGCGCCGCCTTCAAAAACAAAGGCGTTCAGCCCATGCTGGACGCAGTCGTGTGGTACCTGCCGAGCCCGCTCGACATCCCGCCCGCTCGCGGCAAGGACCCGAAGACCGGTGAGGAAGTCGAGCGGCCCGCCGACGACAAGGCCCCCTTTGCCGCCCTCGCTTTCAAGATCATGGCCGACCAGCACCTTGGCAAGCTCGTGTTCACACGTGTGTACTCGGGTATGGCTGCCCAAGGCGACTCGGTGCTGAACTCGACTACCGGTAAGAAGGAGCGCATCGGCCGGATCGTACAAATGCATGCCAACCACCGGGAGCCCCGCGACGTCGCCTACGCCGGCGACATCGTGGCGCTCGTCGGCTTGAAGCAGGTAACGACCGGCGACACGCTCTGCGACGCTTCGGAACCCGTCCTGCTCGAGTCGCTCGACTTCCCCGAGCCCGTGATCCATGTGGCGGTCGAGCCCAAGACCAAGGCTGACCAGGACAAGCTCGGGCGTGCGCTGCAAGCCCTCTCCGAAGAGGACCCGACTTTCCGGGTGCACGTGGACGACGAGACCGGCCAGACGGTCATCGGGGGCATGGGCGAGCTCCACTTGGAAGTGCTGGTCGACCGTATGCTCCGCGAGTTCCGGGTCGACGCCCACGTCGGTAAGCCCCAGGTTGCCTACCGCGAGACGATCCGCAAGGCCGTGGAGAAGGTGGAGCACCGCTACGTCCGCCAGACAGGTGGGCGGGGCCAGTACGGCCACGTGGTGCTCAACTTGGAGCCGACGGGGCCGGGCGGAGGCTACGAGTTCGTGGACAAGATCACGGGCGGCGTCATCCCAAAGGAGTACATCCCGGCGGTCGACGCTGGCATCCAAGACGCCATGCAGTCTGGAGTGCTCGCCGGCTACCCGGTGGTGGACGTGCGGGCGACGCTCGTGTTCGGTTCTTACCACGAGGTGGACTCCTCCGAGATGGCGTTCAAGATCGCCGCTTCCATGTGCTTCAAAGAGGCGTGCCGGCGAGCGGGCCCCGTTCTTCTCGAGCCGATCATGGCCGTAGAGGTCGTGACGCCCGAGGACTACCTCGGTGATGTGATCGGCGACCTCTCGTCGCGGCGCGGCCGCGTCGAGGGCATGGACCAGAGGGCGAACAACCAAGTCGTGCGCGCCGAGGTCCCGCTCGCCGAGATGTTCGGCTATGCCACCGACCTGCGGAGCCGGACCCAGGGCAGGGCCACTTACACGATGCAGTTCACGAGCTACCAGGAGGTGCCCGAGCAGGTAGCACGGGAGATCGTGGCCAAGGCGCGCGGCGAGTAGGGCCGCGCTCAGGACCGGCGCCCCTCCGGGAGCGTCGGCTAGCTGGTAAAGTACTAGACCGCTTCCGGCCAGGTGGCCGGGACCGTTCGAGGAGCATCCGACAAAAATGGCAAAACCCAAGTTTGAGCGCACCAAGCCTCACCTGAACATCGGGACGATGGGCCACATCGACCACGGCAAGACGACATTGACCGCGGCGATCACCAAGGTCCTGCACGACCGTGACCCCCAGCACAACCAGTTCTACGCGTTCGACGCCATCGACAAAGCGCCTGAAGAAAAGCAGCGGGGCATCACGATCAACATCGCCCACGTCGAGTACGAGACGCCCAAGCGCCACTACGCCCACGTCGACATGCCGGGCCACGCCGACTACATCAAGAACATGATCACCGGCGCTGCCCAGGTCGATGGGGCGATCCTCGTAGTTTCGGCGCCCGACGGGCCCATGCCCCAAACCCGTGAGCACGTACTGCTCGCTCGTCAGGTCGGGGTGCCGTCGATCGTGGTAGCGCTCAACAAAGCCGACATGATGGACGACGAGGAGCTGCTCGAGCTCGTGGAGCTCGAGGTACGCGAGCTGCTCAACCAGTACGAGTTCCCTGGTGACGAAGTGCCCGTTGTCCGAGTGTCCGCCCTGAAGGCGCTAAATGGCGACCCCGAGGCGGCCGAAGGGATCGTGAAGTTGATGGAGGCGGTCGACGATTACATCCCAGAGCCGGTCCGTGAGATCGACAAGCCGTTCTTGATGCCCGTCGAAGACGTGTTCACGATCTCTGGCCGCGGCACTGTGGCGACCGGCAAGGTCGAGCGGGGAGTCATCAAGGTCAACGACCCGGTCGAGATCGTGGGGCTTCGCCCGACGCAGCGCACGGTGTGCACAGGCGTAGAGATGTTCCGGAAGATCCTCGACGAGGGCCGCGCGGGTGACAACATCGGCGTGCTGCTCCGCGGCACCAAGAAGGAAGAGGTCGAGCGTGGCCAGGTGCTCTGCAAGCCAGGTTCGATTACCCCTCACACGAACTTCGAGGCCGCCGTGTACGTGCTCACCAAGGAAGAAGGTGGCCGGCACAAGCCGTTCTTTACCAACTACCGGCCGCAGTTCTACTTCCGCACGACTGACGTGACGGGCACCATCACGCTCCCTGAGGGGACCGAGATGGTGATGCCCGGCGACAACGTCACGATGACTGTCGAGCTGCAAAAGCCGATCGCCATGGACGAAGGCCTGCGGTTTGCCATCCGCGAGGGCGGCCGCACGGTCGGCGCCGGCCGCGTGACCAAGATCATCAAGTAGCTAAGGGCGTGGGGTCTTAGCGTGGCCGACGGGACCAGGCAGCGCATACGCATCCGCCTCGAGGCCTACGACCACGAGGTCATCGACCAGTCGACCAAAAAGATCGTAGAGACGGTCCTGCGCACCCAAGCCAAGGTGCGCGGGCCCGTCCCTCTGCCGACCGAGGTCAAGCGCTGGACCGTGATCCGCAGCCCTCACAAGTACAAGGACAGCCGCGAGCACTTCGAGATGAGGGTGCACAAGCGGCTCTTGGACATAGTCGAGCATTCTCCCAAGACCGTCGATTCTCTCCAGCGGATCGAGCTGCCCGCCGGCGTCGACATCGAGATCAAGATCCAAAGCGCCTGACCGCTAGGGCCTTTGGCCTACGGCGCCGGCCTCTACGCGGGCGTGAGGGTGCCGGCGCGCTCGTCCCAGGCCCACTGAGCGGCGTCGCCCCACAAGCCCTCGAGGTCGTAAAACTCGCGCGCCTCTTCTGAGAACACGTGGACCACGAAGTCCCCGTAGTCCATGAGCACCCAGCGGGCGTCGTCCAAGCCCTCCACGGACAGGGGAGCCCCAGCGCCGGCGAGCTTCAGCTGGCGCTCGACTTCGTCACTTATGGTCCGGACCTGCCGGGGGTTGGTACCGCTCGTGATCACGAAGGCGTCGGTGAGGCCGACCAGCTCCTCGACGTCCAGCACGACCGTGCCCCGGCCGAGCTTGGACGAAGCCGCCTTGGCCACAACCTCACACCGCTTCCGCACGGCATCGGCACCCTCCCACGCAGCAGTTGCCGTAGGAGCGAAGGTCAAGAAGCTTGCACCTCACTGTTGAACGGGTGGCTCGCGCTTATAGGAAAGACGCCCGCCGAACTGACGGGGCCCTGGCTGCCGAGCCACTGCAGCCCGAGCAGGACGACGGTTACGGCGAACGCGGCGAACAGCACGAGCGCGGCAACAACCTTTTCAAAGTTGCGCCGGCGCTGGTCGGAACGCCTGTGCCGCGCGCCGGGGACCTCGGGCAGGTTCGGCCCGGACCGGGCCCCGGCGGCACTGGTCATCCGCCCCCAGGATACAGCCCCCTCTCGCGGATCACGCGGACCACCGGCGCCGGCACTAGGTAGTCGAGCGGCCTCCCGCTAGCAGCCCGTGCTCGCAGGTCGGTGCTCGATATCTCGAGGTTCGGGACTGTCACCTCTTCGAGCCGCCAGCCCTGCTCGCTCAGGTCGAGGGGGGGCGGGTTGCCGGGCCGGTTGACCACCACGAGCGTAGCGAGGTCACGCACTTCGTCGATGCGCTCCCAGGTGCACAGTTCCGCGCTCACGTCCCAGCCGACGATCACGTAGAGGTGAGCGCCGGGGTGCAGAGCGGCCATCTCAGCAACTGTGTCCGCGGTGTAAGAAGGCCCGCCCCTGTCGATCTCGAGGCGGCTCGCCTCCACACCGTCCACGCCTTCTACCGCCGCCTCCACCATGGCGAGACGGTCGAGGGGCGGGGTAACGGGCCTCGTCCCGGCCTTTTGCCAAGGTAGGTTGGCGACCATCATCACAACCCTGTCGAGGCCTAGGTCGTGGCGGGCGTTGACGGCTGCCACCAGGTGCCCCACGTGGACGGGGTCGAAAGTACCCCCGAAGATCCCGATGCGCTCGCCCATGCCCGCCGGTAACTTTACGGCTTCGGCCAGGGGCGAAGCCGACTTGCCTTGCCTGGTGCCGGCCTGCCACCGTTTTAAAGCGATGAACCCGGATCCCAACAGCGGCTGGACTCCGTCGTCTTGGCGCAGCTTGCCCGCTGAGCAGCAGCCTGAGTGGCCTGACGAGCACGCCCTCGAGCAAAACCTGAAGGTGCTCTCCACGCTCCCGCCGCTCGTGTTCGCCGGCGAGGCCCGCGCCCTCGAGGCTTCGCTGGCCGAGGTGGCCGCCGGGCGGGCCTTCTTGCTCCAAGCAGGCGACTGCGCCGAGAGCTTCTACGACTTCACCGCCGACAGCATCAGGGACAAGCTGAAGGTGATCTTGCAGATGGCGGTCGTGCTCACCTACGGCACTGGGACGCCTGTCGTAAAGGTCGGCCGGATAGCGGGCCAGTTCGCCAAACCTCGCAGCTCGCCTTATGAGGTCGTGGCTGGCGAGCGGATCCCCGCGTTCAGGGGCCACATCATCAACGACGACGCCCCGACGGCCGAGGCGCGCCGCCCGGACCCCTCGCGTCTCATTGCCGCCTACCACCAGTCCGCGTCGACCCTCAACCTCTTGCGTGCGTTCACCAAGGGCGGCTTCGCTGACCTCTCGCAGGTCCACATGTGGAACCAGCAGTTCGTCGCTTCTTCTCCCGAGGGCGAGCGTTACGAGGCGATCGCCGGCGAGATCGACCGGGCGCTTCGGTTTATGGCCGCGTGCGGCATAGACCTGAAGGCGGAAGAATCGCTCCACCAGGTGGACTTCTACACGAGCCATGAGGCGCTTATCCTCGGCTACGAAGAGGCGCTCACCCGCAAGGACTCTCTCACCGGGGACTGGTACGACACCTCCGCCCACCTGCTTTGGTGCGGGGAGAGGACCCGCCAGGTCGGCGGGGCCCACCTGCATTTCCTCTCGGGCATCAAGAACCCCGTCGCTGCCAAAGTGGGCCCGGGCGCCACACCCGAAGAGCTGCTCGCGATCTGCGACATCTTGGACCCACAACGCAAACCAGGGCGGCTCACCCTGATTTCCCGCATGGGAGCTGGCAAAGTGGAAAGCAAGCTCCCGGCGCTGCAAGAAGCGGTCCGTGCTTCTGGCCACCCGGTCGTGTGGGCGTGCGACCCCATGCACGGCAACACGTTCGTGTCGGAGACGGGCCGCAAGACCCGCCACTTTGACGACGTGCTGGAAGAGATCTCGGGCTTTTTCGCCGCCTGCGGCAAGACCGGCACTTGGCCGGGCGGCGTCCACGTCGAGCTCACCGGCGACAGCGTCACCGAGTGCCTCGGCGGCGCCGACGACATAGGCGAGGACGACCTCGAACTGCGCTACACGACTACGTGCGACCCCAGGCTGAACGGCCGGCAGTCGCTCGACCTCGCCTTCAGGGTGGCGGAGCTGTTACGGGCCGGCTGAGCCGCCGGCGAGCCAGGAACCTAGGAGCGGCGGCCAGGGGTTGAAAGCAACTGTGCTGAGGAAGTTCGGCGCGCTCGGCGCGGCCGCAGCGGCCAGCTTGGGGCTGGTGATGCCGTCCCTCACCGCCTCCCCAGCTTTGGCGCAGGGCTCAAGGTGGGCCGCCCTGGCCCCTCAGAGCCCCGTGGGCCTCGCTGCCAACGAGCTGCGCGGCGTCTCTTGTTGGGCGGCCGGGGGTTGCTTCGCCGTCGGTTACAGCGCCACCGAGGCCGGCCAGCCCGCCCTCGTCGAGAGCCTCGGCGCCGGCGGGTGGGCGCTGCCCAGCCTCCCGCCGGGCCCCGGCACGTACCGCAACCAGCTGGACGGCCTGAGCTGCGCGTCGGCGAGCTTTTGCGTTGCGGTCGGCTTCTACCAGGACTACGCGAGGCCGGCGGAGCCCCTAATCGAGACCTATTCGAACGGGTCCTGGTCCGTCACCGCCGGCACCGGCCCGGGTAGGGGGGGCAACTTCTTGTCGGGTGTCTCCTGCCCTGCGGTCGGCAGCTGCTACGCGGTCGGTTACTACTCCAACGAGCGGACCGACGAGCTCCTAGCCGAGACCCTCTCCGGCGGTACCTGGGCCTCCGCTCCTGCCGCGAGCGCCGGCGCCGGGCCCCAGCAATTTTCGGCCGTGTCCTGTTCAGCCGTGGGCAACTGCTGGGCCGTCGGCTACTACCAGGCGAGCACCGGGACGGACCAGGCGCTTGCCGAGCACCTCTCGGGCGGGTCGTGGGCGCTCGGCCAGGCTGCCGACAACGGCGCGAGGTCCAACCGCCTCGCTGGCGTGTCGTGCCCGCCAGAGGGTTCGTGCGTGGCGGTCGGCACGTACTTCAACGGGCATGCTTTCCAGACGCTGGCCGAGTCTCTTACCGGCAGCACGTGGTCGGTGGCAAAGAGCCCTAACGCGAGCGTTGCCAACAACAGCCTGCAGGCTGTCTCTTGCTCGGCGGCGGGAGGGTGCGAGGCGGTTGGGCAGTACTCCAATGGCCGGGACGAACAGACCCTTGCCATGTCTTTCGCCGCCAGCGCGTGGCACTTGCAAACGAGCCCCGACCAAGCCGGGGCTGACAACGACTTGGCAGCCGTCTCTTGTCCCGCCATAGGCACTTGCGAGGCGGTCGGCAACTACTCCACCGCAGGCGTGCCCGAGGCCCTCACCATTGCCCTGTCTGGCACTGCGTGGTCAACCGTGGCGGCCCACGGGCAACAGGCGCCCTCAGCCAGCCTCACCGGCGTGTCCTGCCCCGTCAGCGGCAGCTGTCTTGCCGTCGGTTGGGGGGCCAGTTCGACAGGCGCGCCCCAGGCCCTAGCCGAGGCCTACGACGCCGGTACCTGGGCCACGTCGGCCCCCGAAGTGCCACCTGGCGCCGAGGCGAGCTACCTGCAGGCGGTGTCCTGCCCGGTCGCCCTGGTCTGCGTGGCCGTCGGGTACTACCTTGCCTCAGGAGGCACGCCCCAGGCGCTCGCCGAGTCGTACACGGGCGGTACGTGGCAGCTTTTGAGCGTGCCCCTACCGAGCACCGCCGGCAGCTACTTGGAGGGCGTGTCCTGTCCGGCAGTCGGCACCTGCGTTGCGGTGGGTTACGACCTAGGCGCCGGCAAGGCCCCCCAACTGCTCGCAGAGACCTATAGCGCCGGGGCCTGGGCGCTCTCGGCTGCGCCTTTACCTGCAGGCGCCAGGGCGAGCTATCTTTTGGGGGTCTCCTGTCCGGCAGTCGGCACCTGCGTGGCGGTCGGCTCGTACACCTTCTCCGGTACTGTCCGCACCCTGGTGGAGGCGCTCTCAGGGGGCACGTGGTCGGTGCCCGCGAGCGCGAACAAGGGGGACGGGCCCAACGCCCTCGAGGCCGTGTCCTGCCCGCCGGCTGGCGCCTGCGCCGCGGCCGGCTACTACTCGTTGAACGGCAACGACCATCCCCTGGTTGAGTCCATCGCCGCCCCGGGAGCCGGAGCCACCCTCAGCTCCCTGCCCCCCGGCGGCGGTTACCTAGCCGGCGTCAGCTGCGCCTCGGCCACGGCTTGTGCCGCGGTCGGCAATCGCACCAACGGCCTCGCCCACCAAAGCTTGGCCTATGTCGGCGCTGGCGGGGCGTGGTCGGTCGCGCCGAGCTATGACAGTTCGGCGGTCGTCGCCAACACCCTCGCGGCCGTGTCCTGCACGCCCGACCTGTCCTGCGTGGCGGTCGGGACCTACCAGGACGGCTCGACTTCTCTGGCCCTTGCCGAGCGGGGAAAGGCAAGCTCTTCGGGACCTCCTAGCCCCCCCACCTCCACTACGACGACCGTGCCTGCCACGCCTTCCACTACCCGGGCTCGCCCCCCGAAGCCACTCGGCACTGCCACGGTCCTCGCCTCACGGCCCGACCCCTCGGTAGCCGGTCGGCGCGTGACCTACACGGCCCTCGTCCGGCCGCTGCCGAGGGGAGGCAACGTGACCTTCACCGACGACGGGGTGGGTATCGCCGCTTGCAAGGCTGTCCCCCTAAGCGCCAAAGGGGCAGCGAGCTGCTCGGTCACCTACCGGGCACCGGGCGTACACGTGATCGAAGCTCTGTACTCAGGCAGCTCGGGTTACTCTTCGTCCTCTTCGGGGCCCTACAGCCAGGTGGTGGTCGCGCCCCCTCCCCTGGCTCAGGGGTACTGGCTGGCCACCAAGAAAGGGACGGTGTTCGCTGCTGGCGCAGCCCGCAAGCTCTTGGGCCTTGCCGTTGCGCGCTCGAACCCCGTCGTATCGATCGCGGCCGCGCCTGACGGCAACGGCTACTGGGTAGCGGCAGCCAACGGCAAGGTGGGGGCCTTCGGCAGCGCCCGGTTTTACGGGGACCTGCCGCACCTCAAGGTGCACGTGGACGACATAGTCGCCATCACGCCTACTCCTGATGGCCGGGGGTACTGGCTCGTCGGCCGCGACGGCGGCCTTTTCGCCTTCGGCGACGCCTCCTACCACGGCTCGCTTTTATCGCACCACGTCCATCTAGCCGACATCGTGGGGATGGTCCCCATGCCTCGGGCCCGGGGCTATGCCCTGGCCAGCGCCACCGGGGCGGTGTTCACCTTTGGCGACGCCCGCTTTTACGGTTCACTGCCCGGAGAAGGGGTGCACCTGCACGACATCGTGGCGGTCGTCGGCTTCGGGGCCGGGGGGTACATGCTGGTAGGCGCCGGGGGAGGGGTGTTCACCTTCGGGCCGGCAGCGCACTTTTACGGCTCGCTGCCCGCTGAGCACGTGCGGGTGGCCGACATCGTGGGGGCCGCTCTCACCCCTGACCGGCGCGGGTACTTCATGGCGGGTGCAAACGGGGCCGTTTACGGCTTTGGCGACGCCTTAGCTCGGCCTACGCCGCCCGGGCTGCTCGCTCACCTTCCCGTGGTGGGGATCGCAGGCCGCTAGCAACGCGCGCTTGCTTCGCGCAGACGGGCTGCCAGGGTGGCGGGGGCCGCAGGTGCTGGCAACTCGAGGGCTCAGGGTCAGGTCGCCAGGCTGGTCATGCTCACACCGCTCGGCTCGAAGACCAGGGTGAGGGTTACCCCGCCGGCCTCGATAGCCAGGGTGTAAACGCCAGGTGTGCGCATCGCCACCCGCGCCTCTTCGAGGGCACGGCCGCCGAGGGCCTTGAGGGCGGCGTTGACGTCGTCGATCTGGGCTTGCAGGGCTTGGCCTGCTGGGGTCTTGCGCAGCAGCCCGAGAAGGGTTCGCTCACCTTCTGCTAGGTAAAGCCTGCGGGCGCGCCCTCCTTGCAGGGAGGCGGTGACGACCCGCGCCAAAGTACCCACCAGCGGCGCCCCGACGCGCATGGAGCGGGCTTCCTCGGCTAGGCGAGCGGCCAGGGACCGGTGCGGCTCGTCCAAGATCCCCGCAGCGTAACTGGCCTCCGCTTGCACAAGCTCGGCCTCTTGGCTGGTCAGTTGGACCTCTGCGTCCGGAGCGCCGGTGGCTCCGGGAGCACCGAGCGTGCTCAGTGGGCGCCGCCCAAGATCGCGTGGGCCTCGTGCTCGAAGCCGCCGGTCTCTATGGGGCAGTGGATGCCGCACTCTTTGGGGGCGCCTGTTTCCCACCACCAGCGCCCGGCACGGTCGTCTTCACCGGGGGCCACGGGCCGCGTACAGGGGTCGCAGCCGATGCTCGTGTACCCCTTGGCGTACAGGGGGTGGACAGGCACGTCGTTGTCGGCTATGTACTCCCAAACTTCTTGCTTGGTCCAGTCGGCAAGCGGGTTCAGCTTGACGATGCCGTTGTGGTCGTGGTCCAGCTCGACTTTGCGGATCGCAGCCCGTGAGGCCCACTGGTCCCGCCTGAGGCCGGTAACCCAGCAGTCGAGGTCCTCGAGCGCCTTTACCAGCGGCTGGACTTTTCGGACTTGGCAGCAGTGCAGGCGTAGCGGGACTGACTGGAAGAACAGGTCCCGGCCGTGCTGGCGCTCCATCAATGCGACGGCCTCGTCGTCGGGCCGGCGGACCTCGAAGCGGGCCTTGGGGTAGTGCTTGCGCACATCTTCGACGAAGCTGTAGGTCGCTTGGGGGAGACGGAGGGTGTCCACCGTGAGCACGCGGAGGTCAGGGCGCAGCCGGGCAGCCATGTCCAGCACTGCCATCCCCTCCGCCTGCAGCGCCGTCACGACGGCAAAGCCGTCGTCGTCGAAAGTCTCAAGGGCCCAGGCGATCACCTCCTGTGGTTCGCGGTCGTCGAGGTCGATGGCGATCTCGCCGATCTCTAGGTCGTCAAAGAGCACCCTTTGGCGCACGCCGGCCCTCCTAGTTGCAGCCGCCCGACAGAGCGGGCACTACGGACAGTTCCTGGCCTGGTGCTACGGAGGCGTCGAGCCCACCGAGCGAGCGGACGTCCTCCTCGCCCAAGAAGAGGTTGACCGAAGGGGCGACGTCGCCGTCTGGACCGAAGAGCTGGGCTGCGAGCAGCGGGAACCGGGCCTTGAGCTCGGCCAGTACCCCTCCCACTGTGCGAGCCTCTACCTCGATCAGGTCTGCCCCGCCCGTGGCGGAAAGGAACATCCCCGGGATGCGCACGACGGGCTTGGCGGCCGGGGCTTCCGCTTCGCCGGCGCTGTCCCCCGCCGGTCCGCCGGCGCAGATGGCCCGCAGCTCGTCGTCGTCGTGGGCGGCAAGGAAGGTGGCGAAGTCGAGCTTGCCGGAAGCTGCTTGCTTAGCTTTCACCCACGCGCCGACCAGCCTGCACACGACTTCGACGATCTCGGCTTCGGGTATGCGGCGCAAAAGCGGTGCCCCGATAGCGGCGCCCTTGCCAAGGTGGCCTCGCACACGCAGGTTGTAGGCCTGGGTGCGGGTGCCAGTCGCGTGGTCCGTAGCGGTCGTGCCCTGCAAGCCGATATCTCCGACCCAGTGGTGGGCGCAAGAGTGAGGGCAGCCGTCCATGTGGACCCGGAGGTCCTCGACGGCCTCGGTCCCAAAGCGCGCTTCGAGCTCGGGGAGGATGTCTTTTAGCTTGCCCTTGGTCTCGGCCACCGAATAATTGCAGAACTGGTGGTCGGTGCAGGCCACGGAGCGGGCGTACAGCTTGCTCTTTTTAGGTTCGAACCCGATCGCCTCGAGGCGGCCGGTCAGCCACGTCACCTTTTCGGTGGGGACGTTGACCACGATCACGTTCTGCGAACGGGTAAAGCGGGCCTCGGCCCCGATCTCACCGAGGAGGTCGCCAAGAGCGACGAGCTGGTCGCCCTTCACCCACCCCATGGTCACAGGTACGCCGACGTAGCACAGGCCGGGTTGCTTTTGAGGCTGGACGCCAAGGTGGTCAGCGGAGCTTGCCGGCTCGGGCGCCTCCCCGTCTTCGAGGTGCCGGCCGAGGCGCTCCTCTACGAGGGCCCGCACACCCTCGGGGCCGTAGTCGTCCACCATGAACTTGATGCGGGCTTTGACCCTGCTCACCCGGTAGCGCAGGTTGGTTTGCCAGACGTCGGTTATCGCCCTCAGCACCTCGATAACCTCGTCGTCGGAAGCAGCGGGGACGAACACGCCTAGGTCACGGGAAATGCGCGGGGTGGCCGAAAGCCCGCCGCCGGCCCGCACTGCGTAACCGGGCCTCCCGTCTTTTGTCGTGCCCACCAAAGCGACGTCGTGGATCTCGGGGGCGTTGCATTGGGCCGGGCAGGCGCTGATCGTGAACTTGTGCTTGCGGGGCAGGTCGGAGTACTCGCGGTTGCCGGAGAAAAACTTGGCCACCTTCTCGACCAGTGGGCCGACATCGAACAGTTCAGCGGGGTCTACGCCGGCCACAGGGCAGCTCGTCACGTTGCGGACGGTGTCGCCCTCGCCGCCCGTGGTCGTAAGGCCCGCTTCTTGGATGCGGCTGAGCACTAAAGGTAGCTCGGAGAGCTTTACCCAGTGGAGCTGGATGCCCTGGCGGGTGGTTAGCTCGCCGTAGTTGCGTCCCTGCTGTTTTGATATCTCCCCGAGGGTGACGAGCTGGTGGGGGAGGATGCGTCCTCCGGGCACCTTCACCCGCACCATGAAGGTGCCCACCTTGGGCTTGTCGTGCATGAGCCCGTACCAGCTCAGGAACACGATGTCTTCCTCGGGCACCGCCTCGTAGCCTTTGGCGATCATCTCGGGGAGCTCGTTGATGATGTCAAGGGGGAACTTCTCGCGCTTGTGGCGCTCTATGAAGTTCCGCTTGACGACCAGGTCCCAGGAGGGCTCGCTGCCCACTGCGCCGGCAGAAGGCCTCGTTAGAACGCTCACGTGACCTACAGTAGCAGAAAGCCGACCTTGTTGATCAACTTTTTCGGGTTTGGTAAGATTGCTTCGAGGGCCGGAAAGTAGCCGAGGTCGAGGAAGGGAACTTCACCACCGCCTGGCCGGCTCGGTAAAGTTATGCCTTTGCTCGAACTACCCACCTCAGCGGACCTCTCGGACGAAGCCTTGGCGGAGCTGTCCGCCAAGCTTGAGGCACGCTCTGCCAGCGAGGTAGTCGCCTGGGCCGTCGAGCGCTTCCATCCCCAGCTGTGCCTAGCGGCCTCGATGACCGACGCCGTCCTGATCGACATCGCCACCAAGGTGGAGCCCTCGATAGAGGTGGTTTTCATCGACACCGGCTACCACTTCCCTGAGACTCTCCAGACCCTGGAGGAAGTGCGCCGGCGCTACGGGCTCAACCTGCGGATCATGACCGTGCCGCGCGCTCCGGTCCCCCTGTGGAAGTCGGACCCGGTGAACTGCTGCACGTTCGCCAAGGTCGAGCAGCTCGACCGGGCCTTGGTCGGCAAGCTCGCCTGGATGAGCGGGCTGCGCCGCCAAGAAGCCGCGACCAGGAGCAACGCCCCGATAGTTAGCCGGGACCGCAGGGGCTTGGTCAAGGTCAACCCCCTGGCCACCTGGACCGACCTCGACGTGGAGGGCTACATCGCCGACCATGACGTACCGGTCAACCCTCTCGTCCGCAAAGGCTACCCTTCGATCGGCTGCTGGCCTTGCACGCGGGCGGTCGCCCCGGGCGAGCACCCCCGCTCGGGGCGGTGGTCGGGCAAGGACAAGACCGAATGCGGCCTGCACGACGAGGCGTCTGGCACGGGGCGATAACGAGCGGCAGGCAACCAGCGAGCACCGGGGCCGGCGCGAATTGGCGAGAACCGGGTACTGGCAGGCTCTGGGGCTAGCCGGAGGGCGCCACCGCCCAGCCTGCGAGGAGGCGCCACCGCCCAGCATGCCCTCCTAACTTCGGTCTTGCAGCCCGCTAGCCGATGCCTTGAAATGGGATGGTTGAAACTAGGAGGCGTAGAAGGCCGGTCTAGGGTGACTGAGCTAACACCGCTGCCCTCTATAAGGAGCTGCTAGCGAACCGTGAGGCGCATGGGCTACGGGCCAAGGCCGGGGCGCTCCGGCTGTGCTGCGCGGGGGCGGCCCCAGCGCGGGGGCGCCTGGAGGTGGCGTTCCTGTTTTCCTCGGCGCTCAGTGGCAGCGCTCAACCTGTTTGCGTGCTTGCTGGGGGTGCTCTTTTACCTGGCTGGAGATCCGGCTGCCGCTTTGCCTACCCACCTCGGCACGAGCTCCCCGACGTCCAAGCGTCCTGGCGCACCCACCGCGACGCCGTCCGGGCCGTCCCAGCGCCCCAAGGCGCCCAAGCCCAAAGCCAAGCAAAAGACCAAGCCAGCCGAGATCTTCGTGGAGCCGCCCTCGGTCGTGGCCGGGCTGTTGGGCGCCCTCGGCTCCGACGAGCGCCAGCTTCTCGGGGCCCGAACCTATGCAGAGGCGGAGCTCTACTCCCAAAGGGCTTCTCGCGCCAGGACCGAGGCCGAAGCTCTGGTGAGCCGTGACGTGGTCGCGCTGGCCACGGCAAGGTCCAACGAGGCTCGAGCTGTGGCTGCCTTAGGCGCCGCGCGTTCACAAGTCCGGCTGTACACGGCAGCGCTCTACGAGCTCGGCCTCGCTGAGTACACGGGGCAGGCCGCTCTTGGCGGCACAGACTTGGCCTCGGAGGAACGTCGGATCGAGCTCACCCAGCTCTCCGACGTGGCGGCAGCCGCCAGCGGGGCGGGCCTCGTCACCGCGCGACGTGAGCTGGCTGTGGCGGCCCAGCGTGTGGCGGTCGACCAAACGCTGGTATTGGCTGCCAAGCGGGCAGCAGCGAGAGCTGAAGTGACGCTGGTGGCGGCCCGCGCCCAGCTGGCCCGCTCAGCGAAGGCCTTGCTCGTTGCACGCACCTGGGCGACGGTGCCCGGAGCGGCTCCCTCGCAGCCGAGCCGCGCCCTGTTGGCCCTCGAGACGGTGCCGAGCGCCAGTCACGCCAAACGCCGGCGCCTGGTACCTGTGCTCGTGGCGGGCGGCCTTCGCCCGGCAGGCCCCTCGAGGCCCGCGCCGCCCGCTCGGCAGGCAGGTCCCTCGTGGTCGCCGGCGAGCGCCGGCGGCCCGAGCATCCTCGGGCCTTCGCTGCTCAATGCAGGAGAAATAGAGGGATGGTTCGCCTCCACGGGGGCGGTGGCAAACACCACTGTCCCGATCGGCACGCTCGTCAAGTACTACCTCAAGGCGGGGCGGCTCACTGGTGTGAGGCCAGACATTGCTTTTGCCCAGTCCGTCGTCGAGACTGGTTACTTCTCGTTCCCTTCCCGCGGCCAAGACCTTGCGAGCTACAACAATTTTGCCGGCATCGGCGCTTGCGACAGCTGCAAGCACGGCTGGAAGTTCCCTTCTGCTTACTCGGGCGTCCTCACCCAAGAAACGCTCCTGAACCAGTACGCCACGCCGCCGCCCCTCTACGGGCCGCCCGGCGGCCTCGTCGCCGGCCTCGGCATAGCCGGTTGTTGCCGCACCTGGATGGCGCTTTCGGGGGTGTGGGCGAGCAACCCGAACTACGGCTACATAATCCTGTCGGTCTATAAGGAAATGGTCGACTGGGCGCTGGAGCACGAGCTGGAGAAAACAGGGCTGTTGCCGGCATGGGCCACTAGCCCCCGGCTGCTACGGGCCTGACCGGCTTCTTGACCCCAGCCCGGCTGAGCCGCCCCGGCTGGGCCGTTGGCTAAGTTAGCGCGGCACTTTCGGCCTGTCGTGCCCGGGGCTGGCCCCGGCGAGCCCTGCTAGGGCCGGCGGCCGAACAGGTCGGGAGGGACGCTGGCAGCCGCCGGACGGGGGTCGTCCTTCCAGTCAGTCGTTCCCGGCTCGGGCCACGCGCCTGCTGGCGCCGCTGACGGCCAAGCCGGCGGCGTCTCGGGCCCGGTGATGATTTGCGGGTCGGGGCCTGGCCACTCGCTCGATGGGGAGCTGCCGCCCGGCCAGCTAGAGGAGGGCGCGTTAGCCTGCCCGTTGCCGCCAGGCCACCCGCTCGATGGGGAGCTGCCGCCCGGCCAGCTAGAGTAGCCGCCGCCCGGCCAGCTAGAGGAGCCGCCGCCCGGCCACCCGCCGTACGGCCCCCGTCCGCCCGGGCCGCGGCTCCAAGGCCCGCCTCCCCAGCCGCCACGTCCCGATCTCATGACCAAGCGCAGCATCATGAACAAGACGAACACGAAAACCAAAAAGCCGAGCGAGCCGCCTCCGTAAAAAATCTTGACCTACCTCCCTTTGCTGTCCACGACGTTCCAGGCTATCGCGGCACCGGGCGAAAAGCCCCCTTTTGAGCGCTGCTCGAGCGGTCGCCGGGCGCCCTCAGCTCAACTGTTCAACGAAGCGGCGGAGCTGGCGCAAGTTGCGGCACTCGTAAACACCTTGGCAGTGGGCACCGTAATGGGCTAGTACGGAGTCACCGGTGTCCCAGTAGGCGCGCGGCTCGGGGTTCAGCCAGAAGACCTGTCTTGCCCGTCGCGCCACCTCTGCCATGGCCCAGCCTTCTATGGGGTGGTAGTTGCTGCGGGCATCTCCAAGGACCACTACGGTCGTACGAGGCGTGAGCTCCTTCCCCCACTTGGCGAGAAAGTCCGTCAGCACGTGGCCGTAGTCCGAGTGGCCCTCCCTCCAGACGACGTCAGCTGCCGTGTTGACTTGCCTCACCGCCTCGGCGATGTCGGTCGCTTGCCGGAGCAGCCCCGTCACCTCGTCGATGCCGTCGATGAAGGCCCACGCCCGCGTGCGGGAGAACTGTGACGAGAGGGCATAGAGCAGCTGCAGCGTGAAGCGGGCAAAGGCCGCCACCGAGCCAGAGACGTCGGCTAGAGCCCAAAGCTCGGGCTTGGAGCGGTGACGTGACTTGAAGCGGGGCTCGACTGGCACACCTCCGCTTGCGAGCGACCGCCGTGCTGTCGCCCTGAAGTCCAAGCGTCCCTGCCGGTTGCGCCGGCGGCGGGCCAGGTGGACAGCCAGCTTGCGTGCGAGGGGCTGCACGGCGCGCTGGAGGGCGGCGAGCTCTTCTCGCGAGAGGTGCATGAAGTCCACGTCTTCGGGCAGCGGGCGGCGGAGGCTGCGCGCCATCTCGCCGGCACCGCGTTCGCTGACCAGGCGGCGGCGGACCTCGGCTTGCACTTCGGAGCGCAGGAGCTCTAAGCGCTGGCGGTACTCGTTGGCGAGTACCCGACCCTCTAGCCCGCCTGCCTCCAAAGCGTCGCCGGCGAGCCGCTCGGCGAGCCCGTCCACGTCGAGCTGGCGCAGCGCCCGGTAGGCGTAGTAGCCCGGCCCGACCGTCCGGCCCTGTTCGATGCCCGAAAAGCGTGCCACGACGGCGCGAGCTAGGGCGGCGATCGCCTCGGGGCTGCCCTCGAGCAACGCCCGGTAAGCGAGGTCGCTGAGCTCCGAGGCGCTAGGCAATGACCCCTCTGGCAGCCCGCTCGGGGCCGTCAGGGTTTGCGCCCCTGGCTCGGCTGGCGCCGCCCGGAGAGAAAAATAGAGGTCGAACAGGGTCTCGTAGGTGCGCCAGTGCGCCTCCTGCTTCACCAGCGTGGCGGCGAGCCCGAGCTTCAAGGCTTCGCGCTCGGCGAGGGGCAGGTGGGCTAACGCCTCTACCGCGTCGAGGACCTCCGTCGTGCTGACTGGCACGCCGGCGGCTCGCAGTTCTCCGAAGAACTCCGCAAAAACTTCGAAGACGCCTTCGCCGAGCGCGGCGGGCTCGCCCGCTGTGCTCACCCTGTGGCCGTCCCGAGCTCCTTTGCCGCCCGCTCGATGTCCGAACTGTGCTTCAGCAGAACGTTCAATGTTTGTTTGGCGACGTCGGCGTCGAGCTCGGGGACTCCAAGAACTACGAGCGTCCTGGCCCAGTCCAGCGTTTCTGAGACAGACGGCGGCTTTTTCAGGTCGAGCGAACGTACCAACTGCACCGTCCTCACCACTTGCTCCGCAAGGGAAGATCGAATATCGGGGACTTTGGCAAGCACGATGTCGCGCTCACGCTGCTTGCCTGGGTAGCCCATGTGGAGGTACAGGCAGCGGCGCTTCAGCGCTTCGGAGAGCTCGCGGGTGTTATTGGACGTGAGGAACACGAAAGGGATCTGCGTAGCCTTGATCGTCCCCATCTCGGGGACCGAAACCTGGTAGTCCGAGAGCACTTCCAAAAGCAGCGCCTCGGTCTCGACTTCGACGCGGTCCACTTCGTCGATGAGCAAGACAACTGGATCTGCAGCCCGGATTGCTTCGAGGAGAGGCCGAGCGAGCAGGAACGGTTCCGAGAAGATGTCCTCTTCGAGCTCCTCCCACGTCTCGCCGACGCCTTTTGCGACCTGTTCAGCTTGGATACGTAACAACTGCTTCTTATAGTTCCACTCGTACAGCGCTTTGGACTCGTCGAGCCCTTCGTAACACTGGAGGCGCACAAGCCTTGAGCCGGTCATCTCGGCCACTGACTTGGCGAGCTGGGTCTTGCCTGTGCCGGCTGGCCCTTCCACTAAGATGGGCTTTTTGAGCCGTTCGGCCAGGAAAACCACCGAAGCCGTCCCGTTGTCGGCCAAATAGCCTACTTTACGTAGGGCCTCATGGACAGACTGAGGGCTGGCAAAGACGTTCAAGGTGTCCAGCTCGCTCGGCACCTGGTCATCCTACTGCCTCTGCGGGGCGCTCACGAGCGGGTTTGGCCGTTGCCCCTCACGACGTACTTGTAGCTTGTAAGTTCGCGAACCCCCATCGGGCCTCGGGCGTGGAGCTTCTGGGTGCTGATGCCGATCTCCGCGCCGAAGCCGAACTGTTCCCCGTCAGTGAAGCGAGTCGAAGCGTTGACCATCACGGCGGCGGCATCGACCTCGCGGGTAAAGCGCTCGGCGGCCTGCAGATCTCTTGTCACTATCGCCTCTGTGTGGCCGCTGGAGTACTTTTGGACGTGGTCAATCGCCGCGTCCAAGCTCTCGACTACGCGGACGGAGAGGACGAGATCGAGGTACTCTTTCCCCCAGTCTTCTTCTGTCGCCGGTTCGATGGACGCTTCGATGGCCCGCGCTCGCTCGTCCCCTAGGAGCCTGACGCCCTCGAGCGCCCGGGCGGCCATCGGCAAGAAGTTCGCCGCCACGGCTTCGTGCACTACGAGCGACTCCGTGGCGTTGCAGACGCTGGGGCGTTGCGTCTTGCCGTTCACGAGCAGGGCGAGAGCCATGTCGAGGTCGGCAGAGGAGTCGACGTAGAGGTGGCAGTTGCCGTCCCCGTCGATCACGTAGGGCACGGTTGCGTTTTCCAGCACCGTTCGGACCAGCGAAGGGCCGCCGCGAGGGACCAGGCAGTCGATTATCCCGCGGAGTTGCATGAACTCCCGGGCCGACTCGTGGCTCGTGTCCTCTACCAGCACGACGCAGTCTTCTGGCAGGCCCACTTTGGCCACAGCTTCCCGAACGGCAGCCGCCACCGCCTTGTTCGAGCCAAGAGCGCTGGAGCTGCCTCGCAGGAAAGCGGCGTTCCCGGCCTTTATGCACAGCCCGGCGGCATCGCTAGTGACGTTGGGGCGGTTCTCGTAAACGACCGCGACTACCCCGAGGGGGACGCGCACCTTGTCGATCCGCAGGCCGTTCGGCCTCACCCAGCCTTCTACAACCTCGCCCACTGGGTCCGCCAAGGAGGCGACCTGCCGGAGGCCCGCTGCCATGGCTTCGAGCCGCGCCGGCGACAGCCGGAGCCGGTCTACCACCAAGCCCGCTACTCCCTGGCCCATGGCGATCCCTACGTCTGCCTGGTTGGCAGAGAGGATCTCCTCTGAGCGCTCGAGTAACAGGTCAGCGGCAGCCATGAGGGCGGCGTTTTTTTGGTCCGTAGTCGCGAGCGCCAGCGCCCGGCTCGCTTTCTTGGCGCGCTCGCCGAGTTGTGCGAGTTGGCTCACGCCTAGAGGCTACCTGCGCCCGGCGAGCCTGCACAGCCACGCCCTTGACCGACGTTGGTAACAGCGACGACAAAGGCCGGCCGTCCCTGGAGCCACGCGGCCGTCCTCACCGTGCTGCGCAACCCCGTCTACGTGGGCAAAGTCTTCTTCCGAGACGCCCTCCACGACGGCCCGCACCCCCACCTCGTCGACGAGGAGCTCTTCGCCCACGTCCAGGCGCTCCTCTCCGAGCGCGGCGAGGAGTGGTCCAAACGGGCTTCGCCAACCTCGCCGTTCCTCCTGGCCGGCGTCGTCGTCTGCGCCCGCTGCGGCTGCACTTCGTCGGGTCCTTGGCCGTCGGCAACCGCTACCGGTACCGCTGCTACACGTGCTTCACCTAATACACGTGCTTCACCCGCCAGCGGTACGGCACCAAGTACTGCGACGCCGAACGCCTGCCGTTCTAGGACTTAGGCGCCGCCGTCTTGGGCGCCCTCCTCTGCGCCTAGGAGCGCAGCGACCTGTTCGACAGGGCCGTCTCGGCCGCCAGGCGCCGGGCACGCGCCGAGCGCGCTCGGTCTCGGTCGGTCGGTTCGGTGGGGAACGTAGGTGCAGGCCTCGGCCTCTGCGAGGAGGCTCACCAAGCAGAGCAGCCGGAGCGCTGGGTCGTCGGCCGGCGTAGTCACCGAGCGCGACCAGGCGGGAGCCTGGACCGCTTCTTCGACTAGGCGCGCCGTCTGGGGGTCGGTCGAGGGCAGCCAGGGCTCGGGCTCCACCATGTCGCCCGGGACGCCCAAGGGCCCTTCCCCTGAGAAGCTCTCGTCGTAGGCGGGGAGCGTCATCAGTGCTCACCTCTTTTCGCCTTGGCCGCCCTGACTGGCGGAGGCGGTACGAGGAGCTGCCGGTCTCCAAGATGAAGGCGTTGTAGGTGAGGCGGTCGACGACTGCGGCCGTCAGGCGTGGGTCGCCGAAGGTTCTCCCCCACTCAACCGGAACGGCGCGTTCGATGCGACCGCCACCGAGGCGCGTTCTTCGCGCTCAGTGAGCACCTGGAACAGCAGCTCGGCGCCTTTTTGGTCGAGCTTCAAGTACCCGAGCTCGTCACAGCAAAGCAGCTCGTAGCGCCCGTAGCGGGCGACCGCACGCCCGAGGGTGCGCTCGTCGGCGGCTTCGGCGAGCTCGTTCACGAGCCCTGCGCAAGTAACGTAGCGCGCCCGCTTGCCGGCTTCGGCCGCGGCGAGCGCCACGCCGATCAAGAGGTGCGTCTTGCCTGTCCCCGGGCCGCCCAAGGCGACGAGCGGCTCAGGACGGCAGCACAGGGCGGTCCGCTGCGTAACTGCTGAGACCTCGCGAAGGGCGCGAGTAACGCGGATAAGTAGCGCGTGTGCCTCCAGGTTCTGGTCCTCTGCGAGATGCGGCTGTTCCTCCGCCAAATAGTAGGACCACTCCTCCAACGAGCCGTCATGGAACCGTCTGCCGTCACTTCAAACTTGCGGTAGCCGGGCCTTCGTCGGCCGGATACTCTTCGACCAGACGCGCAGATGCGGCCTCTCCCAGTTGGTCAGTACTAGGCATTTCTTTGTTAGCGGCTATGGAGAAACCAGCCCCCAGCACGACCACAAGACCTTGGGACAGGTCCATCTCTTTCGGATCAAAAAACGGCTCCTCGCGAGTTGACTTCGTAGTTTCACGCAGCTACGACGACGAGGGCTTGCCTGAGAGCGCGGACGACATCGACAACGGCGGTCATGACGGCCTCGTTCCCTTGCCAGAAGCCGACCGGGACGGCGCGCTCAGGTGTGCGGGTTAGAGCGGCTAGTAGCTCAACAAGCCTGCGGTCCTCGAAGTCAAGGGCAGGGTCGGTCCGCTTTGCGTGCTCGCGGAAGAGCCGCAGCTCCGGTGAGCGTAAGGCGTCACCAGGCAGCCTGACCCTGAAGGGATGGTCGAACGCAAACACGTCGTGGAACGCCTGGTTCCGGGCCTCAGCAATGACCGATCTGTACCGCTCGAGCGACGGCTTTGCCTTGCCCACCAACGAGAACGGGAGCTTGGCGAAGCGATGAGCAAGCTCAACCTGCTCGAAGACTGTGAGCCAGAACAGCATCGGCTTCAGGTCGCACATCCCCACCATGAGCCCCAGAAAGGCACGTGCTCCATCGGCAAAGTTGTAGGCGATCCGCAACAGCTCTTTGTAGATCTCGTTGTCCTCGGGCGTGCTCTGGTACCTTTGGAGGGCCGCCGAATAGGCCAGCGCCTGTTCCCCCATCCTCTGGAGGATCTCAGAGAGGATGGACGGACCATCCTCGCTGATCGCTGTGGGGTCGACTGGTCGGGCTGCAGTCTCTTGAAGGGCACGGAATGCCTGCTCGAACTTGTCCCCGAGAGCATCGAGCTTGACGTCTTCCGCGCCTGAGACAGCGGCTTGCACAGCAGTCCATGAAACGTCCAAGTTGGCAAGGCTGCCGACCGAGATCACCCCGCCCGACAGCTTCGCGGGTGCCGGCTGGCCGGGGCTGTACCGCAAGGCATCGATACCCGAGACCCCCAGAATGGGCACCTCGGCATCCTCGGGATCTGCAATGCGACCAACCAGGCTGAGCACAATCGAACCCAGTCGAGGTAGCTCCTGCGTGAGCGTGGCCTCAAGGGTGGCGATCTCGGAGCCTGCCAGCTCTTTCGGTGTGAAGCGCTTGAACTGTAAGTTGATTCCTCCTGTCGCAGTCACCACCACGGGTGGCAGCTCGAAGTCCCCTTCTCCCTTGACCCTTACCCCTAGGTAGTACGCGCTCTTGGTCGTGAACCTACCTTCGCGGAACAGAAACGAATTGTTACAAACGACGAGGTCCCCGACACGAAGGGTCTCAGCACCTTTCCATGCAGCAAAGGCATCCGAAGCAAGAAGCAATTTGCACTTGTCCACCACCGCTTTGGCGGTGCGCTCAACCCGGGCATCGGCGATGGGCATGAACCTCAGTCCTCCTCGAACCCCAGGTCCCTGAAATGCAACGTCCGGGCGTTTTCTGTGACAGTGCGAACGGCTGGCTCGTCGAAGCCGTCGCGTGAGGAGGCCGACACTTCCACCGCCACCTCGACGCCGGCACCGGCGTCCGCCAGCCGCTGCACCACCTCCTGGACCACCCGGCCGAACTCCAGGCTGAGCCGCTCGGACCGCAGCACGACGCTGCCGTGGAAGCGTTTGGGCCGGGCCGGCTCCGTCCCAGCGGGACCGCCTGCCGCTGGCACACCGGGGCCTTCCGTCGGCCCAGGGAGGGCGCCAGCACCTGCTCCGGCACGCTCGCTCGCAGCAGCCGCGGCCGCCGCACGATCGGTTTCGGCCTGGGCCACGGCCAGCTCCGGTCGCACCAGTAGCGTCGTGCCGGTGAGGGAGGAGCCGCCGCCCGGGCCGACCACCAACCCCAGGTATCTCCGGCTGTCCTTGTGGTACCCGTCGGCTAGGGCGAAGCCCTCGGTCTGCCAGGCAAAGCCCACCGGGCCGGTCTCGACCGATCGCCGCAGCACCTCCCGGTCCTTCAGCCTGGGGAGGTAGGGGTAGCGGGCCAGGGCGTCCCACAGCTCGTCCACCGAGACGTGGCCCCGGTCCCAGAGGGTGGACAACGGCCCCTCCAAGACGACCTTGCGGAGGACAGATGGGGCGTAGACGGAGTTGAGGTGGCCCTTTTCCCCGAGGCGCCGGGCGGTACGGGCGGCCAGGTCGCCGGTGCCCTCCACCCGCATCGGGTCGAAGACCACTGGCCCCGTCGGCTCAGGTTGCGTCGGCACGAGCGCCCAGGTGTAGGCCTCCCCAAGCCGACGGACGAGCGTCTGGTCAGCCTCCTCCGCCTTCTTCTTCGCCTGGGCCTCCTGCTGGCCGCCGAGGTCGAGCCCAGGGGCCTCGTCCACCACCCAGTGCCAGGCCAGCGCCTCGGCCGCCCCCTGTCGCAGGTCGTCCAGCCGGCGCTGGTCAACGGCCAGGAACACGACCATGTTGCGGTAGTGGCGGGGCGAGGTCCCCCGGTGCTCCAAGATGTCCCGGGCGGCCGACAGGGCCGGCGAGTCGAGGGACTTGGGGACGTAGGCGTCGGCGGGCGAAAGGACCACGAGGCGCGCCCGGTCGTCGTCGTCCACGTCGGCCGATGACTGGGGCGCCACGTGCACCCCGGCCAGCTCCCCCCGGTCGCGCTGGCCCTGCACCGCCTTGCAGATCCTCTGGTCAAGCTCCGCCGGGTCGCCAGCCAGCAGGCGCTCGGCCCGTTCCCTGGCCACCCGGGAGACCGACTGGGTGAGCCCGTACCAGTAACGTTCCCCCTCCAGGTACAGGTAGGCCGCCTTGTCGCTCAGGCGGGCCAGGGCGTCGGCGTAGGTGGCGACCGCCTCGCCTGGCGCGGCGCAGCCCAGGCGCACTCGGGCGGCCACGACCCCCCGGTGCGGCGAGTGCACGTAGGGGGCCGAGCCCAAGAACACGGTCCGGGCGACCTTGTGCGCCGCTCGGTAGCGCCCCAGGTTCTGGAAAAGGGAGTCCAGTTGGTCTGGCACGGACCCGGCGCCGTCCACGTCGGTGTCCATGACTGTTTTCCAAGAGTCGTCCAGGTTCCTGGCGAGCTCGGTGGCCACGGCGGCGTCGTCGAGGGGCACCGAGCCCGCCAGGATCAGGGGCGAGCGGTCTTCTGAGTTCCACAGCTTCCCGACTACCTGGGCCATCAAGCGCAGCACCCCGCGGGTGCGCTGGAAGCGTTCGAGGCTCGACCAGTCCTTGTAGAGGCGGTCGAACAGCTCGGGGTGGACGGGGTAAGCCGCCCGCAGGCGCCGTTCGTAGTCCGGTGCCCTGCATTCGTTCGGGAACTCGGCCGCCTGGGAACGGTAGTAGTCGGCAAAGGCCCTGGCCGTCGCGTCCCGGTCGGCCAGGCGTGCCGGGTCGAGAGGCTGGAACAACCTCCGCCGCACGATCTCGAAGCCTTCTTCCACCGAGGCCGGCCGCCAGGAGGACTCGATGCGGCCCATCACCGCCCGCAGCCGCCGCAGGGCCTCGGCCCCTCCGGGGCCGCCCAGCTCGATGCCGGAACTGCCCGGGCCGGGCTGGCCTCCCTTGGCGTCGGGGTTGACCGAGGCTGGCAGGGAGACGACCAGCAACGCGCCAGGCGTAGCACGGGCCGCCTCGGTGAGGGCCTGGGCGAAGCTGACGTGCGCCTCGAAGCTCCCCCCGGCCAAGCGGCCCTCGGCCCCGTAGAGCTGGCGGGCGTAGGCGACCCACTCGTCGATAAGCACAAGGCACGGCGAGCAGGCGGCGAACAGCTCGGCCAGGGCCGCCCCCGGGCTCGTGCCGCTCTTGTCCGCCCCCTCCACCAGGGCGTAGCCGTCCTTGCCGGCCAGCTGCCAGGCCAGCTCCCCCCAGAGTGTCGAGACCTCGATACCGTCTCTTCTGCCCGGCTGGCCGGGGGAGATCTTCGTGCCCACGAGGGCGGCCCTGCTAACCGCGGGCAGCTGGTTGACGCCGGCACCCCGCAAGAGGTCCTGCAGCTCTTGGGGGAAGGCCTCCAGCGGGAGCCCCGAGCACAGGTGCCAGAGCGCTATCAGGCTGTGGGTCTTACCGCCGCCGAAGGTGGTCTGCAGGTCGACGACCGGCACCCCGCCCGTGCCCGAGAGGCGCTTGGCCGCCTCGACGAGCAGCTGGGAAAGGCCCTCGGTCAGGTAGGTGCGCCGGTAGAACTCGACCGGGTCGGCGTACTCGGCCGCCGTAGCGTCCCCCTTGGTGGCCACCTGGTGGAGGTCGGCAGCAAACTCGGCCAGGTCATAACGTCCCTTGGCTACATCGTCGTGGGGGATGATCACCTCCCGCCAGGGCCGCAGGCCCGCCACCTCCCCCCCTGTACCGGGTGCCGCCGCCACGGCCTTTCGGGTCTCGCTCTCGTGCAAGAGCCGCCGTAGCTCGGTCTTGGAACGCCCGACCTCGCCTGCTTCCCGGGCGCCCACGGCGACAAGCAGGCGTTCCACCGAGTCGAGCGCCCGGTAGGTGTCGTCGGCGTTGAACGCCTCGTTGTGCGCCCATTTGTTGCGGGTGTCCCTTAGCTCGAAGACCAAGTTGCGGTCGGCCTTGGTCAGCCGTTGGCGGAAGGCTGAGTCCCACGCGTCGGCCATCACCCGGAGCAAGAACGCCGGGTCCTGGGGGGAGCCCTCCTCGCCCGGCCCGTGGGGCCCTTGCAGCGAGCCCTGGCCGGCCGTCGTTTTCATCTGCCGCTCCACGAACGGCCCGAGACCGGCCGCCAGCAGCTCGAAGGCCCGCCCGACACGCTCCCGGTTAGTCGTCGCCATCTGTCGCCTCCAGTTCTGCGTGCGCCGCGGCAACGACCTGTTCGGCGAAACGAGCAAAACGCTCAGCCTTCTCCCGGTCCGCTTCCAATAGCTCGTCTGCGTACCGGCCGTCGATCGCCCACGGCGTAAGGGCCTTGAGCCTCTCCTGGTCTACGCCGGTCAACCTGCCCGCGTTCTTGCACAGCTCGTAGAGCGGCTCGAGGTCGTGGACCTTCTTGAAGGGGACTCCGGCATCTATCAGCACGGCCTTCAGCGATTTCTCGACCACAAGGTGGGCCATGAAACAGACGAGCCGACGGGGGCTGTCTGCGTCGCGCTGGACAGCTCGCAACCCAGCGAGGTCGTCCTCGACGTTCGCCAACCATCGCCGTGCCTCGTCGTGGTTGTTGTCAGGCAGCTCGCTCATATACCACCCGCCCCTCCCGCAGCGGCCAGTAGTGCATCGAGCCGATGACGTCCCGGCGTCGCTCGCACTCCCGGAGGTCGGTGACGAACACCTGCACCGGCACCACCGACGGCAAGGCCGAACGCAGCCTGACCTCCCAATCGTGGCGCTGCTCGTAGTCAATCGAGCGCAGTACGACCATGATGTCGATGTCGGAGTCAGGGCCGTCGTCGCCGCGTGCGACCGAGCCGAACAGGATCACGCGTTCTGGGTCGCTCGCCTGGGCAAGCTTCTCGACAACCTCCGGCACCCACTCCGCGAGGGTGCGCCCGTCGTAGGCAGCCTTGCCGTTGATGGTCGACACCCGGCTCATATGCCTAGCCCCGGTTGCTCAGGCAGCGCTGTACCTGCGGCCAGCCCAGCGATACGGGGCCATGAGGTGACCAGGAGGTTGTAGCCCAGAGCATCTTCCGCCCATCCCCGACGCTCGCATATCGAATAAAGGCGGTAAGCGAGGTCTCTCGCCGCGTAGCCGAGCCCGCCGACCTTCCGGAGTAAGTCGGCAGCTTTAGCCTCTCCCTCCTTGTCGATCGCCCTCACGAGGTGCTGGGCCACTTCCCATACCGTCACCCGTTTGTCGGTCGCGGGGTCCCAGTTCGCAGGCAGCTTCTCACGCGGCAGCAACCGCACACGTCCTGCACGAGCGACCAATATCCCTGCTTCCTCTAATCCCACCACAGAAACGTTTGTTGCCCTGGCGAGCCCTTCGGCGGGGTCGTAAGCCGCCTCGTCAAAGCCGTACTGCTCGAACCACTTGACGGCGAAGCGGGTGTCGGCGTCGAACTCGCCTTCCTGCTCTGCCAGCACCTCATCGAGCACCTGGTTTATGCGCCAGAGCCGTCCGCACGGTCATCGGGTCGCCGTTCGCCTCAACCACCTTGGCGTACCGGGAGAACACGGCCATGCCTGGCCCGATCGCCGCCTGCGCCAGGTCGACCGGAGCGATGTTGCCTTGCTGCAGTTCCCGCAGGGCCTTCGGTAGCTCAGCATGTAGGGACGCCAGGAAGCCCCGGAGGTCGGTTATGCCTGCGTCGATACCCCTCGGCCGGCATGCGAGAACGATAGATGAGGCCAGCGCGTTGCTCGCCTTGTTTCGTAGCCGTCCGGTACGTTCAGTGCGCATAGGCATCGTTGCCGTTACCGCTAGGCCAGCGCGTAAGAGGCCTGCAAGCATCGTTTCCCAGCCGGTAGAGGCGACCTCACCCTGTTGGTCTTCGGATTGCTTGAATGCGTAGAAAACAGTAAGCGGGTAGTCAGGCGCCGCCGCCTTTCGCAGGTTTGCGAATGCATGCTCGAACCCAGCCTCGAAGAACTTCTGAGCTCCTTCCTTGCCCCGGTTCTCACGGAATGGATCCGCCACCAGCTCGCCGCTCTTAGGTGTGAGCAATGTCGAGAAGAACTGCGGGTGCGTGTTCTTTAGCGAACGGCGAAGCCAGACATAAAAGAAGTCTGCAAGGTCTGCATAACCTACATTGTCGTAATAAGGTGGATCGGTAGCAATGACAGTTTGGCGGGATACACGCAGGCTCGTCGCATCAGCCTGAGTAGCTGCTCCGACGTCTCCACTTAGGAGAGCTTCCAGCGTCCCAGCAACCCACTCGATTGCCCCGCTCCAGTTGCCCGTCGACAGTGAGAAAGGACAGCATTCTGCGAAATCCCAGACAATGGGGAGGGCCTGTCGCGTAAAGGTGTTGGCGAGGAACTCGCCCGCACTCGCCCATCTCGTGCCAGATGACCAATAGTCAGCAGACCTGTCGACGGCGAATGCCAGGTACGTCGCCACAGCGTCCGCGTACTCCGGCTCGCCTCCGTCTTCGATGACCTTCGTGCGGGCTTCACGCACCAAGTCAGAAAACGTGCACAATGCCGTCAACTGCCGGTTGGTGAACAGGTCAGCATGGTGTGTCATCCCATATCCCTGCACCCTGAACCCGAGGGCTTGTTCGGGAAGCTCCGTGTCCGGCACGTCCGCGGGCCGCGGGATCTGGGCAGCCCGCTCGTGCGCCGGCATGGGTGGCAGGTAGATGCGCTCCCGGTCGCCCTCGGCAACGATGGCCAGGAGCTGAGCGCCCATGCGGCCGGCTTTGCCCTCGACACGGATGTGGGCGAGCGGAACAGGCGAGCCGCAGACCAAGCACGTCGCTCCGTTGCGTCCCACCGTCCCCTCCACCGCGGGACCTTTCGGGCCATGGCCGATGTTGAAGCGCACCGACTTGCCCTCCACGATGGGCTCGGCCCATGCCTCCTTGCCCTTCTTTTTCCCCAACCAAAGCGAGCGGACGAGAGGCATTTGGGCGCCGCATGCGGGGTTAGGGCAAGTCACCGTCCTTGCCCAGATCCACGCGATTACCGTCGCCTGTCCCCCGCCCGGCAAAGGAGCGGCCGGGTACAGGTGCCCGATACGTGCCTTGGCCTCAGCACGCATCCAGGCGCCGTAGTAGCGCACGTCTTCAGCGAGCCCCTGGGCTCCCCTCCACGTCCTTACGTCGAGCCTGCCGTCACCGTCGCTGGCTCTCACCGGGGGCCGGCCAGCGAACCTGGCCGGGAGCTCGATCAGCGCCTTGGTGATGAGGACGGCGACCGGGTTGAGGTCGCTCGCGTGGGCTTCCAAGCCCAGGCGCTGCGCCTCCAGCGGTATGGAGCCTCCCCCGCAGAACGGGTCCAGGACGGCTGGTAGGTGCTCGCCACAGGACTGACGGATCTCCTCGCGTGCCTCAGCCAGCACCTCCTCGTTGTTGGAAGCTTCCCATGGCACCAGCCGCTCGATGATGCCGAACAGCCGTCGACGTTCCTCCTCTTGGGCCTCCTCCGTCGGGAAGCGCTCCGGGTGGGACGACGGGTCATCGACGAGCTGGGCGAACAGGACGGCCCGGCAAGCCGCTAGCGGCCGGCGTGCCCACCACAGGTGCAGCGTGGAAGGGTGCCCGTGGCGGATCGACTTCTCGCGCGCCGCCTCCCGGTTGATGGCGTCAAGCGGCAGTGCCACCTCGATCAGCTTGCGCTTCGGTGCCTGTGAGTCAACCATCTCACTGAACCCCCTCGGTGCCCACCTGGTTCTCCTGCTTGTCGGTCTCCCAGCTCACGAGGCGTTCCTCTTGATCACCATCTTGGCACGTCCACCTGGCCCACACCGTGACCGCAGCGCGGGAGCACGCTTGCGGTCCTCGGATAGCCGACCAGGTGTCACACAACCTGAGAGCTGGTGGTCGTGCAACTGGGGCCATCATTTCTGGTGAGCTGGAGCACGCAGTTCGTATGGGGGAAACGGTGAGGCTCGGGGTGCCCTTAGGGTTTCAATTTCAATGAGAGGTGTTGGCCCGAACAGGAGGCCGCCCATCACGCTGCCGTCGTAAACGACGACCGGTCCATAGGCTATAAGCTCTCGGTTATCACCCGGGACGTAGATGAACCTCGGCTGGTCGATGGCGTCCTTCGAGGTGCGGAAACGATCAATCGACGATGACCCAGGGTGCAAAGGGACCGGTGCGGAGCGGAACGTATAGGTGCCGGTGATCGGCCGGCGGTCCCGAGGGATCACCATACACATCACGTTGGCGCCAACTGTTGGGTTGTAGGCGGCTATCCCCTGGATCTGCTCGCACAGGATGCGGGCTATGGACTCGGGCCCAACGCTATGTTCCAGAGCATGGCGCACGTCCCGCACCAAGGAGCGCCGTTGGCGTGATGACAATCGTGCAGGTGCTTCACTGAGGAGGAACTTGTACCCGGGCCGGAGCATGTGGAGGTGAACATCGAACGCTCGTAGGGCCGTGGGATGCCAACGACCTCCTCCAGCATAGTAATTCGACACCACGGCCACGTATGGATATAGAACCCGCCCAGTTTGCGGGCTGGGAAATAAGGCAAACCCGGCACAAATAAAGGCAGTCCGCTTGATCACAAGCCTTTGTTGCGGGTCGCGCACTGGTAACGACATGCTGCGAAAGGCTGCAGTGGCATCAGTTCGCACCGTGTCGAGAGCGACCTGCAACTTCCTGGTGCGCTGAAGACGTTTAGTCAGCCACTCATCCGTCCGGTACTGACCGATCTGCGCCAACCCTGTGTAGCTCCAGACGCACTGATCCTCAAAAAGGATCATCTTATTGGCTTGATCTTCAACGAGGGTGCCATTGCTCGCCGAAACCGTACGATCCGACGCCTGGACTACAAAGTCATCGGTAAGGCAAGTCAAAATGTGAGTCATGAACTGAAGGTGCCCTAGCTCGACGTGTTTGGTTGCGAAGGGTCATGCCATTCAGGGCAGGCTACCAATTGGGCAACTAGGCTCCCTGTAGCTTCAACACCTTGGCCAAGTAGGCCAGCAACCTCCTGCAACCCTGCAAGATCCACCGGCTCGGAGCTACCTCGCCAAGTTCCACCCTTGGTTGTCGCCTTCATCCGGGTGACCGAGCCGTCCTTCTCGCTCAGGACATACACCGAGTGCATTATCTGGTTGCGGCGTTCATTGAGAACTCTGGCCGCCTTCACCCAGCCGAGCAAGTTTTCCCGGGCGTCCGGATCGTCGATGGCTTCGGCAGCGAGGACGCTCAGTTTGTCGAGCTTCCAGCTCATGTTCTCTCCGGATAAAAGAGCCGTGGCAATTAGGTTGTCATCGAAAAAGCCGCTCAACAGGTAGTCCACGCAGTACTCAAGTTCCGCGAAGTTGAAAGCGATCTTCCCCAGGGCGGCAAACTCGGCCTCTCCCTAGCCGTTTATTGTCACGTTGGCTCGCCCGCGGCTTCCCACAACATCCCCCAGTCGAAGGTCGTAGCCCGCTCGGCAAAGTGCAGCCGCCGTGACTTGCCAGCGAAGGGGTCGCGCAGGTACCGAACCACGTCGGTCCCGTCCGGGCACACCTCGACCAGCGCCAGCACGTAGCGTTCGGCCGCGTTCAGACCGGTCAGGATCTCGTTGCGAGTAACGCTAACGACCTCGGCCCCGGCGATGCGCCCCTTCACCTCGATCAGCAGGAGGTGGCCGTCGGTATCCACCGAGCGGATATCGAAGCCGGGGTTGTTGTGCGCCATCGGCTTCGCATCTCGACCAAGCCGGGTCTCCCAACCGAGCACGGCACGCATCGCCCTCTCCTCGACCGCCTTGGTCCTGGCTGCGTGGGCACCGACCGCCGCGGCATCACCATTGCCCAGTCGAGCGAGCAGCCCGGCCGGAACGACCAACGCCCCCCCGACCACGACAGGAGGGAGGGCGTGCAGCTGGCGCTCGGCCTCCAGCTCGGCGAGCCGGCGCTTGCGCCGGGCTTCCAGCTCGTCCGCCCGTGCCTGGGCACGCTCGGGGTTCATCTTGGGCTGGCGGCCGGCGGCCGCCTGCTCCCGGAGGACCGCTGCCCGCTGGTCCCAGTAGTCCCGTTCCCGGCTGAGCCGCGCCTGTACGGCAGCCATGGTCCGGCCCACGCGCTCTTGGGTGCGAGCTTGCACCTCGGCCAAGTGGTCTAGGACCAGCGCCTCGATGGCGTAGTCCGTTGCGGCCTTCTCCAAGCCGGCGCCCGCCAGCCATGCCTCACCGAGCAATGGCTTCAAGAGATCCAGCTCGTCCTCTCTCGCCGGCCGGTAGTCGAGGTAGGGGGCCACACCAGCGGGTGTGGCCAAGCCGTCCCGGCCGACGGTCACGAACTCGAAGCGCCTTGAGGCGACATGCTCTCTTCCTCCGAGCCCCGGCCGAGCGTCGGTGACCGTGTGGTCCAGGTAGACGAGCACCCTCAGGTCCTCGGACAGGTCAGCCTCGTTGACGAGGACCGTGCCCTGGGTGAGCACCGAGCCATAGCGGTCGATGGCGAGCCCGACCACGGCGTCCAAAAGCGGATGGCCCGGCGCCAGCAGCTCGGCCGGGGGGCGGCCCGGGGATTGCACGAGGTCCTTGTCGAAACAGACCCGCTCGTATCGTCGGGCTACCGGCCTCCCGCGGGTGCTGGCCCGTGAGCGCAGCTCGGCGGGGACGTGGGCGACTTCGAAGCGCTCGGGCTCGCGCTCGGACATGCGCCCGCCCAAGGCCCCGAGCCCCCGCTCGAAGAACGAGCGCACGTAGTGCGGCTGCAGCCTCCTCGCCGCCGCCTCCTCCATCAGCAGGCGCAGGTGGGAGACCTCGGCCTCGGAGATGACCTCGGAGGCGAGCGCCTCCTGCCTGAGCAGCTCGGGGATGCCCTCAGAGACCGTGGCGTCAATCACCTGCTCCATGCGGGCCTGCACCTCGGGGCGGTCGCCGTAGCGGACGGCTTCGATCAACAGCCCCCGCAGGCTCTGGCCGCTGAAGGCCTTGCCTAGCACGTCGAAGACCTGGCCGGTGCCGAGGGCGGCACGCTCCGCCTCGAGCTTGGTGAGCAGCAGGTGGTAGACGTCGCCTTCTCTCGTCCCGGTGGCGACCAGGTTCCACATGTGGCAGATGAACCTCCCCCCTTCGACCGGACACCGTGCCCGTGCCATGAATGAAGGAGGATATGTACGTGGCAAGTGGGCCCAAGGGGCGTACCCGTTATAGCG
>Ga0070737_10001312_pt1 | contig 36385 bp, 33 predicted proteins | sample Coa_R1_10_FD_66438 | JGI IMG/M metagenome (GOLD analysis project Ga0070737, IMG submission 66438) | Surface soil microbial communities from Centralia Pennsylvania, which are recovering from an underground coalmine fire - Coalmine... | ecosystem: Environmental > Terrestrial > Soil > Unclassified... | reverse complement strand
GGTGGGCGCGCCCGGCGTGGGCAAGACCGCGGTCGTCGAGGGCCTGGCGCAGAAGATCGTCAAGGGCGAGGTCCCGGAGACCATCAAGGACAAGCAGCTGTACACGCTGGATCTCGGCGCCCTGGTGGCCGGGTCGCGCTACCGCGGCGACTTCGAGGAGCGGCTGAAGAAGGTGCTGAAGGAGATCCGCACCCGCGGCGACATCATCCTGTTCATCGACGAGATCCACACCCTCGTCGGCGCGGGGGCCGCCGAGGGCGCCATCGACGCGGCCTCCATCCTCAAGCCGATGCTGGCCCGCGGCGAGCTGCAGACGATCGGCGCCACCACGCTGGACGAGTACCGCAAGTACCTGGAGAAGGACGCCGCGCTGGAGCGCAGGTTCCAGCCCATCCAGGTCGCGGAGCCGACGATCTCGCACACGATCGAGATCCTCAAGGGGCTGCGGGACAGGTACGAGGCCCACCACCGCGTGTCGATCACCGACGGCGCGCTGGTCGCCTCGGCGCAGCTGGCGGACCGCTACATCAGCGACCGCTTCCTGCCGGACAAGGCCATCGACCTGATCGACGAGGCCGGCTCGCGGATGCGGATCCGCCGCATGACGGCGCCGCCGGACCTGCGCGAGTACGACGAGAAGATCGCCCAGGTGCGCCGCGAGAAGGAGTCGGCGATCGACTCGCAGGACTTCGAGAAGGCCGCGGCGCTGCGGGACACCGAGAAGCAGCTGCTGGCGAAGAAGGCGGCCAGGGAGAAGGAGTGGAAGGCCGGCGACATGGACGTGGTCGCCGAGGTGAACGAGGAGCTCATCGCCGAGGTGCTCGCCACCGCCACCGGCATCCCCGTGTTCAAGCTCACCGAGGAGGAGTCGCAGCGGCTGCTGCGCATGGAGGACGAGCTGCACAAGCGGGTGATCGGCCAGAACGACGCGATCAGGGCGCTGTCCCAGGCGATCAGGCGGACCAGGGCCGGCCTGAAGGACCCGAAGCGCCCGGGCGGGTCGTTCATCTTCGCCGGCCCGTCCGGCGTCGGCAAGACCGAGCTGTCCAAGACGCTGGCCGAGTTCCTGTTCGGCGACGAGGACGCGCTGATCCAGCTGGACATGAGCGAGTACATGGAGAAGCACACGGTCTCGCGGCTGTTCGGCTCCCCGCCCGGATACGTCGGCTACGAGGAGGGCGGCCAGCTCACCGAGAAGGTCCGCAGGCGGCCGTTCTCGGTGGTGCTGTTCGACGAGATCGAGAAGGCGCACCCGGACATCTTCAACTCGCTGCTGCAGATCCTGGAGGACGGCCGGCTGACCGACGCGCAGGGCAGGACGGTCGACTTCAAGAACACCGTCATCATCATGACGACCAACCTGGGCACCCGCGACATCTCCAAGGGGGTGTCGGTGGGCTTCGCCAGGCCGGGCGAGGCGCGCGGCTCGTACGACCGGATGAAGAACAAGGTGCAGGAGGAGCTGAAGCAGCACTTCAAGCCGGAGTTCCTGAACCGGGTGGACGACATCATCGTGTTCCACCAGCTGGAGCGGGAGGAGATCTTCAGCATCGTCGACCTGATGATCGCCAAGGTGGACGAGCGCCTCAAGGACCGCGACATGGCCATCGAGATGCGGCCCGCGGCCAAGGAACTGCTCGCGCAGCGCGGCTACGACCCGGTGCTCGGCGCCCGGCCGCTGCGCCGCACCATCCAGCGGGAGATCGAGGACAACCTGTCGGAGAAGATCCTGTTCGGCGACGTCCGGCCCGGGCAGATCATCATCGTCGACGTCGAGGGCAGCGGGGACACCGCCACGTTCACCTTCAACGGCGTGCCGAAGCCCGACGCGGTGCCGGACGCTCCGGCGGCGGAGATGGCCAGCGAGCCCGTCGCCACCAAGAGCGGCACGGTGGGCAGCTCGGCGGGCGGCCCGGGCACCCAGGACGGCGGGACCGCCTCCGCGCTCGGCTGATCATCGCGCGGCTGCGGGGGCCGACGGCCCCCGCAGCCGCATGATGCTACGGCGGGGGCCGCAGCGGGGCCGCGGGGGGCTCCGGGGGGCCGCCCCCCCGGGCCATGGAGCCGGGCAGCGCGTAGCGTCCGTCCGGAAGCGGATCGACCAGGCCGTCGGCGACCAGCCCGTCCAGGGCGCGGGCAAGCTGCGCCCCATCGTGCCAGCCCGCGCCGAGATCGGCGCGGGCGAGCGGGGCGGCGCTGCCGCGCAGCACCGCCAGCAGCCGGCCCCGGCACTGCCTGTCCGTGCCGTGGTAGCGCTGCGCCCGGCGCCCGGCCGCCTCCGGGGGCTCGCCGGGCCGGCCCGCGGCCAGCCACGCGCACTGCCGTGCCACCGGACACGCGGCGCAGCGCGGGCTGGCGGACCTGCAGACCAGCGCGCCGAGCTCCATCACCGCCACCGACCAGCGCGCCGCGGTGGCGGCCTCGGCCGGCAGCAGCGACTCGGCGAGCCGCCGCTCCGCCACCGACGGCGCCGGCGCCGGCAGCGGCCGGCCGGCGACCAGCCTGGCCAGCACGCGGCGGACGTTGGTGTCGAGCACGGCGTGCCGCTGGCCGAAGGCGAAGCTCGCCACGGCGGCCGCGGTGTAGCTGCCGATGCCCGGCAGCGCGAGCAGGGCGTCCCGGTCCGCCGGGACCGCGCCGCCGTGCCGCCTGGTCAGGATCGTCGCGGTCTCGTGCAGCCGCAGCGCGCGCCTCGGGTAGCCCAGCGTGCCCCACTGCCTGATCGCCTCGCCGGCGGGCTCGGCGGCCAGCCCCGCCGGGGTGGGCCACCTGGCGAGCCACCGCTGGTGCGCGGGCACCACCCGCGTCACCGGCGTCTGCTGCAGCATGACCTCGCTGACCAGCACCGACCACGGCGTGGCGCCGGGGGCGCGCCAGGGCAGGTCGCGCGCGTTGCGCGAGTACCACTCCAGCACCGGCTCGGTGTAGGGCGTCGTCATGACGTGCCTATCGTGGCACGGCCGGCGGGTCTGCGCGCGCCGTCGCGGCACAGCTTGCATACTTTCCGTATGGGAGAAGATGCTTATCGTGATGACGACGGCGCGGGCCAGGCCGGCGTCTACTGGCGGCGCAGGGTTGGCACCCTGGTCGCGGGCCTGGGCCTGCTCGGCGCGCTCGCCTGGGCCTTCTCCGGCGGCGGGAAGCCGCCGCCGAGGATCCCGCGGGCGCCGGACGCGCGGCCGGCCGCGGCGTACCGCAGCGGGCCCGCGGCCGCGGCCACGCCTGCGGTCGGCTCCGGCGCGTCGCCGTCCGGCCCGGCCGCGGCGCGGACGTCATCCGGCACCCCCGGCAGCGGCAACCCGGTCCCGGCGGCGGGCCAGGGCAGGGGCGGGCGCTGCCCGCCGGGCGCGGTCGTGCTCAGCCTGTTCGGCGGCCGGGAGAGCTATCCCGCCGGGCAGGACCCGCGGTTCGAGATCGACGTGGTCTCCACGGCGCCCGGCCCGTGCACGTTCGATCTCGGCCCCGCCGCGCTGCACCTGGTGGTCATGGCGGCGGGCCGCATCGTCTGGGATTCCGCCGACTGCGCCAGGGGCGCCGTGCCGCGCGGCGGCGGCCAGCCCACCGCGGTGACCGAGCTGTCCCGCGGCGTCCCGGCGCGGGAGTCGATCGCCTGGAACCGCACGATCTCGCTGCCCGGCTGCGTCACCGCGGCGTCGGCGCGGCCCGGCAGCTACCAGGCCCAGGCGAGGGCGGCCGGTGTCGCAAGCCCCGTCCGGGCCTTCCGGCTGCAGCGCTGACCCCGGTGTTCTCAGCGGCGAGTGCCCAGCGCGGCCGACAGCGCCTGGCGGATGTCCTCGACCTCGATGACCTCAAGCGGCGACGGCACTTCCCCGGGCGGCTGGCCGTCAAGCCCGGCCGAGGCGGCCGGGACGACCGCGCGGCGGAAGCCCATCCGCTCGGCCTCGGCAAGGCGCCGCCTCAGGCCGGGGACCCGGCGCACCTCGCCGGCCAGGCCGACCTCGCCGATGGCCACCACGCCGCGCGGCACGCCCAGGTTCGCGACCGAGCTTGCCAGGGCGACCGCGACCGCCAGGTCGACCGACGGCTCGGTCAGCCGGACGCCGCCCACGGTCGCGGCGTACACGTCCTGCCTGCCCAGCTTGACGCCAGCGCGGCGCTGCAGCACCGCGAGCACCATGCCGACCCGGGAGCCGTCGAGGCCAGAGGTCGCCCGGCGCGGCACCTCGAGCACGGAGTGCCCGACCAGGGCCTGCACCTCCGCGGGCAGCGGCCTGCGGCCCTCCAGGGTGATCGTGACGCAGGTGCCGGGCACCGGCTCCCGGTGCTGGGACAGGAACAGCCCGCTCGGGTCCGGCAGCCCGATGAGGCCGTACTCGCCGAGGTCGAAGCAGCCGACCTCGTCCGTCGGCCCGAACCTGTTCTTGACCGCCCGGACCATGCGCAGCTGCGAATGCCGGTCGCCGTCGAAGTGCAGCACCACGTCGACCAGGTGCTCCAGGGCGCGCGGCCCCGCCACCGAGCCGTCCTTGGTGACGTGCCCGACCAGGATGGTTGCCAGCGAGCGCTCCTTGGCGACGGCGACCAGGGCGCTCGCCACCTCGCGCACCTGGGTCACGCCGCCGGGCGCCCCGTCGGCTTCGGCGGCGGCGATCGTCTGCACCGAGTCGATGATCAGCAGCACCGGCTTGACCTGGTCCACGTGCCCGAGCACGGCGTCGAGGTCGGTTTCCGCGGCCAGGAAGAGGTTGCCGCTGATCGCGCCGATCCGGTCCGCGCGCAGCCGCACCTGGGCGGCGGACTCCTCGCCGGTCACGTACAGCACCGGCCCGGACTCCGCGACCAGCGCGCCCGCCTCGAGCAGCAGGGTCGACTTGCCCACGCCCGGCTCCCCGGCCAGCAGCAGCACCGCCCCGGGGACCAGGCCGCCGCCGAGCACCCGGTCAAGCTCATCGAGGCCGGTGGCGCGGGCGGCGGCGTCGCTCGCGTCGACCTGGCCGATGGGTATCGCGGGCGTGCTCGGCGGCACGGCGGCGCGGCAGGCCGCCGTCCGGATGCCGGCCCTGGCCAGCCGCGGCGCGCCGATCGGCGCCACGGTGCCCCACGCCTGGCATTCCCCGCACCGCCCGGTCCACTTCGCGGCCTGCCAGCCGCACTCGGTGCATCGGTAGCCGGCCGTCCCGGCCGATGACTTCGCCATGGCCCGCACCCTAACGGCCCGCCCCGACATTCTCGCCTAAGCTGGAGCTGAGCCCGCGGGCCCCGCGGCAGGCCGACGGAGGGAGCGCGGTGATGAAGGAGGAGGTGGGCGCGGCGCCGCAGACCCCGGTCATCCCGGTCATCCTCTCCACCTCGTCCGTCATCCCGGAACGCACGCCGGACGCCTTCGAGATGGCGGCCAGGCTCGGATACGACGGGGTCGAGGTCATGGTGTACGCCGACCCGGTAAGCCAGGACGCGGACGTGCTGTGCAGGCTCCGTGACTACCACGAGGTCCCCATCCTCGCCGTGCACGCGCCGAGCCTGCTGCTCACCCAGCGGGTGTGGGGCAGGGAGCCGTGGGAGAAGCTGCGGCGCGCCAGGGACCTGGCCGAGCGGGTCGGCGCCCGCGTCGTCGTGCTGCACCCGCCGTTCCGCTGGCAGCGCGACTACGTCCGCGGCTTCGAGAGGGGCCTGGCCGCCATGGCGGAGGAGACCGACGTCGCGTTCGCGGTGGAGAACATGTACCCGCTGCGGGCCGGCGGCAGCGAGGTGGTGCCGTACGCCCCGCACTGGGACCCCACGGTGCTGGACATCCCGCACGTCACGCTGGACCTGTCGCACACGGCCGCCTCCGGCTCCGACGCCCTCGCCATGGCCGCCGAACTCGGCGGCCGCCTGGCGCACGTGCACCTGGCCGACGGCACCGGCACGCCCGCCGGGCCGATACCGGACGAGCACCTGGTGCCGGGGCGCGGCAGCCAGCCGTGCGCCGAGCTGCTCGGCCGGCTGGCCGCGGACGGGTACCGGGGCGTGGTGGTCGTGGAGGTGAAGACGAACCGGGCCCCCGCGCGGGAGGACCGGGCGGCGGACCTGGCCGAGTCGGTGGCGTTCGCCAGGAAGCACCTGTGCAGGTGAGTCCGGCCGCGGCGCGAGCGTCCCCCGGCGGCCCGCAACGGCGGAGTCGGCTCCCGGCCCGGCCCCGCCGCTTGCTGGACGTTCGCAATTGCAAGCATGGCGTGCCATAATGACGGCATGCGTAACGTGACGGTGAACTCGATCGGCGAGTACATCCGGGAGCAGCGGGAGCAGGCGAGGATCTCGCTGCGCCAGCTCGCGCAGGCGGCGGGCGTGTCGAATCCGTACCTCAGCCAGATCGAGCGCGGCCTGCGCAAGCCGAGCGCGGACATCCTGCAGCAGATCGCCAAGGGGCTGCGCATCTCCGCCGAGGCCCTCTACGTGCAGGCGGGCATCCTTGACGACAGGCCGCCGGACTCCGGCGTGCGGTCGGCGCTGCTCGCCGACCCCCAGCTGTCCGAGCGGCAGAAGCAGGTCCTCATCGAGATCTACGAGTCGTTCCGCAGGGAGAACGCCACCGCCGCCGGCCACCGGGCCGGCGGCGCTGCCCCGCGCCCGGAGCCGGAGGATTCTCCCGGCCGGGACGGAACTTCCGGCCAGACAGCCTCCTCCGATTAGGTAGCGTGATTCCCGTGTTCGGTGCCTACACCCCGCTGAGGGACTTCTTCCTCGCCCTCGGCCTCGCGGCGTTCGTCGTCGAGGCATGGGCCTTCATCGACGCCGTCGGCAGGCCGGCGCAGGCCTTCGTGGCGACCGGCAAGCAGACCAAGCAGCTGTGGCTGATCATCCTCGGCGTGGCCGCCGTGGTCGGCCTCGCCGGCGCGGCCTACGGGGTGGGGCCGACCTCCATCTTGCCGGTCGCGGCGTTCGTCGCGGCGGCGGTCTACCTGGCCGACGTCCGGCCCAAGGTGAAGGACTTCCGGGCCGGCGGCGGGAGCAGCTCCGGTCCGTACGGCCCCTGGTGACCGGCCCGCTCGCCGCGGCCGTCAGATGACCAGCAGCGTGACCGGGGCCGCGACCAGCAGCGCCGCGCCCAGGCAGATCCCGGCGACCGCCAGGGCCGGCAGCGGCCGCACCGGCTGCAGCAGGCGAGCGACGCGCGCGGCCACCTCGCCCTCGCCGACGGCCAGCGCCCCGGCCGGAGCGCGGCAGGCACCGGCGGTGCCGAACCGGACCAGGGCGGACGCCAGCTCCCGCGCCGGGCGGGCGCGCAGCGCGCGGTCGTCGGCGAGCATCTCCACCAGCAGCGCCACCGCCCGGTGCGCCTCCGCGCAGGTCGCCGACCTCGGGAAGGCGCGGCGCAGCGCGGTGAAGGGCAGCAGCACCAGGTCATGCCGTTCCCGCAGGTGGGCCCGCTCGTGCGCGAGCACGGCCGCCAGCTCGGCCGGGCGCAGCAGCTCCAGGGTGCCGACGCTGACCACGATGCGGGAACGCAGCCCGGGCAGGCAGTACGCCGCGGCGGTGGGGTAGTCGACGACGAGGGCGCCCGGCACCTTGGGGTCGCCGCGGGCGAGCAGGGAGAGCAGGGCACGCTGCCGCCGCCTGGCCTGCAGCGCCGCGGTGGACGCCGCGACGAGCACCCAGCACAGCGAGGCGAGCAGGGCCAGCCCGGCGGCCAGGCAGGCCAGCCGCAACGCGGCGACGATCGCCGTCACCGCGCCGGCCCCGCCGGAGGCGGCCGGGATGCGGAACACGGCACCGGTCCGCACCGTGGTCCCGATCCGCAGCACGGCGCGGGCGACCCCGGCGCCGCCGCCGGGCACGCCGAGGCCCACCAGCGTGCCGACCGCCGCCAGGCCCGCGGCCAGGCCGAGGGCCTGCCACAGCAGGATGGCGGCGGCTGGCGACCGGCGCGGCCAGCTGGCCTGCACCAGGGCCGAGGCACCGAGCACGCTTCCGACGGCGACCCCGGCAAGAAGCGCCGAGTCAGCCAGTCCCTTCATGTCCTACGTCGTCACCTTCGATTACGTCCAGGGCTTCGCGCAGCACGTCGGCCTCGACGCCGGAGACCGACTGCGCGAACCGTGTCAACGCGGCCGTCCGGTCACCGGTCTGGTCGAGCGCGGTCAGCATGAGCTCGGCCACGTAGGTCTCGCGGGTCGCGGCAGGGCAGTATCGCCAGGCGCGCCCGTCACGCTGCCGCCTGGCGAAACCCTTCTTGGCGAGCCTGTCGAGCACCGTCATCACGGTGGTGTGAGCGAGATTGCGTTCGGTTAGCCTGGTACTGACCTCCCGCACGGTCAGAGCTGCATCGGATTCCCAGAGCACGTCCATGATGGCACGTTCGAGATCGCCCAACCGGTTCACGAACGTCAATCTACCCGCAACGCGGGCGGCCCAATAGGCGGCGCGGCATGCAGATCATCCTTGTCCAGGGCGACATCACGCGGCAGCAGGTGGACGCCATCGTCAACGCGGCGAACTCGTCGCTGCTCGGCGGCGGCGGTGTGGACGGCGCGATCCACCGCCGCGGCGGCCCGCAGATCCTGGCCGAGTGCCGCCGGCTGCGCCAGAGCACTCACCGCGACGGCCTGCCCGCCGGCCAGGCCGTGGCGACGACCGCGGGCCGGCTGCCGGCCCGGTGGGTGATCCACACGGTCGGCCCGGTGTACTCGCGCGGCGAGGACCGCTCCGTGCTGCTCGCATCCTGCTACCGGGAGTCGCTGCGCGTCGCCGACGAGCTTGGCGCGCGCACCGTGGCCTTCCCCGCGATCTCAGCCGGGATCTACGGGTGGCCCGCCGACGACGCCGCCCGGATAGCGGTCGGCGCCGTGCACGCGGCCGCCGCGGACCCCGCCACCCGGCCGGCATCGGTCACCGAGGCCAGGTTCGTGCTGTTCAGCGCCGACATCTACCGGCACTTCGAGAACGCGCTGGCCGCCGTTGCCCGCGGCGAGGACGGGACGGGCGGGGGGAGCCGGTTATCGCGGGGGTCCCGGCTCAGCGGTCAGGGTCGGCGAACCGGGCGAACGCGCGCAGGTTGGCCAGGGATTCCCCGCGCTTGGCCCGCCAGGCCCACTCCCTGCGGATCGCGGAGGCGAAGCCCAGTTCCAGCGCCATGTCGAAGTTCTCGTCGGCGTAGCTGAGCACGCAGCCGAGCAGCCGGTCGATCTCCCCGGTGCTGACCGCGGACAGCGGCAGCCGCCCGGTCAGGTACACGTCCCCGGCCCGGTCCACGGTGAAGCGCACCCCGTACATCCGGCCGTTGCGTTCCAGCAGGAAGCGGTAGAAGGCCGCGTGGTTCTCGTCCGGCCTGCGGCAGAAGAACGCCTCCACGCCCAGGCTGTACGAGCCGGCGACCAGCCAGGTCATGGTGGCCAGCTTGTGCTGCCCCTCCAGCCTGACCAGGTACGCCCCGGGCCGCGGGCTGTCATACTCGAGCCCGAGATCGGCCAGGGCCGCCTCGATCGCGGCAGCGGCGTCGCTCATGCCGGCGTCACGGCCTGGTCGATGGCGCCTGCGTACGCGCGGCCGCGCGCCGGCCGGGCGGAGCTGATCGCGTCGGCGTACACCTCGATCAGCCGGTCCGCCGTGACGTGCCAGCCGAAACCGGCGGCGTGCGCCAGCGCGCCGCGGGACAGCATCGCCAGCCGCCGCGGCGACCCGATGAGGTCGGCGAGCACCCGCGCCCAGGCGACCGGATCGTGCCCGTCCACCAGCAGGCCGGAGAAACCGTCGCTGACCGCGGTCCGCAGCCCCCCGACCCGCGCGGCCACCACCGGCGTGCCGCAGGCCTGAGCCTCCAGGGCGACAAGCCCGAACGACTCGGAGTGCGACGGCACCACCACCACGGTCGCGGCCCGGTACCAGTCGGCCAGCTCGCGCTGCGGGCACGGCGGCTCCATCCTGACGTGATCGGCGATGCCGAGCGCGGCGGCCAGGCCGCCCAGCCGCCCTGGGGCGCCCACCTCGGAGCCGCTCGGCCCGCCCACGAAGACCGCCACCAGCCGGCCGGCCAGCGCCGGATCGGACCTCAGCAGCTGCGCGGCGGCGCGCAGCACCACGTCCGGTCCCTTCAGCGGCTGGATCCTGCCCGCGAACATCACCACCACGGCATCGGCGGGCAGGCCGAGCCTGCGACGTGCCGCCGCGGCTGAGCCCGGCCGGAACAGGGTCAGGTCCACGCCGGGGCTGACCGTGACCACGCGGGCGCGGTCCGCCCGGTACAGCTCGACGAGCTGGCGCGCCTCCTCGTCGGTGTTGGCGACGAGCCGGTCGGCCGCGGCGATGACCTCGGCCTCGCCGCGGATCCGCACCGCGGGCTCGGCGCAGTCCCCCGCGGCCACCGCCAGGTTCTTCACCTTGCCGAGGGTGTGCATGGACTGGATGAGCGGAACGCCCCAGCGTTCCTTGGCCACCGCGGCCACCTGGCCGGACAGCCAGTAATGCGCGTGCAGCAGGTCGTACCGGCCTGGCTCGTAGGCCGCCTCGGTGCGCAGCACCTCGAAGGCGAACGGGCAGACCTGCGCCGGCAGGGCGTTCTTGTCCAGCTCCTCGAAGGGGCCGGCGACCACGTTGCGGACCAGCACGCCCGGGACGAGCGCGACCACCGGCGGCGTGTCCCGGCACACCGCGCGGGTGAAGATCTCCACCTCGATGCCGCGGTCGGCCAGCCGCTTGGCCACCTCGACGACGTAGACGTTGAGGCCGCCGGCATCGCCGGTGCCCGGCTGGTCCAGCGGAGAGGTGTGCAGGCTGACGGTCGCGATACGCCTGGGGGCCCGCCGACGACGACTGGGATGCGGCGCTGCGTGCACGCTCTAACCAACCCCGGCAAGCCGCGGGCTGTTCCCCGGCTACCCTGGGTGGCATGATGAGGACCCTGGTGCTGCTGCGTCACGGCGAAAGCGAGTGGAACAGCAAGGGCCTGTTCACCGGATGGGTGGACGTCGGGCTGTCCGAGGCCGGCAGGCAGGAGGCCGTCAACGCGGGCAGGCTGCTCGCCCGGGCGGGGCTGCGCCCCGGCGTCGTGCACACCTCGGTGCTGACCAGGGCCATCCAGACGGCCAACATCGCGCTGGAGGAGGCGGGCCTGCTCTGGCTGCCGGTGCGCAGGTCCTGGCGGCTCAACGAGCGGCACTACGGCGCGCTGCAGGGCAAGGACAAGGCCATGACCCGGAGGGAGTTCGGCGACGAGCAGTTCATGCTGTGGCGCCGCTCCTACGACGTGCCGCCGCCGCCGATCGCCGACGACGACCCGCTTTCCCAGTCCGGCGATCCCAGGTACGCGGGCCTGCCGCCGGAGGCCAGGCCGCGGACCGAGTGCCTCAAGGACGTGCTGGAGCGCCTGCTGCCGTACTGGTACGACGACATGGTGCCCGACCTGGCCCGCGGCGGGACGGTGCTGGTCGTGGCGCACGGCAACTCACTGCGCGCGCTGGTCAAGCACCTGGACCGGATCGGCGATGCCGCCATCGCGGAGCTGAACATCCCCACCGGCATCCCGCTGGTCTACGAGCTGGACGACGCCTTCCGGCCGCTGGCAGCCGGCGGCCGCTACCTGGATCCCGAGGCGGCCGCGGAGGCCGCCGAGGCGGTGAGGAACCAGGGACGCTGAGCGAGCAGGCGGGTAAACCGGGCATGACGCGATGCCTGCCGCCAGGTGAACAACGCTCGAATTCTGGCCGCCGCGCCGGATCGCGGTATCTGCCCGGGCATGACCGTGCATACCATGAAGACGTGAGCCTTCACTGGTCACGGCCTCGGCGCGCCCTGGCCGCGGGCGGGCGGCGGCCCTCCCTGGTCCCGCCGCGGGCACACCCGGCGGGGACCGCGTGGCGGTAGGACCCGACGGCGCCGTGGCGCGCCGGGCACACGGCCCCAGGCCCCGCGCCGTACAGCGGCCGACCCGGCTGCCGCCCGGCATCGCGGCGGTGCTCTCGGTGCTGTCCTCCTCGGCGGTGGTCCTGGACAGCGACGACCGGGTGCTGCGGGCGAGCGCGGCGGCCCGTTCGTTCGGGCTGGTCAAGGGAGATCGGCTGGTGGTCAGCGAACTGGCGGCGCTGGCGCGGCAGGTCCGCAGGGACGGGCGGATCAGGGAAGGCGAGTTCGAGATGCCGGTGCCGAGGTTCGGCGGGCGCACGACGAGCTTCGCCGTGCGGGTGGCCCCGCTCGGCGGCGTCGGCGGCGGCGGCCTGGTGCTGGTGCTGGCCGAGGACCAGACCGAAAGCCGCCGGGTGGACGAGGTCAAGCGCGATTTCGTCGCCAACACCAGCCATGAGCTGAAGACCCCGGTGGGCGCGCTGGCCCTGCTCGCCGAGACGATCGAGGACGCCGCCGACGATGCCGAGGCGGTGCGCAGGTTCGCCGGCAAGATGCGGCAGGAGGCGCAGCGGCTGACCAGCCTGGTCCAGGACCTGATCACGCTGTCCAGGATCCAGGCCGTCGAGCCGGTCCCGGACCCGCGCCCGGTCGACCTGGGCGCGGTCGTCGCCGAGGCGGTGGACAGGTGCCGGATGAAGGCGAACGCGCGCGGGATCACCCTGGCCACGGTGGGCACCCGGGGCCTGGTCGTGCTCGGCGACGAGGACCTGCTCGTCACCGCGCTGCGGAACCTGCTGGAGAACGCGGTTGCCTACAGCCCGGAGCGCACCCGCGTGGTGATCAGCATGAAGCGGGCCGACGGCAGCGCCGAGCTCAGCGTGGCCGACCAGGGGATCGGCATCCCGGAGCGCGACCTCGAGCGGATCTTCGAGCGCTTCTACCGGGTCGATCCCGCGCGGTCCCGCGCGACCGGCGGCACCGGCCTCGGCCTGGCCATCGTGAAGCACGTGATGGCCGCGCACAACGGCAAGGTGACGGTGCGCAGCGTCGAGGGCGCCGGGTCAACCTTCACCCTGTCGATTCCGCTGCGGGGCGATCATGCCGGCATCGACGCTGCGTGACCGGCGGCCGGCGACCCGCCCGCCGCGTCCAGGAGGGACTGACGTGACACGCGTGCTGGTAGTTGAGGACGAGGAGTCGTTCAGCGATGCCATCTCCTACCTGCTCCGCAAGGAGGGGTTCGAGGTGGCGGTCTGCGCGACCGGCCCGGACGCGCTTGACACGTTCGACCGGACCGGGGCGGACCTGGTGCTGCTCGACCTGATGCTGCCCGGCTTGCCGGGCAGCGAGGTGTGCCGGTCGCTGCGGGAGAGGTCCAACGTGCCGGTGATCATGCTCACCGCCAAGGACAGCGAGATCGACAAGGTCGTGGGCCTGGAGCTGGGCGCCGACGACTACGTGACCAAGCCGTTCTCGTCGCGGGAGCTGGTCGCGCGGATGCGGGCCGTGCTGCGGCGCCGCGGCGAGCCGGACGGGGCCTCCGAGGCCGCGCTGGAGGCGGGGCCGGTGCGGATGGACGTGGGCCGGCACGTGGTCACCGTCCGCGGCGAGCTGGTACAGCTGCCGCTGAAGGAGTTCGAGCTGCTCCAGGTGCTGCTGCGCAACGCGGACCGGGTGCTGACCAGGATGCAGCTCATCGACCGGGTCTGGGGAGCCGACTACGTGGGCGACACCAAGACCCTCGACGTGCACATCAAGCGGCTGCGGGCCAAGATCGAGCTCGACCCCGCTCGCCCGCAGCACATCGTCACCGTCCGCGGCCTCGGCTACAAGTTCGAGTCGGCGGCGTGAGGCCGGCGGCCGGCGGCCGCTGCGCGGCTGGGCTAGGGCGCGGGCGTCGGCGGCGCGGATCCCGAGGCCGAGGGCGAGGGCGTGGCGGACGCGCGGGCCCTGGGCGTGCCGGTGGCCTTGGGCGCGGGCGTCGGCCGGATCGCGGGCGGCGAGTAGGTCGAGTACTCGTAGGCGCGCGCCTCGACGGGCACCTGCAGCGACACCGATCCCGCGTTCGCGAACGTGAGCACCAAGGTGATCGTCTGCCCGCCGCTCAGCGAGCTGGTCAGGCCGGTGAGCACCACCCGCGGCACCGGGCCGGTCAGCCGCACCAGCGTCTGCGGCGCCAGCGTCACCGGACCGCCGGCCAGCCGCACCGAGGCCGCGGTGCCCGGCGCGCTGGCCGACACCAGGCGGTCGCCGTCCTGGGCGTAAAGGGCGAGGAACACCCCGGCCCGGCCGCCGGGCGGCAGCACGGACCCGGGCGGGGGCCCGAGCACGAACGCGTTGTTGATGGCGACGCCGGCGGTGGTGACGGTCGCGCCGGGGGCGGCCGGATGGAATTGCAGCGTCGGCGCGTCGAGGCCGGCCTCGCACCCGGCCAGCACCGGCACCAGCAGGGCCACGGCCGCCAGCAGCAGGCGGCGGTACCAGCGCGTCACCGTCAACGGCCTCCTCGGTCTGCTCGCGTCGGACCAGCAAATCGTATCGGCCGCGCGGTCGCCGCCGCAGCCGGGGTCCGCCCCGCCTGCGGCCCGCCGCGTCCCGGCGGCGCGCAGCTGCCCGGCCGGGGTCCGGCGCTACGGAGCCGGCGAGCCAGACCGCGGGACGGCCGTCCCGGCGGCCGGCGGCCGCGCCGTGGCCGTGCCGCCCGGGCTCCCGGTGGCCGTGCCGCTGGAGCGCTGCGCCGCGGGCCGGGACGGCGGGGCGGTCGCCGCGGGCCGGGACGGCTGGGACGGCCTCGCCGGGGCGTTGGCCGGGCTGAACGTGGCCACGGAAAGCATCGCGCCCGCGACCAGGCACACGGCCAGGATGCTCGCGAGCAGCGGCATGATGGTCCCGTGACCGGCGAACGGGCCCGCCAGCCGCCGCAGCCGGGCCCGGCGCCGCCTGGCGCGCAGCTCGCGGTGGTAGGCGAGCACGTCGCGGTCGAGCTCGCGCGCGTCATCGGGGACCCGGATGCCGAGCGGGGACTCGTCCCAGCCCTCGCCACCAGGATTCACCGTCACCTCCGCGCGACTTCGGACCCGTCATTTCCAGTATGCGGCCCCGGGCGGCGTGGTCGCGGCGGGACCGGCCGGCAAGGGTGCCGGGCGGCTGGCGGCGGCTCGGGTACACTGTGGGTGACGCCTGGAAAGCCGCCGCGTGGCCGCCGGAGCATGGCACGGCCACCTCGCCAGCGTGGGCGCAGGCGGGTAATTGGCGTACTGACCTGCATATTTGCCGCCGAGGGCATTTTATCGGCTCGTTCCTGCGTGGTAAGCTGGCCTTCAGCGGAAGGGGTACTTGCCACATGTCTTTTAAGGTCGGCGATACCGTCGTCTATCCCCATCACGGGGCTGCTCGCATCGAAGCGGTCGAGACCCGCACCATCAAGGGCGAAGATAGGACCTACCTGGTACTCAAGGTCGACAAGGGCGACCTGACGGTACGCGTCCCCGCGGACAACGCCGAGCTGGTAGGCGTGCGGGACGTCGTGGGCGCGGAGGGGCTTGAGCGGGTTTTCGAGGTGCTGCGCGCGCCGCATACCGAGGAGCCGACCAACTGGTCCAGGCGGTACAAGGCCAACCTGGAGAAGCTTGCCTCCGGTGACGTGAACAAGGTGGCCGAGGTGGTGCGGGACCTGTGGCGGCGGGACAGGGAGCGCGGCCTGTCCGCGGGCGAGAAGCGCATGCTGGCCAAGGCGCGGCAGATCCTGGTCAGCGAGCTTGCGCTGGCCGAGAAGACCAACGAGGACAAGGCCGAGGCGCTGCTTGACGAGGTCCTTGCGACCTGATCCAGGTCCTGCCCCGGTTCCGAGAATCGGGATCGGCGCCGACGTTCACCCGCTGACCTCCGGCCGCGAGCTGCGTCTCGCTGGCCTGGCGTGGCCGGGCGAGCCCGGCCTCGACGGCCATTCCGACGGCGACGTGGCGGCGCACGCGATGTGCAGCGCCCTGCTGTCGGCGGCGGGACTCGGCGATCTCGGCGCGACCTTCGGCACCTCCCGTCCCGAGTGGGCGGCCGCGTCGGGCGCCTCGCTGCTGCGCGAGACGGTGCGTCTGGTGACCGAGGCCGGCTTCGCCATCGGCAACGTCGCGGTCCAGGTGATAGGGAACCGGCCGCGGCTCGCGCCGCGGCGCGCCGAGGCCGAGAAGGTCCTCGCCGAGGCGCTGGGCGGCGCCGCGGTCAGCGTGGCCGCCACCACCACCGACGGGCTCGGGCTGACCGGCCGCGGCGAGGGAATCGCCGCGATCGCCACCGCCCTGCTGGTGCCGGCCCGCCCGCCGGCCTCCGGGACCCACTAACCTTGCACCGTGACGCTGCAGCTTCATGACACCGCCACCCGCACGGTGCGCGAGTTCACGCCGATCACCCCGGGGCGGGCGTCGGTGTACCTGTGCGGCGCCACCGTGCAGGCGCCGCCGCACATCGGCCACCTGAGGTCGGCCGTGTGCTTCGACGTGCTCATCCGCTGGCTGGAAGCCAGCGGCTACGCGGTCACCTTCTGCCGCAACGTCACCGACATCGAGGACAAGATCCTGGCGGTGGCCGGGCGCGAGGGCGTGCAGCCGTGGATCGTGGCCCAGCGCAACGAGCGCGCGTTCAGCTGGGCCTACGACACGCTCGGCTGCCGCCCGCCGGACATCGAGCCGCGCGCCACCGGGCACATCCCGGAGATGATCGAGCTGATCCGCCGCCTGACCGCCGGCGGCCACGCCTACGCGGCCGCCGGCGACGTGTACTTCGACGTGCGCTCCTACCCCGGATACGGCGCGCTGTCCGGCCAGCGGCTCGACCAGATGCGCCCCGCCGAGGATTCCGGCGACGCGGCCGCCAAGCGCGACCCGCGCGACTTCGCGCTGTGGAAGGCCGCCAAGCCGGGCGAGCCCTGCTGGGAAACCCCGTGGGGGCGCGGCAGGCCCGGCTGGCACCTGGAATGCTCGGCGATGTCCACCAAGTACCTCGGCCCGGACTTCGACATCCACTGCGGCGGCATGGACCTGATCTTCCCGCACCACGAGAACGAGATCGCGCAGTCCCGCGCGGCAGGAGACGGCTTCGCGCGGTACTGGCTGCACAACGGGCTGGTCGGGCTGGCCGGGGAGAAGATGAGCAAGTCGCTGGGCAACTCGCTGCTCGTCACCGAGGTGCTGGACCGGGTGCGCCCGGCGGAGCTCCGCTACTACCTCGTCCAGCCGCACTACCGGTCGCTGCTGGAGTTCTCCGAGAGCGCCCTGGACGAGGCGGCGGCCGGGTACCGGCGGATCGAGCGGTTCGTGGTGCAGGCGGCCGAGGTGCTCGGCGGTCCCGGCGCCGACGGCGGCGAGGAGGAACCGCGCGGGCTGCCCGCCTCGTTCCGCGCGGCGATGGACGCGGACCTGGGCGTGCCCGCGGCGCTGAGCACCGTGCACGCCTGCGTCAGGGACGGCAACCAGGCCCTGGCCGCCGCCGACAAGGCGGCCGCCCGCGCCAGCCTGGCCCGGGTGCGGGCGATGCTCGGCGTGCTCGGGCTGGACCCGCTGGCGCCGCGCTGGTCCGGTCCCGGCAGCCCCGGCTCCGGCGAGCGGCTACGCGAGGTTGTCCGGGAACTGGTGAAGCTGATCCTGCGGCAGCGGGAGGCGGCGCGCGCCCGCAGGGACTACGCCGCCGCGGACGCGATCAGGGACGAGCTTGACCGGGCCGGCATCGCCGTGGAGGACACCCCCGAGGGCCCGCGGTGGGAGCTGAAGCGTTGACCGCCGCCAAGGCGCCCAAGGGCCCGCGGGGCGCCGCGGGCCGCGGCGGCCGCGCCAAGTCGGGCAAGCCGCGGCCCGGCACCGGCGGGCAGGGCAGGCGCAGGCTGGAGGGCAAGGGCCCGACCCCGCCCGCGGCCTTGCGCCCCGGCCACCCCGCGCAGCGGCGAGCCGCTGCGTCCGCGTCCGCGGCCACGCGCGCCGCCGGCTCCCGCCAGGCCGGCCAGCGGGCCGCGGCTGAGGCCCGGCTGGCCGCCGCACCGCCGGGCCGGGCGCGGCGGGCGGCCAGGGGAGCCGGCGACGCGGCCGAGTTCGTCGCGGGCCGCAACGCGGTGGTCGAGTCACTGCAGGCCGGCGTGCCCGCCGCCGCGCTGTACGTCGGGTCCAGGGTCCGCCGCGACGAGCGGGTGACCGAGGCCGTCCGGCTCGCCGCCGACCGGGGCGTCGCGGTGCTGGAGGCCGCGGCCGCCGAACTGGACCGGCTCACCGGCGGCGCGCTGCACCAGGGCCTTGCCCTGCGGGTTCGGCCCTACGACTACGCGCATCCGGACGACCTGCTTGACCGCGCGGCGCGGGCGGGCCAGCCCGCGCTGATCGCCGCGCTGGACGGCGTCACCGACCCGCGCAACCTCGGCGCCGTGGCCCGCTCGGCGGCGGCGTTCGGCGCGCACGGGGTGGTGGTCCCGGCGCGGCGCGGCGCGGGGGTCACCGCGGGCGCCTGGAAGGCCTCGGCGGGCGCGCTGGCCCGGGTGCCGGTGGCCCGTGCCGTCAACCTGGCCCGCGCGCTGCAGTCCTACCGGGCGGCGGGGGTCTTCCTCGCGGGCCTGGACGCGGCCGGGGACACCCCGGTCCGGGACCTGGACCTGGCCACCGAGCCGCTGGCCGTGGTGATCGGCTCGGAGGGCCGCGGCCTGTCCCGGATCGTCGCGCAGGCCTGCGACGTGCTGGTGCGCATCCCGGTCGCGGCCGGCACCGAGTCGCTCAACGCGGGCGTCGCCGCGGGCATCGCCCTGTACGAGGTCGCCGCGGCCCGCTCCGGCGCGAGCGGGCCGGGAGGCGCCCTGGACGAGCGGGTGGCACAGCCGCGGATCGGCTAGCATGCTCCAAGTGCCGTGCCGGTGTAGCTCAGTCGGCAGAGCAGCCGTCTTGTAAACGGCAGGCCATCGGTTCGAATCCGATCACCGGCTCCAGGCCGCAACGCCCACGCCACGGGATATGCACCTGCCGTTTCCCCGGCCGCCCCGGGGCACCCCATGACGGGAGTCCGCCTGGAGTCCGCACGGCAGGTCAGCGGTTCGATCCCCTCACCGGCTCCCCGGTTTCCCGCTTGCGCTGGGCTTCACCTGCGAAACCCCGCTCGTTCTGGTCAATGAATCTTTTTATGCTGAACGAGCGGTGGCTCATCCGGGCCGGGCGCCGGCTGCGGCCCGGCAGTATGGGCGGGGCGGTTTGTGCTTATAGTTAGTTGATGCCAAACAAGTTGTCCGCTGGCCATGGACCGCAGATGGGGGCTGACCGGGTATGACGGCCGAATCCGGCGTGAGTGACGTGGCGGCGGGCAGCGGCCGGGGGGCAGCGGTGGGGCCGCACTACAAGTGGATCGCGCTGTCGAACACCACGCTCGGCGTGCTGATGGCCACCATCAACCAGTCCATCGTGCTGATCGCGCTGCCCGACATCTTCCGCGGCATCAGGCTCAACCCGCTGAGCCCGAGCAACACCAGCTACCTGCTCTGGATGTTCATGGGATTCCTGGTGGTGTCGGCAGTGCTGGTGGTGTCGTTCGGGCGGCTGGGCGACATGTTCGGCCGGGTGCGGATGTACAACATGGGGTTCGCGGTCTTCAGCGTGGCCTCGATCCTGCTCACCGTCACCTGGCTGGACGGCAGCGCCGGCGCGCTGTGGCTGATCATCTGGCGGGTGGTGCAGGGCGTCGGCGGCGCGTTCCTGTTCGCCAACTCCACCGCGATCCTCACCGACGCCTTCCCGGCCAACCAGCGCGGCACCGCGCTCGGCATGAACTCGATCGCGGCCATCGCCGGCTCGTTCATCGGGCTGATCCTCGGCGGGCTGCTCGGGCCGATCAACTGGCACTACGTGTTCCTGGTCTCCGCGCCGATCGGGGCGTTCGGCACCGTGTGGGCCTACTTCATGCTGCGGGACATCGGCGTGCGCCGCCGGGCGCGCATCGACTGGTGGGGCAACCTGCTGTTCGCCGCCGGGCTGATCGCGATCCTGGTCGGCATCACCTACGGCCTGCTGCCCTACGGCGGCCACCCGATGGGCTGGACCAACCCGTGGGTGCTCACCGCGCTGTTCGGCGGGGTGGCGGCGCTGGCGCTGTTCGGCTTCGTGGAGACGAGGGTCGCCGAGCCGCTGTTCCGGCTGTCGCTGTTCCGCATCCGGGCCTTTGCCATGGGCAACCTGGCCAACCTGCTGATGGCGCTGGGACGCGGCGGCATGCAGTTCATGCTGATCATCTGGCTGCAGGGCATCTGGCTGCCGCTGCACGGGTACAGCTTCAGCCAGACCCCGCTGTGGGCGGGCATCTACCTGCTGCCGCTGACGGCCGGCTTCCTGGTCTCGGCGCCGCTGTCCGGCGTGCTGTCCGACCGGCTCGGCGCCAAGGCGTTCACCACCGGCGGCGCGCTGGCCACCGCGCTGAGCTTCGTGCTGCTGCTGTTCCTGCCGGTGGACTTCCCGTACTGGGTGTTCGCGCTGGTCGTGGTCCTCAACGGGTTCGGCTCCGGCGTGTTCGCCGCGCCGAACCGGGCCGAGATGATGAACGCCGTGCCCGCCAACCAGCGCGGCGCGGCCGCCGGCATGATCGCCACGTTCATGAACACGGCGTTCGTGCTGTCGATCGGGATCTTCTTCACGCTGATGGTGGCCGGGCTGTCCAGCAGGCTGCCCTCGGCCATGTCCAGCGGGCTGATCGCGCAGGGCATCCCGGCCGCGGCCGCGCACGCGCTGAGCCACCTGCCGCCGATCGGGGTGCTGTTCGCGGCGTTCCTCGGCTATAACCCGATGCGGCAGCTGCTCGGCCCGCTGCTGACGCACCTGCCCGCCGCGCGCGCCGCCTACGTCGCCGGGCGCCGGTTCTTCCCGCAGCTGATCACCGCCCCGTTCAAGGACGGCCTCGGGGTGGCGTTCGCGTTCGCGATCGCGGCGAACGTGCTCGCCGCCGTCGCCTCGCTGCTGACCGGCCGGGTCGCGCCGGAGGCGGCCGCGGCGGCCGAGCCGGCCGGGCCCAGGGTCGCCGCGGTGGCGGCCGACGGCCGCGCCGGGCCGGGGGGCGAGCGTGCGGCTCCCGGGCCGGGAAGCGAGCGGGCGGCTCCCGGGCGGGGGGGCGAGCTGGCGGCTCCCGGGCCGGCCGGGCAGTCCGCGCCGCGGGCCGGCCCGGCCGCAAGCCGCGGCGACCAGCCGTCCGGCGGCGGCACGGCGGCACGGTGACGCTGCCGCCGGTTCGCGGCGGACCTGGCATCCCGCCACGGCGACCGGGCGGTATCCTGCCGATGAGGGATGGGTGAACATGGTCGCCGCCGCGCCGGGGACCGGAGCGTCCCGCGGCGCCGGGACGGCGGGCACTTCCCGCAGGCCCCGCAACCGCAGCTGTTCGGCAACCCGAGGAGGCCAGCCGCGTGAGCGAACCTCGCCCGGCCGCTGTCATCGTCCTTGCCGCGGGCGAGGGCACCCGGATGAAATCGCGGCTGCCGAAGGTGCTGCATGACCTGTGCGGCCGCAGCCTGCTCGGCCACGTGCTCGCGACCGCCCGCGAGCTGGACCCGCGGCAGCTGGTCGTCGTGGCGGGGCACGGCAGGGAGCGGGTCGGCGCCGAGGCGGCGCGATACGCCCCGGATGCGCGCCTGGTGGTCCAGGAACGGCCGGGGGGCACCGGCCACGCGGTTCGGACGGTGATCGAGGCCGTCGGCATCCCGCACGGCACCGTGGTCGTGACATGCGCCGACATGCCGCTGCTGCGGGCGGGCACGCTGCGCGGCCTGGCCCGCGAGCACGCCGCGGCGGGGAACGCGGTGACCGTGCTCACCGCCGTCGCGGACGACCCGTCCGGATACGGGCGAATCGTCAGGGACGGGTCCGGCCTGCTCGCCGAGATCGTCGAGGAGGCCGACGCGACGCCGGGGCAGCGTGCCCTGGACGAGATCAATTCCGGCTGCTACGCCTTTGACGGGGCGCTGCTCGCCGACGCGGTGAAGCGGGTCGCCGCGGGCAACGCCCGTGACCAGGAGTACCTCACCGACGTGGTGGCGATCCTGCGCGGCGACGGCCACCGGGTCGGCGCCGTGCGCGCCGCCGACCCGGGCGAGGTCCAGGGCGTCAACGACCGGGTGCAGCTCGCGCGGGCGCGCCGCGCCTGCAACGACAGGCTGCTGGAGCGGTGGATGCGCGCCGGGGTCACGATCGTGGACCCGGCGTCGACCTGGGTCGACGCGGACGTGACGATCGGCGGCGACACCGAGATCCGGCCGGGCACCCAGCTCGAGGGCCGCACGGTCATCGGCGCGGGCGCCACGATCGGGCCGGCCTGCCAGCTCCGCGACACCACGGTCGCGGACGACGCCGCGGTTACCCACGCGGTGTGCGTGCAGGCCGAGATCGGGCCGGGCGCCACCGTCGGACCCTACGCCTACCTGCGGCCGGGGACCCGGGTCGGCGCGGGCGCGCACGTCGGCTGCCACGTCGAGCTGAAGAACGCGGTGGTCGGCCCGGGGGCGAAGGTCCCTCACCTGTCCTACGTCGGGGACGCCGACATCGGCGAGCGCGCCAACATCGGCGCGGGCACGATCTTCGCCAACTACGACGGCGCCGCCAAGCATCGCACGATGGTCGGCGCGCACGCGTTCACCGGCAGCGACACCGTCCTGGTGGCGCCGGTGACCGTCGGGGACGGCGCCTACACCGCTGCCGGGTCGGTGATCACCGAGGACGTGCCGCCGGGCGCGCTCGGCATCGCCCGGGGCAGGCAGCACAACTCCGAGGGCTGGGTCGGCCGGCGCGCCGGCGCGGGGCGGCGTGGCAGCACGGGGCGGCGTGCCGGCACCGCGGCCGCCGCGGACCCGGCGGCACCTGAGGGCACGGGGGAGCAGGCCGGGTGAGCGACATCTACCGGGAACGGCGGTCGGGCGGCAACAAGCTGATGCTCGTCTCCGGGCGGGCCTACCCGGAGCTGGCCGACGAGGTCGCCGCCTGCCTGGGCATCACGCCGACGCCGACCAAGCTGTTCGACTTCTCCAACGGCGAGATCTTCGTCCGGTTCCTCGACTCGGTCCGCGGCAACGACGTGTTCGTGCTGCAGAGCCACACCGCGCCCATCAACGAATGGATCATGGAACAGCTCATCATGGTCGACGCGCTGAAGCGGGCCTCGGCCAGGCGCATTACCGTGGTGGCGCCGTTCTTCGGCTACGCGCGGCAGGACAAGAAGAACCGCGGCCGCGAGCCGATCTCCGCGCGGCTGATGGCCGACCTGTTCGCGACCGCCGGCGCCGACCGGCTGATGGCCGTCGACCTGCACACCGCCCAGATCCAGGGCTTCTTCGACGGGCCGGTCGACCACCTGTTCGCGCTGTCCATCCTGGCCGGCTACATCGAGACCAAGCTCGACATCGGCGAGGTCACCGTGGTCGCCCCGGACGCCGGCCGGGTCAGGGTCTGCGAGCGGTGGACGGACCGGCTCGGCACCCCGCTGGCCATCATCCACAAGCGGCGCGACCCGGACGTGGCCAACCAGGTCAGGATGTTCGAGGTGGTCGGGGAGGTCGCCGGGCGCACCTGCATCCTGGTCGACGACATGATCGACACCGGCGCGACCATAGCCAAGGCCGCGGAGGCCCTGTTCGAGCAGGGCGCGGCCCGCGTCGTCGCCACCGCCACCCACGGCGTGCTGTCCGGCGGCGCCGTGGACCTGCTGAAGAACTCCAGGATCAGCGAGATCATCATCACCAACACGCTGCCGATCCCGCAGGAGAAGCGCTTCGACAAGCTGACCGTGCTGTCGATCGCCCCGCTGCTCGCGCGGGCGATCAGCGAGGTGTTCAGCGACGGCTCGGTCACCAGCCTGTTCGACGGCCAAAGCTGAGCCGGGGGACCGCCGCCGTCCTCGGTGCTGCCGAGACCGTCGTCCCCGCCCCCGCCAGAGGCACGGGGACGACGGCCATGCGGCGGCCGCGGGCGGTCCCGGCCGTACGGCCGTCCCTGGGCCCCCCGCCGCCGGCCAGGACCGCTTCCCGCCGCGCCCACCCCGCTAGGCGAGCGGGCGTCGAAGGCACCGCTCGGACGGCGCCCCCGTCGCCGCCCGGTGCTGATCCGAACTCGCCGTCGGCCGCGCCGCCGAGGCGATAGCCACATCGTGGCGGATGCGGTTTACGCCGCAATTGAGTCGTGATTAAGTGAAACTCCGGGAGGCGTGCTGGCGGAGGCGAGTGGGGCACGGGTCATGATGAGGTTCCGGCTGCTCGGGCCGCTCGAGGTCCGGGCCGGAGACGGCTGGCGGGGGATCGGGGCGCCGAAGTGGCGCTCGGTCCTCGCCGCCCTGCTGGTCAACGCGGGCCAGGTCGTGCCGGCCGACGTGCTCGTCAACGAGGTGTGGGGGCCCGCCCCGCCGGCGCGGGCGGCCAACCTCATCAGCATCTACGTGCTCAGGCTGCGCCGTCTCATCGACGAGCCGGACCTGCTGGTCACCCGCGCCCCCGGCTACCAGCTTCTGCTCGGCCCCGCCGACACCGACGCGCGGCTGTTCGAGGCCGGGGTGCGCGACGGCAGGCGGGCGCTCGACTCCGGCAACTGCCGTCGCGCCGCGGCGCTGCTGGCCGACGCGCTCGGCCTGTGGCGCGGAGGCAGGCCGCTGGCCGACGTGCCGCCGACGCCGCTCGTCGAGGCCGAGGCGGACCGGCTCACCGAACTGCGCCTGGGCGCCAGCGAGCTCAAGATCACCGCCGAGCTCGGCTGCGGCGGCCACCCGGACGCGATCCCGGAGCTGCGCAGGCTGCTCGCCGACAACCCGCTGCGGGAGGGGCTGTGGCTGCTGCTGATGCGGGCGCTGGACGCCGCCGGGCGGCACGCCGAGGCGCTTGACGCCTACGCGCGGGCGCGCCGCGTCATCTCCGACGAGCTCGGCGTCGACCCCGGCGCCGAGCTGCGCCAGCTCCACGCCGAGCTGCTGGCCAGGGACAGCGCCTCGGCACCGGGCAGCATCTCGGCCGGCACGCTGCCGGGCGCACCCGGCGCGCCGCCGGCCGCTCCCGGCGCGCCGCCGGCCCCCCCCGGCGCGGCGGCCGGACCGCCGGGCAGGCCGGCGCCCGGACCCGGTGGCCCCGCGGCCGAGCCCGCCAGCCGCCGCGCGGCGGCGCCGGGACCCGGGCGGTCCAGGGCACCGCGGCCCGCGCAGCTTCCCGCCGACATCGCGGACTTCACCGGCCGCGAGGAGCAGGTGAAGCGGCTGTGCGCCCTGCTGTCGGCGCCCGGCCCGAGCAGCGATCCCGGCGTGGTCCGCGTCGCCGTGGTCGCCGGAGCGGGCGGGCTCGGCAAGACCTCGCTGGCGGTGCACGCCGCCCACCGCGTCCGCCGCAGGTTCCCCGACGGCCAGCTCTACGTGGACCTGCTCGGCGCGACCGCGCACCCGCTGCCAGCCGCCGACGTGCTGTCCAGGTTCCTGCGCGATCTCGGCGTCGAAGGCAGGGACATCCCGGCCGACGAGGACCAGCGCGCCGCCAGGTACCGGACCGCCCTGGCCGGGCGCCGGGTGCTCGTCATGCTGGACAACGCCCGCGACGCGGCGCAGGTCCGGCCGCTGCTGCCCGGCAGCGCGTCGTGCGCGGTGCTGGTGACGACCCGCAGCCGGATGCCGGACCTGGCGAGCATCAGGCTGGTCGACCTCAACGTGCTCGACGACGACGAGGCGCTGGCGCTGTTCACCAGGATCGTGGGCGAGGACCGCGCCGCCGCCGAGCCCGAGGCCACCGCCGAGCTGCTGCTGGCCTGCGCCGGGCTGCCGCTGGCGATCAGGATCTGCGCGGCCCGGCTGGCCACCCGCAGCGGCTGGACGGTCGAGGCGATGGCCGGACGGCTGCGGGACACCCGGCGGCGGCTGGACGAGCTGCGAGTCGGCGACCTGGCGGTGCGCGCCAGCTTCCAGGTGAGCTTCGCCAGCCTGCCGCCCGCTTCGGACGACAAGGGGATCGACCCGGCCCGGGCGTTCTGCCTGCTCGGCCTGTGGCACGGCCCGTCGATCTCCGCGGCGGCGGCCGCGGCGCTGTTCGGCACGCCTGAGCACCTGGCCGAGGACGCGCTCGAGGTCCTGGTGGACGCGCACCTGCTGGAGTCCCCGGCACCGGGCCGGTACCGGTTCCACGACCTGCTCCGGGTCTACGCCGCCGAACGAGCCGCCGCCGACCTGCTCACCGACGAGCGCGAGGCCGCCGTCGCCCGCCTGCTCACCTGGTACGTGCGCACCGCCGACGCCGCGGCCACCGCGCAGGTGCCGCAGCGCTACACCATCCCCCTAGGCGCCGCAGGGGCCGAAGCCCCGGCGCCGCTCAGCTTCGGCGGCGCCGAGGAGGCGCTGGCCTGGTACGACGGCGAGGCCGCCAACCTGGTCGCCGCCACCCGCCAGGCGGCCGCGGCCGGCCTGCACGACATCGCCTGGCGGCTGCCAGCGCCGCTGTACCTGATCTTCAACAGCCGCGGCAACTTCGCGGATTGCGTCGCGACCAGCCGCATCGCCCTGGACAGTGCCCGCCGGGCGGAAAGCCGCCAGGGCGAGGCGTGGATCCTGAACAACCTCGGCAACGCTCTCGGCGTCATCGGCGACCCCGAAGCAATCGGCCACCTCGAGCGGTCGCTGGCGATCCGGCGTGAGATCGGCGACCGGACCGGCGAGGCGCAGTCGGCGAACAACCTCGCCGACGTCTATCACCTGCTCGGGCGGACCGAGGAGGCTCTTGACCTGTACCGGCGTGCCCGGGAAGTGAACCACGAGGTGGGTCACCGGTACGGGGAGGGCATCGCCCTGCTCAACCTGGGATGGGCGCTCGTCGATGTCGACCATGCCGAGGAGGCCATCGATCACCTGAGGCAAGCCCGCCGCATCTTCGCCGAGATCGAGTGGATGGACGGCGCGGGCTACGCGCTGCACCACCTGGGGCGCTGCTACCTGTCGGTGGGACGCGACGCGGAAGCGCTCGACTGCCTGCGGGAGGCGCTGACCTGTCACCGGAGCGCCGGCAACCGGCGCCGCGAGGCCGCGACGCTGAGGTCGGCTGGCACCGCACAGTACCGGGCCGGCCTGACCGAGCAGGCGCGCCAGTCCTGGGCACGGGCGGCGGCCATCTTCGAGGAACTCGGCGACAGCGCCGAGGCGGCCGAGGTGCGCGCCGAGCAGGCCGCGTCAGGCATTTCCTGAGATTCCGGTAATGATCTTGCGCGACCGATACGATGCTGCGCGTCTCCCCCGTTTTTATCCTTCTGGCTCCGGGGGGCCAGGAAACCGAGAGGACCAGCATGGGGAATCTGGCTGTTACCGAGGAACTCGCGGGCAGCGACGAGCTCGATGAGCTGTTCAAGCTGAACGCGAGCGAGACCGGGCCCGAGGACGAAGAGGAAGAGGACGCCGAGCCCGAGGGCGCGCCGCACTGACCGGGTGGGTGCGGCGGACGCGGAGCAGTTCCCGTCCGCCGCACTCACGTATCTGCGGCGCCGGCCGGCTCGTACACCGAGACGTGCCCGCGGCTGGCCGGGCCGAACGGCGCGCGGCTCCAGTCCGCGTAGCGCGCGCGGAGCCGGAGCCCGGCCAGCCGCGCCATCAGGTCCAGCTCGCTCGGCCAGCAGTACCGGAACGCCACCGGAACCGCCCGGACCCGGCGCCCGTCGGCGAGCGTGACCCGCTGCCGGAAGACGCGCTGGGCAACCGGATCGTGGCGGGTCAGCGTCAGCGACGCCCATTGCTCGGTGACGTCGTTCACCTCGACGCCGCGGCTGAAAAGCGCCGGGTCCGGCACGAAGCACTCGGTGACGAACGCCCCGCCAGGTTCCAGCACCCGGGCCACGTTGCGGAAGCAGTCCACCTGGCGCGCCTGGCTCGGCAGGTGGAACAGGCCGTCCCACACCAGGTACACCAGGCGGAACGGGCCGTCCACGGGAACGTCGGCCATGTCGGCGACGGCGACCGGGATCGCATCGCCGCCGGGCGTCGCGCGCAGCCGGTCCGCGACCGCCTGTGACGCCTCGATGCCCTCGACCGCGATCCCGCGCCGGGCCAGCGGGATCGCGATCCGGCCGCCGCCGACGGCAAGCTCGAGCACCCGCCCCGGGCTCCCGGCCAGCCCGGCGAGGAACTCCACCGCCGGCGCCGGGTCCGGTCCGGTGGTCAGGTCCCCGTAGAGGCGCGCCCACCGGTCCCCGAAGAACGCGGGATCGTCGAAGCCGCTCACGGCACCGATCAAACCAGACCGGGCCCGGCGTCGCGGCAGACGTCCCCGGTGTGGCACGGCGGCGGTTGTCGGCTACACTTCGGACGCGCACAGCACGCTGAGGTGAGGAGCCAGTACCGTGCCCGAGGTCCGCATCGCCGCCGAGACCCGCGAGCAGTTCGGCAAGGGCGCCGCCCGCCGGATCCGCCGCGCGGGCCGGGTGCCCGCCGTGCTGTACGGGCACGGCACGGAAACCCGGCACCTGAGCCTGCCCGGGCACGACCTGATGCTCGCGCTGAAAACGCCGAACGTGCTGATCCGCCTGGACGGCCTGGCCAACGGCAGCGAGATCGCGCTGCCCAAGGCCGTGCAGCGCGACCCGATCAAGGGCTTCCTCGAGCACGTCGACCTCATCCTGGTCCGGCGGGGCGAGAAGGTCACCGTCGAGGTCCCGGTCCGGGTGACCGGCGAGGTCTTCCCCGGCGGCCTGCTCGACCAGCAGCTGGTGCAGGTCGCGGTGCAGGCCGAGGCGACCCACATCCCGGCGGGCATAGACGTGGACGTGGAAGGCATGCAGGTCGGCGAGGCGGTGCACGCCGGCGACCTGAGGCTGCCCCGCGGCGTCAGCCTGCAGGTCGAGCCGGACACGCTGGTGCTGCACGTGATCGCGCCGGCCGTCGAGGCGGCCGCCGAAGAAGAGGCCGAGCGGGCCGCCGAGGCGGCGCCCGCGGCACCGGAGCCGGCGGCCGAGACGGCGGCCGACGGCGAAGGGGAGCGGGCCGGCTGACCGGGCAGCGCTGGATCATCGTCGGCCTCGGCAACCCCGGGCCGGAGCACGCGGGCAACAGGCACAACGCGGGCCGCATGGTGATCGCCCTGCTCGCCGAGCGGGCCTGCGGCCCCGGCGCGCGGTTCAGGGCGCACAGGTCGGGCAACGACCTCGTCGAGGGCAGGCTGGCGGGGGTGCCGGTCACCCTGGCCCGGCCGCGCAGCTACATGAACCTGTCCGGCGGGCCGGTCGCCGCCCTTGCCGCGTTCTACAAGATCCCGCCGGACCGGCTCGTGGTCATCCACGACGAGCTCGACATCCCGTTCGGGGCGCTGCGGCTGAAGTCCGGCGGCGGCGACAACGGCCACAACGGGCTCCGCTCGGTCACGCAGGCGCTCGGCACTCCCGGCTACTACCGGGTCAGGTTCGGCATCGGCAGGCCGCCGGGCCGGATGGACGCCGCCAGCTACGTGCTGCGCGACTTCACCGCGGCCGAGCGCAAAGACCTCCCGCTGCTCCTGGACCGCTGCGCCGATGCCGCCGAGACGCTGATCGCCGAGGGCCTGGCCGTCGCGCAGAACGTGTACCACACCGACCCGGGCATCCGCGGCGGGCTCGGGGAAGCCGGCGCGGCCCCGGAATCAGGCCGGCCCGGCGGGCGCTGATGGCGGGCAGGCATCCCGGGCCCGGGGAGGGGCCGTGACGGCAGCAGGCGACCACGAGCTCGCCCGTGACCTGGCGGCCCAGGCGGGTGAGCGGCTGCTCGGCCTGCGCGCGCGCGGCGGCGACCCGGACCGGCTGCGCGCGGCGGGCGACCGGCTGTCCCAGGAGTTCCTCGCCGCCCAGCTTGCCGCCCGCCGCCCCGGGGACGCGGTGCTGTCCGAGGAGGCCGCCGACGACCCGGCCCGGCTGGCCGCGAGCCGGGTGTGGATCGTCGACCCGCTGGACGGCACCAGGGAGTTCGGCGAGCCGGGCCGGACCGACTGGGCGGTGCACGTGGCCCTGTGGCAGCGCGGCGCCGGCCGCGGCGGCGATCTGGTCGCCGGCGCGGTCGCGCTGCCCGCCCAGGGCGTGGTCCTGTCCACGCCCGGGCCGCCGTTCCCTCTCCGGCCGCCGCAACGATGTGCCACCGGTGTGGCTATAACCACCGCGATGGCACATCGCTGCGGCCCGGCAGGCGGCCCCGGCGGCCGCATATCCGGAATGCCGGATATGCGGGACCGGCAGCGGAGCGCCGCGGGCGACGGCGGTCAGCGCACGCACGGGGAGGACGCGGCCCCGCGGGCCGGCGGAAGGGGACGGCCGGTACGGATCGTGGTCAGCCGGACCAGGGCGCCGCGGCTGGTTCACCACGTGTCCGCCCGCACCGGCGCCGAACTGGTGCCGATGGGGTCGGCCGGGGCCAAGGTGGCCGCGGTGATCCGCGGCGCGGCCGACGCGTACCTGCACAGCGGCGGGTGCTACGAATGGGACACCGCGGCGCCGGTCGCCTGCGCGCGGGCGGCCGGGCTGCACGCCTCCCGCATCGACGGCTCCCCGCTCGCCTACAACCAGGCCACCGCGGCGATGCCGGATATCCTGGTGTGCCGGCCCGCGCTCGCGGCCGGACTCCTGCAAGCGATCCGGGAAGCCGCCGATGCGTCCTGATTACCAGCTGTCTCAGCTTGACGTGCTCGAGTCCGAGGCCATCCACATCATCCGGGAGGTGGCCGCCGAGTTCGAGCGGCCGGCGCTGCTGTTCTCCGGCGGCAAGGACTCGGTGGTGATGCTGGCGCTGGCCAGGAGGGCTTTCTGGCCCGCCAGGATCCCTTTCCCCGTCATGCACGTGGACACCGGGCACAACTTCCCCGAGGTGCTCGAGTTCCGGGACCGCCAGGTGGCCGGGCTCGGCGTCCGGCTGGTGGTCGCGTCGGTCCAGGAGTCGATCGACGCGGGCCGGGTGAGCGAGGAGACCGGCAGGCACCCGAGCAGGAACCGGCTGCAGACGGTGACGCTGCTGGACGCGATCGAGCAGCACGGGTTCGACGCGCTGTTCGGCGGCGCGCGGCGCGACGAGGAGAAGGCCAGGGCCAAGGAGCGGGTGTTCTCGTTCCGCGACGAGTTCGGCCAGTGGGATCCGAAGAACCAGCGGCCGGAGCTGTGGAACCTGTACAACACCCGGCTGCGCCGCGGCGAGCACATCCGGGTGTTCCCGCTGTCCAACTGGACCGAGCTCGACGTGTGGTGCTACATCGAGCGGGAAGGCCTGGAGGTGCCGTCGATCTACTTCGCGCACCAGCGGCGGGTGTTCGAGCGGGACGGCCTGCTGCTGGCCGACAGCCCGTACCTGGCCAGGGGCCAGGACGAGCCGGCCTTCACCGCGACCGTGCGGTACCGCACCGTCGGCGACATGACCTGCACCGGAGCGGTGGAATCGACCGCGGCAACGGTGCCGGAGGTGATCGCGGAGGTGGCGGCGACCCGGATCACCGAGCGGGGGCAGACCCGGGCGGACGACCGGACTAGCGAGGCGGCGATGGAGGACCGCAAGCGCGAGGGGTACTTCTGATGGACATGCTGAGGTTCGCGACCGCCGGATCGGTCGATGACGGGAAGTCGACGCTGATCGGGCGGCTGCTGTACGACTCCAAGCAGGTCTTCGCCGACCAGCTCGAGGCGGTGGAGCGGACCAGCAGGGACCGGGGCGAGGAGTACACGAACCTGGCGCTGCTCACCGACGGCCTGCGGGCGGAGCGGGAGCAGGGCATCACGATCGACGTCGCCTACCGGTACTTCGCGACCCCGCGCCGCAAGTTCATCATCGCCGACACGCCCGGCCACATCCAGTACACCCGGAACATGGTGACCGGGGCGTCGACCGCCGACCTGGCCGTGGTGCTGGTCGACGCGCGCAACGGGCTGACCGAGCAGTCGCGGCGGCACGCCTTCCTGACCGCCCTGCTGCGGGTGCCGCACCTGGTCCTCGCGGTGAACAAGATGGACCTGGTCGGTTACAGCGCCGAGGTCTTCGACCGCATCTGCGCGGAGTTCTCCGCGTTCGCGACGCGCCTGGACATCGGCGACCTCACCTTCGTGCCGATCTCCGCGCTGCACGGGGACAACGTGGTGGAGCGGTCGGCCAGCATGCCGTGGTACGACGGGCCCTCGCTGCTGCACCACCTGGAGCACGTGCACATCGCGTCCGACCGCAACCTCATCGACGTGCGGTTTCCCGTGCAGTACGTGGTCCGGCCGCAGGCCGCCACCGACGCCGCGCTGCACGACTACCGCGGCTACGCCGGGCAGGTGGCCGGCGGGGTGATCAAGCCCGGCGACGAGGTGCTGCACCTGCCGTCCGGCTTCAGCACCACGGTGCGCCGCATCGAGGCGGCCGGGACGGACGTCCCCGAGGCCTTCCCGCCCATGTCGGTGACGCTGCTGCTCGACGACGACGTGGACATCTCCCGCGGCGACATGATCTGCCGCCCGCACAACAGGCCGAACGCCGCCCAGGACGTCGACGCGATGGTCTGCTGGATGTCCGCGGAGCAGGCGCTGGCACGGCGCAGCCGCCTGGTCGTCAAGCACACCTCGCGCACGGTCAAGGCGATCGTCACCGACCTGCAGTACCGGATCGACGTGAACACCCTGCACCGCGACGCGTCGGCGGACCGGCTGAGCCTGAACGAGATCGGCCGGGCCCGGCTCCGCCTCACCCAGCCGATCTTCTGCGACCCCTACGCGAGGAACCGCGCCACCGGCGGCTTCATCCTCATCGACGAGGCCAGCAACGCCACGGTGGGCGCGGGCATGATCACCGAGGCCAGCTAGCCGGGCGGGAGGACACCGTGACCACCGACGCTGCCGCCGGGGGCGGCGTGGCCACGACCCTGTTCCATGACCTGGGCGACTTCGTGGCGATACCGCGGATCGGCGCGCTGCGGCTGTCGCCGGACGGGACCTGGCTGGCCGCCGCGGTCCAGACGCTGAGCGCCGACCGGAAGAGGTACCTCACCAGCATCTGGCGGATCGACGCGGACGGCGGGCCGCCGCGGCGGCTGACCCGGTCGGCCGAGGGCGAGGGGAACCCGCGCTTCCTCCCCGACGGCTCCCTGCTTTTCATCTCCAAACGACCGGATGCTAACCCGGCCACGGCCCGGCGGGACGGCGCCGGCGGGGACGGCGCCGCGCTGTGGCTGCTGCCGCCCGGCGGCGGGGAGGCCAGGATGGTGGCCGCGCTGCCCGGCGGCGTCGCGGCGGCGGAAGCGGCCAGGGACCGCGCGGCGGTCGCGGTGACGTCGCCGGTGCTGCCGGCCGCGGGCCAGGGCCAGGGGGGTACGGGGGGACGGGCAGTCCCCCCGTGCGGGGGGTCCCCGGGGGGTCGCCCCCCGGGGGACAACACCGCCGCCGACGACGCCAGGCTGCGCAAGGAACGGGCGGACGCCGGGGTGACCGCCATCCTGCACGAGTCAGAGCCGGTCAGGTACTGGGATCACGACCTGGGCCCCGACCAGCTCAGGCTGTTCGCGGTCGAGGAGGCCCGCCTCGCCGAGGCCGACCCGGCCGGGGCCGGCCGGCCGGACGGGCCCGCGGGCGCGCGGGACGGCGCCGGGGACTTCGCCGGGCTGCGGGACCTGACGCCGCGGCCGGGCCGGGCCCTCGATGACCAGGCGTTCGAGCTGACACCCGACGGGACCTCGGTCGTCACCGGGTGGTGGCAGTGGGATCCCGCCGCCGAGTCGCGCTGCGAACTGGTCATGATCGACGTGGCCACCGGGAAGCGCCGGGTGCTGCTCAGCCAGGCCGACCGCGACTTCACCGGCCCCCGCGTCTCGCCGGACGGTCGGCGCATCGTCTGCCTGCGCGAAACCCGTGCCACCCGCGACGAGCCCGCGGACGTCACGCTGGTCATGCTCGACGCCGGCGACCCCGGCGGCACCGGCGATCCCGGCACGGACCTGCTGCCCGGCATGGACCGGTGGCCTCAGGAGCAGGCGTGGTCGCACGACTCCCGCGCGGTGTACTTCGCCGCCGACGACCGGGGCAGGCGGCCGGTGTTCCGCGTCGACGTGGAAACCGGCGCCGTCGCCCGGCTGACCGGCGACGACGGCGCGTACACGGACCTGAACCCCGCGCCGGACGGCCGGTACCTGTACGCGCTGCGCTCGGCGGTGGACTCGCCGCCCACCCCGGTCCGCATCGACGCGAGCGCGCCCGACGCGGCGCCGGCCGCCCTGCCGTGCCCGGGCGCGCCGCTGGCCCTGCCCGGGCGGCTGGACGAGGTCACGGCCACCGCCGACGACGGCGACCCGATCAGGGCATGGCTGGTGCTGCCGGCGACGGCATCGCCGCGGGCCCGGGCGCCGTTGCTGCTGTGGGTCCACGGCGGCCCGAACAGCAGCTGGAACTCGTGGTCGTGGCGGTGGAATCCGTGGCTGATGGCCGCCAGGGGCTACGCGGTGCTGCTGCCGGACCCGGCGCTGTCCACCGGATACGGCCGCCAGTTCATCGCCCGCGCTCACCGCGACTGGGGAGCCAGGCCGTTCGCGGACGTCATGGCGGTCACCGACGCCGCGTGCGCCCGCCCGGACATCGACGCGGACCGGGTCGGCATGATGGGCGGGTCCTACGGCGGGTACATGGCCAACTGGATGGCCGGGCACACCGACCGCTTCAAGGCGATCGTCAGCCACGCCGGGCTGTGGATGCTCGACCAGATGTTCGGCACCACCGACCAGCCGATGTTCTGGCGGCAGCAGTTCGGGGACCCGCTGACCAGCCCGGAGTTGTACGAGGCGAATTCGCCGCACCGGCACGTCGCCAGGATCCGCACGCCGATGCTGGTGATCCACGGCAACAGGGACTACCGGGTGCCCGTCACCGAAGCGCTGCGGCTGTGGTGGGACCTGAGCAGCCACGGCGCGACGGCCAAGTTCCTCTACTTTCCCGACGAAAACCACTGGATCCTCACCCCGGGCAACGCGCGCATCTGGTACGAGACGGTGTTCGCCTTCCTGGCCAGCCACGTGCTCGGCCGGCAGTGGGAGCGCCCGCGCCTGCTCGGGTAGCCGCCCGTAGGGTGGGGGTATGGCGCGTGCCACCCTGGACAAGCGGCCCGGTGACGTGGCGTCGATGTTCGACGACATCGCCGGCCGGTACGACCTGCTGAACGACATCCTGTCCGCCGGGCAGGTCAGGCTGTGGCGGCGCGCGGTGGCGCGGATCACCGCGGCCGGGCCCGGCGAGCGCGTGCTCGACCTCGCGGCGGGCACCGGGACCTCCGCGCTCACCTTCACCGCGGCCGGCGCCGACTGCGTCGCCTGCGACTTCTCCCTCGGCATGCTCCGGGAGGGCCGCAGGCGGCGGGCCGGGGGGCCGAAGGGGCGCTCCGCCCCCCGGGGCCAGCCGAGCATCCCTGGGAAATGCCTGTTCGTGGGCGGCGACGCGCTGCGGCTGCCGTTCCGCGACGAGGTGTTCGACGCGGTGACGATCTCGTTCGGCCTGCGCAACGTGGCGAGCCCCGCCGCGGCGCTCGCCGAGATGCGCCGGGTGACGCGTCCCGGCGGGCGGCTGGTGGTCTGCGAGTTCAGCACGATCACGATCGCCCCGCTCGATAGGCTGTACCGGCGTTACCTGGCCGGGGTCGTGCCCGCCATCGCGCGGCGGGCCGCCCGCAGCCCGGAGGCCTACCGCTACCTCGCCGAGTCAATCGCCGGCTGGCCGGCGCAGCGCGAGCTTGCCGGCATGATCGAGGCGGCCGGCTGGTCGGCGGTGCGATGGCGTGACCTGAGCGCGGGCGTCGTCGCGGTGCACGTGGCCCGGCGCCGGTGACCCCGGGTATGGCCGCGCCCATGCGGGACTAAAATGAAGGCAAAGAATTTGTGAAGCGGTTCACAAGACGACCGGAACATGATCACGTGACCGAGCACGCTACCCCCGCGACCCGCTCCGGCGGGCACGGCGCCGCCCGCGGCGGCCGCGCCGCGCCGGCCGGCGAGGCGGACGTCATCGTCGTCGGCGCCGGGCCGGCCGGCTCGTCGGCCGCCTTCTACCTCGCGCAGGCCGGGCTCGACGTCCTGCTGCTGGAGAAATCGAGGTTCCCGAGGGAGAAGGTCTGCGGCGACGGGCTCACCCCGCGCGGGGTCAAGGCGCTGGTCGGCATGGGCATCAGCATCAGCGAGCGGGACGGCTGGATCAGGAACAAGGGCCTGCGGGTGATCGGCGCGGGCAAGCGGCTGGAACTGCCGTGGCCCGAGCTGGCGAGCTACCCCGGCTACGGCCTGGTCCGGGCGCGCACCGACCTCGACCAGACGCTGGCCCGCCGCGCCCAGCAGGCCGGCGCGCGGCTGCTGGAGGGCGTCACCGTCACCGGCCCGGTCCGCGACGAGCGCACCGGCAGGGTCACCGGGGTGACGGCCCGCACCGCCGGCGGCGGCGACGGCAGCTACACCTCGCGGGTCGTCGTCGCCGCGGACGGCAACTCATCCCGGCTGTCGGTGGCGATGGGCCTGCGCAAGCGCGACGACCGGCCGCTCGGCGTCGCGGTACGGACCTACTACCGGACCCCGCGGCACGACGACGACTACCTGGAGTCCTGGCTCGACCTGTGGGACGGCGACCGGCTGCTGCCCGGGTACGGCTGGATCTTCGGCATGGGCGACGGGACC
>Ga0070737_10001307_pt1 | contig 36663 bp, 38 predicted proteins | sample Coa_R1_10_FD_66438 | JGI IMG/M metagenome (GOLD analysis project Ga0070737, IMG submission 66438) | Surface soil microbial communities from Centralia Pennsylvania, which are recovering from an underground coalmine fire - Coalmine... | ecosystem: Environmental > Terrestrial > Soil > Unclassified... | reverse complement strand
TGTGCTTCTTTCTCGTCTGTCTGGGCATATTTCAAGCTCCTCTTGACTCGCTAATTCTACGATTTATGGGGGAGCTTTTTCTACCTTAGCGGGTGGCCTGAAAATCCGGGGCCATTTCTCATTGAAGCTACCGGCTATCATCGGAACTACGCTGTACAGCTGCTTAACGGCCCGCTGCCAAAGGGCAGGGGTGTGGAGCGGCGACAGCGCGCGTCCCAGTACTCGGAAGAAGTCATACAGGCGCTAGTGAGAATGTGGACCGCAGCTAACCAGATTTGCTCAAAGCGATTGGTGCCGTTCCTGCCGGATTTCCTCCCTGCTCTTGAAGGTTCTGGTTATCTGACAATTAGCAAAGAGAGCCGCTCGCAACTGTTGAGCATGAGCGCGGCAACCGTAGACCGGCTCCTCAAACCGGAGCGCAAGCGACGTGGAGGTGGCCGCTCAACAACGAAGAGCGGTACATTGTTGAAGAAGCAGATTCCGGTGCGCACGTTTGCCGAGTGGAATGATGTTGTCGCCGGTTTCCTGGAAGCGGATCTTGTTGCACACTGCGGTGAAACGGTGGAAGGAAGTTTTCTTAATACATTGGTGTTGACCGACATCGCTACGGCCTGGACCGAATTCATGCCAGTCTTGTACAAAAATGAGGCGAACGTACTTGAGGCACTGCGCTTTGTCCGCGAGCAGTTGCCATTTCCGCTAAAAGGACTCGACACTGATAATGGTAACGAGTTTATCAACAATGCTTTGCTTGCATTCTGTCAAAAGGAGCAAATCACCTTCACAAGATCGCGTCCGTACAAGAAGAATGACCAGGCGCACGTGGAAGAAAAGAACGGTTCAATTGTTCGGCGCATGATTGGGTACGACCGGTATGAAGGGGCGCGCGCATACACCGCTTTGGCAGCGCTATATGAGAAGCTCAGGCTGTATGTCAACTTCTTTCAGCCTTCGATGAAACTGGTCTCGAAGGAAAGGGTCGGTGCCAAGGTAAAGAAGAAATATGATAAGGCGCAAACGCCGTATCGGCGAGTCTTGGCGTCCGACACTGTCGATGAGCACCTCAAGGAGGCGTTGCGCACTCAAATGATGCAATTAGATCCTGTTGCATTGTTTACAGAGATCGAACGACTTCAGGACATCTTCTGGAAGCACGCGTGGAAACGAGGTAGTGCACTTGAGCCAATCTGCAATACTACCGCAGCCCTGGCAGCCATCACCAATTTGAACAATAGTCCAGAAGTCAGACTGAACGAAGTACAATCTCTGCTTACTCCGGCGGAACGCAAGTACCGAAAGACTGGCAAACCTCGTAAGAAGCCGGCTCCCAGAACCTGGAAGACCAGGAAAGACGCATTCGAATCTGTGGCTCACGAGATTGAAGAGTTACTCCTGACAGATCCTGCACGGGGAGCGACCAGCATCTTGAAGGAACTCCAGACAAGATATCCAGGACAGTTTGAGGACCGACTTCAGAGAACACTTCAAAGAAGGGTAGCTGCATGGAGGAGCAAATTCACTGAAACAAAGAACGCTTCTCTAGAACTAATTCATGATGAGAGAGCACCACAACTGGTGTCAATTACCTAACTGAAGTGTTAAGATTTTAGCTGAGGCAATCGGCAAGGAGAAAGTTAGATTTTTAACTGAGGCAATACGAGCGGCAAAAGGGCTTGACGCCAAACACCTATCTCTTTGTCGGTGGCGCCGCGCTCCCGCAGAGCCTTCCGTCCTTCGCCCCGAAGCCAGCAGGCGATGGCCATGATGTCCTCGCCTCCCAAAGCTTTGAGCTTTTCTAAAGCTTCAGCTAGTTCCTTATTCATCTTCTTTTCGCTCCTCAGAAGGTGTGGTCAAATATTAACCACACTGTGGTCAAATTTATACCACGGACTGGCAAGCTGTCAACACCCCGGTTTGAATTAATTGGCTCGCCAAATACCTTCGCTTTGTAATCTTATAAATGCAGGCTGGTAGCTGACGCCGAAGAATCGTCCTATCTCCTCGCACATCGCCTCGACTACTGGCACCGGCAGGGGGTCCAAATTTTCGTACGGTGTACCGGACAGCTTTTTCTTTGCCGCTTCGAATTGTGCTTTCAAGAGCCCACCTTCAATGAGGAGCCTGCCTGCAAACTCGTCACACTGCCATTCCAGCCATCTATAGGAATCTTGGGGGATCGAGTCGAAGAATTCCGCCCATTCCTCGACCGATGCGAAGGTTATTGATTGATAGACTTCCTCGTGGAGAACGTAGTGCCCAATCTCGTGCGCAATCGTGAATCTAAGCCGGTTCTGAAAGGAGTCTTTCATGAAACGGTCATAGTCGACGATGATTGTTTGACGGTTGCTTAGTAATAAGGCGTCTGCTCCGCACGCTCGCGCTACGCCCTTCTCGGGCTCAAGCTGGAGCTTCAAATCTGCTTCGACAATGACCTCAACATCAAGAGGCACCACGGTTCTATCAATACCGTAGTGCCTGCAAAATTCTTGAACTTTCCTCTCTATGTCGGCTTTGCTGAGGACAGGAACCGCTATCTTGGGCTTATTCTTCAACGTCGTCTTTGGACCTGTTGCTGTGTCGGATCAAATCGGCTAGGCTCAGTAGCTGCTCTTTAGTCGGTTTTTCTCGACCCAGCGTTCTGAACACCAGCGGTAGGCATGCTACAAGCTCCTTATCTTCCATCAAGTCTTCGGGAATTTCTCCGCGACTAAAGACCGCCAAATCCTTGAATTTCTCCCATTCAGCACCGGTTTTAGGAAGTTTCAGTACTTTGGCTATTTTGCCGAGCATCTCCTCATCCTTGGGTGGTTGCAACGTTCCACGCTCAACCTTGCTCCATCGGCTGGGATCAAGTTCCAGTGTAGTGCAAAATTCCCTGAGTCCTAATCGCAGTTCCTGTCTCCTTTCGCGCACGTAATCTCCAAATGCTGTCATATAGCTGAACCTCACTCGCCCAACAAACTACGGCAAGTAATACCACAGCGTGGACAAAATAATACCACATCTGTGGTCAATTTTATACCACAACCCTCTTCTTGGCAAGCCCGTCCGCGGGTGAGTGCGTGATCCCTGGCGGCCTCTTGGCAATCGAAAATTAATTCTCGCTCTCCTGATAAATTCGAACGCCAATTGGTCGTAGTCGGGCCAAATTGTTGAGGTGGTGAACCTCGCAAAATCTCAAGCCAAGCCGACATACTACTGGCGGTAATAGCTCCGCGCGTTGCCGCGCGTCAATACTGCCACGCTGGATCAAATTGAACATGCACCATATGTGGTGGCGCCGGTGTCTACGCCATCGGAATGGGTTAGGCAATGGGTTAGGCGACCAGGATCGTCGAGGGCGCCTTATCCAATGCCTTACTTGAGAAACTGCCACTGTCGCGACCTACATATCGAGATAGACAAACGATAGACCAATTACGTTGATAGTCATTCCCGACGCTCAACTATTCTGATCCAGTTTGCATTAGGCATTGCATTAGGCGCGCACTTTTTGCCTACCCCAATAAAAAATCGGCTTCTCTCTCGAAACAGCCGATTCTTCTAGGTCTTTAATTGGTTGCGGGGGCCAGATTTGAACTGGCGACCTTTGGGTTATGAGCCCAACGAGCTACCGGACTGCTCCACCCCGCGGCGGTGACAATTGAATGTTAACATAATTTGGCGCCGCCTCCCCGGACCGAGGTTAAAATTGGCTCACAGCACCGGGAACTAGACTCGGTACAGCAAGCGGGCTGGCTGAATCATGAAGGCAGTGTTACAGAGGGTGTCCGAGGCGTCGGTTTCCGTGGACGGCACGGTGATCGGCTCGGTCGGCTGCGGGCTCGTCATCCTGCTCGGGGTGGAGCAGGGTGATTGCGAGCAGGACAGCAGCTTCCTGGCTCAGAAGGCCGCCGAGCTGCGCATCTTTGCCGATGAGTTTGGCAAGATGAACCTTTCCGTCAAGGACGTGGGCGGCGGCGCGCTCGTGATCTCGCAGTTCACGCTCATCGCCGACTGGCGCAAGGGCAGGCGCCCCGGCTTCACGCGGGCGGCAGCCCCCGCGGAAGGGGAGAGGCTCTACCGGCACTTCGCCGATGAGCTGCGCAAGCTCGCCGTGCCGGTGGCGATGGGCGTTTTCGGCGCCCATATGGCCGTGTCGCTGGTCAACGACGGCCCGGTCACGCTCATCCTGGAAAGCCGCGGCAACCCGTAGGGGCGGGGCATTCCCCGCCCCTACTGAGGATAGCTCTGGAACCGGCCCCGCCAGCTAAATGCCACTGCCGGAACCGGGCCCGCTTATCTGCCCGGTCTGCGCTTTCCGGACTGGGAGCCGCTCTCGAGGCCGCCCGCGCCCGAGCCCTGCTGGGACTCATTGAGCATCCTGGTGATGTGATGGCGCAGCATCTTCTGGACCATCTCAATTGGCTCTTCGGCCGCTATCACCTTGAAGCGGTACTCGGCCGCCATGCGCTCGTACTCCTCGAGGATCTGTGCCTGGTACAGCTTGAAGGACTCGTAGAGATCCGTGGACATGCCTATGTCGCGGCCGGATTCGTAGAAATCCAGGCCGCCTCGGGTGGTGATAATCCGGCGCAGCAGCCGGTCGAGCGGCATCTTCAGATAGAAGACGAGATCCGGCTCCACCGCGAAGCCGTAGAGCTTCCTCACCCAGGCGCGATCGGCGCCGCGCACCACGTCGCGGGCGAATGCCGTGTGGTAGTAGCGGTCGGCGATCACGATCAGCCCCGCGCGCAGCGCGGGAAGGATCTCGTTGTGCAGCCGGTCGGCCAGGTCGGTCGCGTAGAGCAGCGAGAAGGTGATCGTGTTGAGCGCGTTTTTCGACTTAGCCTTGTCGATCACCCGCGAGATGAGCTGCGACGATTTCCACTCCGAAGAGGTCGCCGCGTAGCCGTCCACCGCCAGCCAGCTCTTGAGCAGCTCGACCTGGGTGGAGCGCCCGACGCCGTCGGTGCCCTCCAGCACGATCAGTCTTCCCGGGTAATTGTGGGTCACGGTTGCCCTCTTTAGATGCCCAGCACGGCGCTTGCCTTCTGGCGAAAGGTCATCTGCTGGTCGTGAATCGACAAGGTGGCGTTCATCACGTGGAAATCGAACTCCGGCACCATCTTGTCGTACTCGTTGATGATCATCGATTGAAAAAGTTGAAACGACTCTTTCGGATCGGGCGACAGCCCGATGTCCATGCCCGCTTCGTAATAGCCTGGCATGCGGGAGTTGGCGATGCGCTCGAGCGATATTTCCACCGGCACCTGAAAATAGAAGGTCCCGTCCGGGCGGATGGCGAAGCCGTAGAGATTTCTCACCCACTCCTTGTCCACGCCCCGGGCCACGTCGCGGGCGAAGGCCGTGTAGCAATAGCGGTCGCCGAGCACGACCAGCCCGGCCTTCAGGGCCGGGACGATGATATTTTCCAGGCGGTCGGCAAAGTCGGTGGCGTGCAGAATGCTGAAGGTCACCGGAATCAAGCTGTTGGAGCGCTTGGCCTCCTTGATCGTCTGCGATATGAGCGCCGAGGAGTTCCATTCGGTGAAAACCACCGACACGCCGCGCGACTCCAGCCAGTTGCGCAGCAGGTTGAGCTGCGTGGACTTTCCTGAGCCGTCCACGCCCTCGACGACGATCAGTTTGCCCGGATAATCGTGCCTTTTGTAAAACCGCATTGGAGCCAGATAATTAGAAAACGAAAACAGTTGCCCGTGCGGGCAGGGAAAACATCGCTCAGTCAAGACAATTATATAGTCAGCGCTCGAGCCCGGCCGGTCGGACGTCGCCGCGCGACTTGACAGCTCCGCGCCGCTCGTTGTCTTATTGTATGAGCCGTCGGCGCTGCTTGGCTGTCATAACAAGCGGCCATTTCTATCGTGGAACATGAAAAGACTGAATCTTGCCTTCACCGTTGCCCTTCTCTGCTCGGCCGGCATCGCCGCCCCGGCGTTCTGTCAGCTCGACCCCGACGCCCTGCCGGCCCCCGCCCCGGCGGCAAGCGAGCCCGCCCCGGCGCCGCCGCCGGGGGCAAACGATCCGGCGCCGGCTCGCGAGATGCCCTCTCGGCAGGAGGCCGCTTCGCCGCAAGCCGCCGCCCCGGAGGCTGACGACGGCGAGGTGCTGGGCCCGGCGCCGGAGGCGAAGAAAACCGGCGGCGGTAAGCCCGCTGCCGAGCCTGCCAGATTGATCTCCGAGCCGTCCGAGGATAAAGCTGAAAAGGAAGAGGACGCTGAGGAGGCAGGAAAGGGCGACAGCAAGCTGGACAAGGCCGAGGAGGAGAGCGAGCCGGCCGAGAAGCCTGCCGACATCGATCCGCTGCCGCACTACAAGCACGCCCTGCAGTTGATCGAGGAGAAAAACTACGCCCCGGCCCTGGCCGAGCTGCAGAAGATCGCCGAGCTCAACCCCGAGTACTGGCAAGCCCGTTATCAGATAGCCTTCATTCACCAGATCACCGGCAAGACCAGGCTGGCGACCAGGGAGTACCGCAAGCTGCTCAAGGTGAAGCCCAATGACGTCCAGACGCTCATCAATCTGGGCACGCTCTTGAAGGCTGCCGACGACCTGCCCGGCGCCGAGGAGCAGTTCAGAAAGGCGATTGAATCCTACTTCTATTCGTTCCCCGCCCACTACGACCTGGCCAATGTGCTGGTCAAGCAGGGGCGCTTCGAGGAGGCGCTCAAGGAGTACAAGGTCTGCCTGAAGCTGAAGCCGAAGGACGCCATGGTGCACAACAACATGGGCGTCATCTACCAGCGCCGCCAGTACCTCGAGGAGGCTGAGGAGGAGTTCCGGCGCGCAGCCCAGCTCCAGCCCTCGAACAAGATCTTCCAGACCAATCTCGGGCTCGTGCGCCAGCAGCTCAAGAAGGGCGTCTAGGCCCGGTCCGGCGACCGCCGCAGGGACGCGCGGCGGCCGCCGTCAGAGCTGCAGGCCGAGGTCACCGGTCAGCATCACGTCCAGCTCCTGCCCCGGCTGCAGGCTTATGTTGTCGCCGGCGCGAAAAAGGCAGACGGCCGAGCTGCCGATGAGCGTGGCCACGGCCGGGGCGCCGAGCGTGGCGATGTTTGCCGCCATGAGCGCGCCGCGGGCGGCGCCGCTGGAGTTGAGGCCGGTCACCGACTTCACGTCCGAGCCGACGCGGGTGGCGAAGCTGGTCCCCGGGTCGAGCTCGCCGCGCTGGTTGGTCATCCCCTTCTGGAACTCCAGCGCCGCATCGAGCGGCACCGTCTCGCCGGTCGGGGTGACAATCTGCTCCAGGTGCAGCCCGACCCTGGCGGCCCGGCTGATGAAGCGGGGTCGGGACACCTCCACCACCCGCCCGCGCACCAGGCTCCCCCGTGGCACGATCAGGTTGCTGCCCAGGAAGAGATCGTCGCGCACGTGCGCCCAGAAGATATCGCCGGGGTGGCTGGTTTTGCCGTCCACCGCATACTCGACTATCAGCTTGAGCCGGGTGGCCGTGGGAACCGTCGTCGACTCGGCCCCGGTTTTCAGCGCCGTGCCGCTCGGGCGCTCCTGACCGGCCGGCGCCTGGCCGCCGGCGAAGTCGGGGACGTTCTTCGGCTCGATCGGGGCCCCTGGTGTCGTATATGGTGCAACGCCGGACCCTCCCCTGGGCAGGTGAGAATCCAGCGACGAGGCGCCGCCGGCCGGGCAGATGAGCGGCAGCATGCTGCCGGACAGTATGATTGCAGCGACCCTGTTTCTCACCTTCATCCTCCTGGAAATCTCGGCGCCGCCGGGCAGGCAGGCTCGATTATAGATGAATCGTAGCCGAATCAAAAGCGTCCCGCCAGGGCCGCTTCCACCACCGGAACGTCCTCGGGCACGTCGATGGCCAACGAGCGGTATTCCGTCTCGATCACCCGGATGCGGATGCCGTGCTCCAGCGCCCGCAGCTGCTCGAGCGACTCCGCCTGCTCGAGCTCGGTGGGCGCCAGCGAGGCCAGGCGCAACAGGCAGGGGCGGCGGTAGACATAGAGCCCGATGTGCCCCAGGTAGCGCCGGCGGGCGAATTCCGGGCGCTCCCGGAAGTAAGGGATGGCTGCCCGGGAGAAGTAGAGGGCGAAGCCGGCCCGGTCGCAGACGACCTTTACCTGCTCCGGTCTTTCCACCTCCAGCTCGCGGCAAAGGGGCCTGGCCAGCGTGGACATCTCCAGGGCGGGATCGGCCAGCAGAGGCTGGACCGCCGCGTCGATGGCCGCCGGGTCGATTAGCGGCTCGTCGCCCTGCACGTTCACGATCACGCCTATCTCCGGGCAGCGCCCGGCCACCTCGGCCAGGCGGTCGGTGCCGCTTACGTGATCGCACCTGGTCATCAGGCACTGCCCGCCGAAGGATTCCACCGCCGCGGCGATCCGCTCGTCGTCCGTGGCCACGAGGACGGTGTCGATCAGGGAGGCCTGCTCGGCCTGCCGGTACACCCGCTCGATCATCGTCACGCCGCTTATCTTGACCAGCGGCTTGCCGGGAAATCTGGTGGAGGCATAACGTGCCGGAATGATAGCGGCTACTTTCGGTTTCTTTGCCACCGCCCCTCCTCCGTCGGTTTATCGCTTATCCATAGTGACCGCTGGAGCCCGAGGTGGCGGCGGCATGAAGAAAATTTTACAAGCTGCTTTATTGCCGGCTAAAGCCGGAGGCCTTTCGCTTGCCAAGCGGTGGCGGCACTGAATCGGCCGTGGTTGCGCCAAATTGCCAAGCGGCATAGAATCGTGAGTATATGCGCGCGCCATGCGCGTAAAATGTCCACCTGGGTTTTATCAGCCGGTTCCTGCTTTGCCGGCGGCGATCCTACGGAGATTCGCTATGCGCCCCACCTGTCCCTGCAGCGGCAAAAATTTGAAGAACCTCCAGCTTGTGCAGAGGCTCATCTCGGTCGAGCAGGATCTTGTCGAGGCGGCAAGAAAGATCCTGCGCTCGGCCAGCGATCCGGTCTCGGCGGTAATCAGGTTCTTGCAGGAGCGCCCGGAAAATTCCTCGTTGCCCGGCTATGTGGTGCTCAGGCTGCTCGAGGAGACCTTCGGCACCCGCGAGCAGATCCCCGGGCTTATCTCGGTGCTGGCCGGGCACATGAAGGAGACCATCCGCAATTCCAACGTCATAAGCATCATCAACGAGCACGCCGCGGTCGAGCGCTGGGGCAACTACGTCATCAAGGCCAGGGAGCGGATCAAGTTCGAGGTCGCCTGGGAGCGGGGCAAGCTGGTTCTCAAGAACATCGTCGGGCTCAACGCGGTGGAGCAGGGGATCGAGGGCGGGCTGGAGCGGATTCTTGTCAATCCGCCCAAGCTCGAGGTCACCGTGCGCCTGGGGCCGCTGCCGGTACACCGAGTGGTCGATATAGCGTAGGATTTGTATTGAATTTCGTCCTTTGACCCGGGGAGAGCTGAATGACCTACCTGGTGATTGCGATCATGCTCATCGGCGTTGCGCTGTGGTTCGCAGCTAGTTACCGGGCGCTTGTCGGGCTCAGCCGGTCGATCCGGGCGGCCGCCGAGACCCTGGCCGAGAGGCTGGCGCGCCGGCACCAGGCGCTGGGCAACCTTATCGAGCTGGTGTCCGGCGAATTGCCCAAAGAGCCCGAGCTTGCGCGGCAGCTGTCCGAGGCGCGCGCGCAGGCGGTGGCGGCCGCCGGCAGGGAGCTCAAGGAGAGGCAGCGGCTGGAAGATGATCTGGGCGAGCGCGCAGGGCTTCTCCTCGCCGCCCTGCAGAACGACCCAGCCGTCGGCGACGACGAGAGGTATACCCGCCTGCGCGACGCGGTGCTCGATGCCGAGGATGCGCTCACCCTGGCGCGGCAGGATTACAACGATCTGGTGGTCCGCTTCAACGCCCGGCGGACGATGCTGCCCGCAAGGCTCTTTGCCGCCAGAGCCGGGATCGGGCCTGTCGAGGAGTTCAACATCGGGGACTTCTTCGCCCGCCATCCTTTGCAGATCAAGGCTACCCTGCCCACGCCCGGGAAATCGGCTTTCCCCCGCATAAGCAGGCGCGCGGGCTCGGACAGCGAGTCATCTGCGGACAGGAGCACGACAAAAATATGAAGCCGGGGATCGGGCCATGGAGATGAGGAAGCCGAAAGTATTTGCGCACCGCGGCGGCAGCGACTGGGCTCCGGAGAACACGCTGGCCGCCTTCCAGAAGAGCCTGGAGTTCCGGGTCGACGGCATCGAGCTGGATGTTCAGCGCTGCGGGACGGGAGAGCTGGTGGTCTTCCACGATCCGGACCTGTCGCGCACCACCAATGGTGTCGGGCTGATCAAGGACGCGAGCTTCGAGGAGCTCAGGCGGCTGAGCGCCGGGCTGTGGTTCGACGAGGAGTTTCGCTCGGAGCGCATCCCGCTGCTTTCCGAGGTGCTGGATCTAATCGGCGGCCGGGCCGTTCTCAACATCGAGATCAAGAACACGCCCGTTGAATACCCGGGAATAGAAGACGATCTTCTGGAGCTCCTCGCCGATTATCCGCACAGGGACAAGATCATCGTCAGCTCGTTCGATCACCGGATCATCCGCCGCCTCCACGAGAAGGCGCCCGACCTGACCCTGGCCCTTCTGGCCGACGCGCTGCTGGTGGACCTGGCCGGCTATGCCGGCGGCATCGGCGCCACCGTCTGGCACCCTTGCATCGGCTCGCTCTGCCAGGACGCGGTGGAAGAGGCGCACGACGCCGGGCTGGAGGTGAACGCCTGGACGCTCAACGACGCCCGCCAGTGGTCCTATGCCCTGCGCATCGGGCTCGACGGCATCGTCACCGATGACCCGCTCGGGCTGGTCAACTTCCTCGAGGGCGTGGCCAGGGTCAGAGGCTGATCTTCTTGAGCCCCTCGGCCGCCCGCCGCCCGAGATCGGAGTTGGGGGAGAGCCGTATCACTTCCCGGTAGTCCTGAGCGGCTGCCGGGTAGTTGCGCATCATGACGTTGACCACCGCGCGCACGTAACGGGCCTGCGGGTGATTGGGGTTGGCGGCCAGAAGCCTGTTGAGGGTGCTGAGGGACTGGTTGTACTGCTTTTGATTGAGCTCGAATACCGCCTCGCGGACCGGATCGTAGGCGGTGACGGTGAACGGCTGCTTTTTCTCCTCTTTCTTCGCCTTCTCTTTTCCTTCTTTTTCGCCCCCGGCCGTCTTCTCCTCCTCCTGCCCGGTCTTCTCCTTGCCCTCGGCTTTCTCCTCGCCGCCTTTCTTTTGAGCCTGGCCTTCCTTGCCTTTCCTGGCTGCCGCCCCTGCCTTGCCTTCGGCCGCAGCCGCCTTGCCCTCGCCGCTGCCCTCACCTTCCCCGGGCGCCCCCGCCCCTTCCGGTGCGGTCTCGCCGGCGGGAGCTCCTCCGGCGGGGCTCCCGGGTTGCCAGGGCAGGTTCGGCTGGGCCGTGCCCGGCTGCAGGTTGGAGATGCCGGTGGGCGGCGCGCCGGTGGGCGGCGGGGTGTAACCGGGCCCCGGCCACTGGCCGGACGGGTTTGCGGGGGGCAGCGAAGACGGCGGCACCAGATTGGGCGGGATCGGCATGGTCGGCACCGGGGTCGGCGGCGGATTGACCCCCTTGGGTTCCATCGGGATCACCGGCGTGCCGAGCGGGTTGTAAGGCCACGGCACGGAGCCTGTCTGCCCGGCCTGCGGCTCCGGCGGCACCGGCATTACCTGGTAAGGATTGGTCTGCGGGTCGGGATAGACGACGTCCTGCGCGCAGGCCGCCTGCTGCCGGGACAGGGGCGACAGGCAGATGGCAGCGGCCGCCAGCGCTCCGGCGGCGCTCCTCAAGGCGTTCGGTTCAACGGTTTTTTTCATGATCTGCAGCCCGCCATAAGCGCCCATTGCTATCCTGATTTTACCAATCGCCCGGGCGGCTATTTCTCCAGCCGATTGAGCCCGGACTGAGCGCGCCTGCTCAGATCCGTGTTGGGGGCGAGCCTGATCGTCTGCCGGTAATCGGCGGCCGCCTGGGAATACTGCCGGAGGTATACGTGCGCCACGCCGCGCATGTAAAGCGCCCTGACGTTGCCGCTGTTGGCGGAGAGAACCTTGTTGAGCGTCTCCAGCGCTTTGCCGTATTCTCTCGTGCTCAAAAGAAACGCCGCCTCCCGCAGCGGATCGTACGGGCTGGCGCCGGCTTTCCCGGCTGCTGTCTTGCCCTGCTCCGAATCGCCCCCTGCCTCCGCCTCGGGCTGGCCGGCGCCATCATCGGCGGTGGTCTCCGGCGCGCCTGCCGGCGACTCTGCCTGCGGCTCTGCCGGCGGCCCCGGCGGCGGCCCGGGCGCCTCCGTGCCGGCGTCCGCAGAGCCTGCCGGGGTGGAGCCGCCCGGCTCCACCTGCCCGGGCGCCGCCTCCTGGGCGATGCTTGTCACCGCCGATGATGGCGCGGATGCCTGCTGGAAACTGGCGTAGTGCTCGGCCAGCGCCTGCACGTCCCGCGGCGAAAGCTCGCGCGAGCTGGACGGATCCGAGACCTTGAGCGCGTAGGCGCCGGAGGCCATGACGTCGTTCGGGTTGGTCAGGTGCGGGATCCCCAGGGCGTGCCCCAGCTCGTGCATGGCCACGTAGTCGATCGTCCGCAGGTGCGAATCAAAGAGGGCGGACGAGGCGGAGGTCTGCAAGGCGGGCAGCGACATGCCGCCCAAAAGCTTGTCCGTAACCAGCCACACATGCGCCTTGGTAAGCCAGGCGTTGCCGTCCCGCATGCGGCTGGTCCAGGTCAGCCCGAGAACATGCGGCGCGCGCTCGGTCCAGTGTATGTGGATCTGGCACGCCACCGGATCGGCCGGCATGGCGATCGTGCTCAGCAGGCTGGAGTCGATGAGCTGCTGCAGGATCGCCCTGTTGCTGGCCAGCTTCTTCCAGGCGGCCTCGCGGTCCGGCAGCTGCGGGTCCACACTGAAGCTGATGGTGCCGTGCGAGGCGTTCGCCCAGGCCTGCAGCGCCCTCAGCACCGAGCTGCGCATCTCCGGGCTGTAGCCACGCGTTCCGGCGCCGTCGTCGATATAGACGTGCAGCGGCATCTTTTTAAGGTTCCACCAGCCGAAGCCCTGCGGGCCGAACTCCCGATCGATCGGGAAGAACTCACCGGCGCGGGCCTCGTTCTGCGATCTGGTGAGGTACTTCAAGCGGGCGGCGGCGTCCCTGGCCTGGGGCGAGTCCGGGAAGTCGCGGATGAGCCGCTCGTAGGTCTCCGAGGCCTGGCCCAGGTCGTTGGATCCCTCCAGCGAGCGGGCCAGGCCCCAGACGGCCTCTGCGTTCCTGGGGTCGGATGCGGTGACCTTCTCGTAGAGCCCCTGGGCGCTGCTGAACTTGCCCTGCTCGAGATCCATCCTGGCCAGGCTCATCATCGCCTCGGTGTCGGTCGGCTGCCGGAGGAGCACGGTCTGATACTGGGCTTCGGCCTCGTTGTAGCGCTGGAGCTTGGCCAGGACGTCGGCGTAGATCCGGCGGGCGACCAGGTTGTCCTTCTCGATGTTGAGCGCTCTTTCGGCCGGCAAAAGCGCCTGCTCGTACTTGCCCAGTTGATAGAGCGTGTAGGCCTTGCGCAGGTTGCCGGTGAAGCCGAGGTCTTCGCTCTGCCCGGACAGGGCGTTGGCATCGGGCAGCTTCAGGGTCTGATAGGGGTCGGCCGGCGCAGGCGGCGAGGAGCCGTCGTCGGCGCCGGCAGGCAAAAGGAGCACAAACACGGCCAGCAGCGCGGCAAGCGGAAGCCCGTGGCGGAGAAAAGTCTTTCCAATCCGGATCTGGCGGCGGCCCATACCTCGATTATAGGGGCTCGAGCCGGAACCGGCCCGGTATCCGGCCGGTTCCGGGAGGGTTTACGGCGCGCCCAATGCCTGAACGGCCGCTAGTACTCGCCGGCCTTAGAACCCGTTCGCTCGTAGGGGCGCGTCGAACTCGCCCGGGCGGATGCAATCCGCCCCGCGGGCGTACGTTAATTTCTTCCGGGCGGTACTAGCGGCCCGTCGTGGCCGGGAAGACCGGGTAGCTGCCGGAGACGAAGCCTTTCTGGTCGGCGGTGCCGGTGCCGTCGCCGCGCCTGAAGGTCCGCATCGACTGGACGGCTTGCTTCTCCTTTGTCCAGAAGCTGTTCTCGCTGGCCACGTACTGCAGGGTCTCGCGATACCAGTCCTGGCCGTGGCGCGCCAACACGGCCCGGTCGGGCAGGATAAGGACGTAGCGCATGAGCGGCTCCTCGCCCTTCAAGGGCAGATAGCCTGCCGAGACGATAAGGGCCGGAAGCCCGCCGGGAAGAACGGTCAGGTCCACCTCGGTGATCCTCATGCTCGATACCATCCCCGGTGCGCTCAACTCGCGCACCGCCCCGGCGGTCAGCGGCTCCTGCCGGCGCAACAGGCGCTCCAGCTTCTCGTGCGAGGACTCGCTTGCCGGTGTCCCGCCAATCTGCCAGCGGATCATGGCCGATTCGCCGGCGGGCAGCCCGGTGGCCACGAAGGACACCGAAAGCGAGATGCCGCTGGCCGGCCAGGCGGCCGAGCCGTTGCTCTCCTGGCGCTGCCAGCCGGCCGGCGGCAGGATCTGCCAGGAGTAGCGGGAGGTGTATTTGACACCAAAGATGGTGTCAGCCCGGTCGGCGCCGCCGCCCGCATCCGCGCGGTCCGCACCGGCAGCGGGCGCCGGCTGCTCCCGCGGCCCGAAGGACTGCTGCGATCCGATGAGTTTTCCCAGGAGCCTTCCCAGCTGCATTCCTTCGCACTCCTTTCAGAGATAGCGCATTTCTGGCTGACCTGATAGGCATGCCGGGCCGGCCCGCCCGAGCCCGGCGGATCTGCCGGGCGGCACCGGTGCCACAAGTCGCTTGCCAATATAATAGGCAAATTAATCTACTTCTTGACAGCGGAATTATAAGATCTGCCTAAGCACCGGCACCCGGTGACTGCGCCCAGGATTTCTGGCGCAGCATCTTCTCGATCTCCATGGCCAGGGTCAGATAGGGCAGCAGCGAATAGCTGACCATGGAGAGGTCCAGCAGGTGCCTGCCGGTCTGCACCTTGAGCTCGCCGAGAAGCTCGAACTGGCTGCGATCGGGGATGACGGTCTTGAAGACGGTGAACTCCTCCGGCAGCGAACGGAGCCTGTCCTCGAGCTCCACCTCCACGGTCCTGTCCCGGCGGAACTTGGTGAGCAGCACCCCGAGGATCTTCAGCTCCGGGTTGAGCGGCGGGTCGCCGTGCACGATCTCGTGCACCTGCTCCAGCATGCGCTCGAGCCCGGTCAGGCTTATCACCGAGGCCAGCGTGGGGATGAGCAGCCAGCTGGCGGCCACCAGCCCGTTCAAGGTAAGCATGCCCTGGGACGGCGGGCAGTCGATGAGCACGTAGTCGTAGCGGGGAACGAGCGGCTTGAGTGCGCCGGACAGGATGCGCTCCGGCTGCTCGGAGAGTACCTCGGGCTGGCTGTCCAGCGTCACCTCGGTCATCACCAGATCGGGCGAGGCCGCTATCAGATCCAGGTTCTCGCGGATGTTGACCAGGCACTGCTCGGCCGGCTGACCCGATTCGTAAATCGAGGCCAGGTTGTTCTCCAGGCAGAACTCCTGCTGCGCCTCGTCCAGCTCCAGGCTGTAGGTCAGGTTGCACTGGGGGTCGGAGTCGATCAGCAGAACGTGGCGGTGCAGCCTGGCCAGGGCCGCTCCCAGATAGGCGGTGCTGGTCGTTTTGGCCACGCCCCCCTTCTGGTTTGCTATGCAGATTACGTGCTGTCTCTTGTCTTTCACTGCCGCCGCCGTTGCCAGCTCCCATCGATGCTATTCCGCAGCCTGGCTCTCCCGCTTTGTTTATTCCTCGCCGCAGCTTGTTGTTACCAGATCTCTCACATCTGCCGCCGGACAATATCGGAGATGAAGGGTATCTCGGCATACTTGCCAAGAAAGGCCCAGATCATCCCGTACAAGACTAGCAGGTTCAACGCCTTGAGAACGAGGTCGACTCCCCAGCCGATCCAGGCCGTCACGGCCGGGCCGTTGCCGCCCAGAACGGGTGAGAGCATCCCCAGTAGCCCGGCGACAATGGACAGGAGCACGCCCGATGTCCATCCGACAAGCAAAATGATGATGCCGACAACGATCGATTGCAGAAAATGGAAGCGGAAGAACTGCGATTGCCCGCGCCGCCCGGAGATGATGATGAACAGGAGCCCGGCCAGCCCGAGCGTCAGATAGCAGATCCCGCCTATCACCCGCTCCAGAGCCGTCGGTCTGCCGTAATTTACCGGGGGCATCTTAGCTGGTCCTCGTCTCCGGCTCGTTGTCCGGGCGCTCCTCTGCTGGAGCCTGGCCGGCGGGCCGGTCTTTCAATGATACGGCCAGATCCCGGCGCGGCACCCTCTGCTGCGAGCCGGTCTTCATGTTTTTGAGCGTAACCTCCCCGGCGGCAAGCTCGTCGTCGCCCAGGATAACCGCCCAGCGCGCAGCCGACCTGTTGGCCTGCTGCAGCTGCTTGCCGAAGCTGCGCGCCTGGCCGCGCGAGGGAAAATCCAGGTCGCAGGCGATGCCGGTTGCGCGCAGCTCGCAGGCCAGCCTGAGGGCCTCTGCCTGGTTCGCCGAGACGATAAAGGCTTCCGGCGCCGGCACCCGTTTCTCGCCAAGGAGAAGTATGAGCCTCTCCATGCCCAGGGCCCAGCCCACGGCAGGCGTGGGCGGCCCGCCGAAAAGCTCCACCAGGTTGTCGTAGCGTCCGCCGGCGCAGACGGTCGACTCAACGCCCAGGCGGTGATCGCTCGAGACCACCTCGAAGACGGTGCGGGTGTAGTAGTCGAGCCCGCGCACCAGGCGCGGATTCAAAACATAGCGGGCGCCCTGCCGGTCCAGGAGATCCTTCAGCTGCTGGAAGTGGTCGCTGCACTCCTGGCAAAGGTGATCGACGGCCAGCGGCACGTCAAGGTAACGCTCCTGGTCGTGCCTTATCTTGCAGTCCAGCATTCTAAGCGGGTTGCGCTGAAAGCGATCCTGGCAGTCGCCGCACAGCTCGGGCAGGCGCGGCGCCAGGCGCGCCTTGAGAAGCTCACGGTAGGCCGGGCGGCAGAGCGGGCAGCCGATCGAGTTGAGCTGCAGGGTGCAGGACTCCGCCCCCACCTCCTGCAGATAGCGCAGCGCGATCACGATCACCTCGGCGTCGATGAGCGGTCCGGCCGAGCCGAAGGCCTCCACGCCCGTCTGATTGAACTGTCTCTGCCTGCCAGTCTTGGTGCTCTCGTAGCGAAACATGGGCCCGGCGTACCACAGCTTGACCGGCGGGCTCATCCGGTGGAGCCCCCCGTGCAGGTAAGCGCGCACCACGCCTGCTGTGCCCTCCGGTCTCAGGGTAAGCGAGCGGTCGGATCTGTCGGAGAAGGTATACATCTCCTTGTTGACTATGTCCGTGGTTTCACCCACCCCTCGCTTGAAAAGCTCGGTGTGCTCGAAGATGGGAACGCGGACCTCCTGGTAGTTGCTCACCTGGAAGAGGCGGCGCGCCGCAGACTCGAGCAGCTGCCAGGACGGCGACTCGGCCGGCAGGATGTCGTGGGTGCCCCTGGGCGGCTGGATGGCCAGCTGCGGGCCCTCGGCGCCGGGGCGACCGGCTCCTGCCTGCTCGGTTTTTCTGCCCTCTGCCTCGGCGACCACGGTGCCCCCGGTTTGCCCCACGTCGAACCTTGCGGGACCGTCCCGCAAGTGATAATTTTAGCCTGTCGGGTTGTCAGCGTGGTTTTTCTCCGGGCAGCTCGGGTGTCGAGCTCGATTGGACGTGGACGCGCTGGGGAACATCTGTAGAGAGCCGGACCTCAGGCGGGTATGGCCGGCCGGGCGGTGCGCCCGCAGGCGCCCGACCCGTCGTCGATGCCCGCAGGTGGGAGCATTGGCCCTTTAGATGAGCTTGCAGGTCGACGTTAGTGAACAGACGGTGAGGCTGTTGTCCGCAGTCGATCTGGACCAAGCGATGGAGGCCGCCGCCTGTCTGGCGCTCGCTTTGACCGGGGCGGCGGCGGTGGCGGTTCTTGTCTGGGATCCGGACCTGGAGACCTTCTCCGACGCCCGCTCCTTCGGGCCGTCCGCCGGCGAGCTCGAGGGGTTCGCGGGGGCCTTCGCCGGCAGCTACAGCGATGACGATCACCGGATCTGCCAGGCCATCGATCCGTCCCGGCTGGGCGGTGATCTGCCTGCCGGGCTGTTGCCGCTTGTGCTTTATCGTGTGGTCGGCGACCAGGGCCTGATTGCCTGCCTGATCATGGCCGGAGTGCACGGCGCCGACCCGGCCGAGCTCGAGGAGCGCGCCGCCCGCTACCCGCTGGCGAAGGCTCTCTGGCATGCCTGGGAGTTTCGCGAGCTGAAGCGGGAAAACGAGCGCCTGCGAAAACAGTACGAGCACCTGGAAGAGAGCATGGAGGAGCAGACCGCGAAGGTCATCCACGATCTGACGGCCAAGGACAGCATGTACGCCAAGCGCGAGAGCCTGGTCTATTCAATCAGCAACGCGGTGCGCAGCTCGCTCAAGATCCAGGAGGTGTTGCAGACGGCGGTCAACCAGATCGGGCGGGCCCTGCATGTGAGCCGCTGCCTGCTTCTGCGGCCGCTCAACGTGGAAGAACGGCTGATCGCCTACGAGTATCATCATCCTGCCGAGGAATCCGTGCTGGAGCTGTTTTTCAGCGAGGAGGGCGTGGCCTTTCTCAGCACCGCCATGTCGCGGGGTAGCCCGCAGGATCTCGGCGATCCTTCCGTGGACCCGCAGAGCATCTACGACCGCCGCTTCCTGGAGAAGCTCAAGCTGCGCTCCGGCTTTATCGTTCCGCTCATCCTGCGTGACACCAATCTCGGTGTCATCTTCCTGCAGGACTGCCAAACCGTACGCAACTGGAGCATCGACGACTCGGCACTGATTGGGGCTCTGGCCGACCTGCTTTGCGTGGCGATCGAGAACGCGGAGCTCCACGAGGACAAGGCGCGGCAGGCGGTGACCGACGGTCTCACCGGCGTGTCCAACCGCCGCCATTTCAGCGAGGTCTTCTATCGCGAATTCGAGCGGGCTCGCCGGTACGGGCAGCCGCTTTCCCTGATCGTCGCCGATCTGGATTTTCTCAAGACCATAAACGACACCTGCGGGCACCAGGCCGGCGACGAGGCGATAAAGGCCCTGGCGCGCGTCCTTAACCAGGGCTCGCGGGCGGTCGATCTGACCGCCCGCTACGGCGGCGAGGAGTTCTGCCTGCTGCTGCCCAACACGGAGCTCACCATGGCCAGGCAGACCGCCGAGCGCCTGCAGAAGGAGATCAACGGCGTGACCGTCGAGGGTGTGGGCAAGATATCGGCGAGCATCGGCGTGGCCAGCTTCCCCGAGCATGCCAGCGATCCCGATGCCCTTTTCCAGCAGGCCGACGAGGCGCTTTACGAGGCCAAGCAGGGCGGGCGCAACTGCGTGCGGGTAGCCAGGAAAGCGGCGCCGGTCAAGGGGCACAATTGAATGATGCGAATTCTTACGGACCGCGGCGCCGGCGTAGGCAACCGGCGCTTCCGGGGTATGTTCAGATTGTAAGAGACAGGGAGATTGAGTCATGGGCCTAATTGACGATTTAATCCAGGGCGTGAACCGGGAGATAACCAAAGTCCAGACCCGTGGTCAGGAGATGATGCAGACGTATCAGCTGAACAGCCAGATACGCCATCTCGAGGGGAAAAAGACGGCGACGCTGATCGAGATCGGGCGCATGATCTACGAGAAGTATCAGCGTAGCGCGGACGTGAGCGAAGAGCAGATCGTCGGCAAGACGAAAGAGATTGTCGATTACGAGCACGAAATCACCTCGCTGCAAGCCGAGCTGGAGCAGGTCAAGGCCCAGTTCGACCCGAACCGGACCGCCTCGCAACGGGCCGAGGCGAAGGCCGGCTACACCCCCACGCCCGGCTTCACCTGCCCGCACTGCCAGGCGCCGGCGGCCTCCGACAAGCAGTTCTGCCCGGCCTGCGGCGGCTCGCTCCGGGGCGAAAACGGCGGCAAACCCTCAGGCGACGGCGGCGAAGCTTAGCTTCACCTGTCGCGCACAGCCCATCGCCGGCTTTCTGGATCGCCGCCGGCTCTAGACGCGGGCGTTCTTGCCGCAGTCCGGGCAGAAGAAAAACGACGGGCTCACCTTCGCCCCGCAGTGCGGGCAGTCTCTGAGGGTGATCCCGGGCTCCTCGGTGGGATAGCGGCCGGCCATTATCTCCCGGAACTGCTTCGACTCGGCCCAGGTCTTGATCTCGCGCGCGCGATAAACAGGAATCGGGTGGTCGAGCCACAGCTCCTGCATGAACTTGTAGACCTTGTTGAGCGTGCTGTAGTCGAGCTCCTCGTAGCGGTCGCCCTGGCGCAGGAACTCCTGCACGTCGATCTGCTCGAAGACGGCCTTCGAGCCGGCCGACAGCTTCATATGCAGTTTCAGGCAGACATCGACGTCCTGGACGACCAGCAGCTCGGCTCGATCGGCGGTGAGCTCGGACTTGCGCGACCACTCGAAAAGCGCCGCCGCCAGCCCGATTGAGGCGATGCCGCCCAGGCCGAGCATGCGCCCGGCAATGTGGGCGAGAAAATAGGCGATGCTGCGGTAGAGAACGTGTCCGGCCTTGACGTGCCCGAGCTCATGCCCGAGCACGGCCATGAGCTCCTCCTCGCCGAGCAGATCGACCAGCCCCGACTGCAGGACGATGAACGGCCGCTCGACACCGAATGTGAAGGCATTGATGTACGGGTTGGAGGTCAAAAAGAGATCCGGCTCGTGCACATCCAGTATGTCGGCGGCTTCCTTGAACAACCGGTAGATCTTGTGGCACTGCCTGGGGGTGACATGGATTGCCTGCCCGAGGAGCTGGATGCGGAAAATCCGCTCCACCCCCATCTCCAGCAGCCTGCGGAACACCCTGTCCAGAACCGGGATTTTTTTCACCGCCTCCAGCGCCGCCCGGTCGGCGGGGTGCTCGAAGGCGCTTGATGTCAGGCGCGGAAATTTTTTGCGGGCCTTCTCTTGAACGGTTGTCATGGCATCTCCTCTGGCGGGCTCTTATCTCCTTCTACCCCAGGGAGACGATTTCCAGCCCGCGACCGACGACAATGGCCAGGCGGTCCTTGTTAATTGTAACGGCCGAGGAGGCCTCGACTGATGGGAGGGAGGCGATAACCTTCGGCATGGCCGGCACCGACAGGTCGATGATCGACACAAGGTCCTGGCCGTCGCGGCGCCGGCCGACAACTGCCGCGCGGTTGCCGGAGACCGCCAGGGCGACGCCGTCGCAGGGCAGGTCTACGGCGCCCACGCGGGAAAGCTCCCTGTCCTGCCGGGAGAGCACGAGCAGGTGCCCGTTCGAGGAGCGATCCACGGCGGTTGCCACAAGATAGCGGTCGCTGAATGAGACATCGCGCACGGCCAGGCTGTCGAAGCTCAGCTGTCCCAGCGGCTGGACGCTGGAGGCCGGATCGTAGACGGCCAGCTTGTCGAGCCCGATGAGCAGCAGATGCCCGTCGCCGGCCAGGAGCCTGCGGTAGCCTGCCGGCAGCGTCAGGACGCTGCCGGCTATGAGCCGGTTGGAGTAAGCCGCCACCGGCGTCACCAGCGTCTTATTCTCCCTGGCGGACAGCACGTAGGCCTTGCGCTGGGACAGATCGAAGGTCATGTCCTGCCCGATTAAGTCGAGCGAGTCGATCGTCTCCGAGAGCTTGTCCACCCGCCGCAGCAGGAGCTTGTTTCTGCCCAGGCACAAAATGTACGGGCCGGCCGTGGCGATGGACTTCAAGGTGCTGCCGGCGTCGGCGGTCTCGACCAGCACCGGTCTTTCGGGGCTGGTGATGTCGTAGAGCTTGAGATCCGAGCCGGCAAGAACGACGAACTTCTCCCAGGCAGCCACGGCTGACGCGGGCAGGCGGGGAATGGTATAGGTGAACGACAGGCGCCAGGCGGATTTTTGCCTGGTCAAAACGTCCACCCCCTGCCATCCGGAGGCGATGTTGATCAAACCATCCCTGACGGCAATTGCCGCCGGCGCCTCTGAGGCGGCCCTGGCACCGGGCAGCTCCAGCGTCTGCCCCGGCGAAAGCCGCAGATCCCGGCCCATGGCCAGCTCGACGAGCGCGCGCGAGGAGCCGGATTCTCCCAGGAGGTAAAAGCGATCCTTCTGGGCGGTGGCGCAATAGACGGTGGTGAGCTCGTGCAGCGTCTCGCTCTGCATCACATGCGGTGCCGGCTCCAGGCTGATCGTCTTCACCTCCACAACGCCGGACGTGCTCGATTGCCCGGCGACCATCATCGTGTTCTTGCTGCGCGCCCAGACGCGAAAGTCGCCGTCCAGCTTCATGCTCTTGCGCAGTTGCGGCGCGTCGCCATTAAGGAGGCTCACGTAGTCCACCTGCGAGTTGTTGCCGGCTTCCAGCACGGCCAGGTTCCTGTCCAGCAGGTCGAGAGCGGCTATGGTCAGCGGCACCTTGAAGGTGGACAACAACGCCGGCTCGCCCGAACGACCGCGCACCGAGTAGACGGCGATCTGGTTGTCACCACGGGCGGTGACACCGCCGACGCAGACCAGATCCGCGCTTGCCGCGACCGCCGTGGCCTCCGAGAACCTGTCCAGCACCACCCGATTGAGCACGCTCGGCTCGGACATCGGCGCCAGGCTGACGGTGACCAGGGCGTATTGCGAATCCCCGGTTGACGACTCTTGCAGGGCAAGAAGATAGCCGCGATGGCGGGCGGCGCTGAAATCGATGATCTTCTTGCTGTCCACCGTGAGCTCGCCTATCACCGCCGGGTTTCGCGCGCGCTTGAGGTCTATGATCGCCACCCGCCCGAACTGGTCGGACAGGCAGGAATTGGCCCTGTCGATAAAGACCACGTGGTCGGGAACGATGGCCGGGGGCCAGTCCTGGCGCGCAATCGAGCGCAGCCCCGTCCTGGCCTGTTTTGCCCTGCCCCGGGCGAGGGCGGGCGGGCAGATAAGGAGCTGCCCCAGACCGATTCCGCCCAGAAGAAATGTCCGTCTCGAGACCAGCGACGCGATTTGGGGTGGTGACATGGCGCTCAGGGTACGACGGCGGCCACCACGTGCCTGACGATCTGCAATATGAAGATGGCGACCATCGGCGAGAGGTCCAGCCCGCTGATGGGCGGGATCAGGCGCCGGAACGGCAGGACCATCGGCTTGATCGCCTGATCCAGCGCCCGGAATGGCTGCTCGTACCAGTTGATGTTCGGAAACCAGCTCAGCAGGCACCAGACCACGATGAGCATGGAGACGAGATCGATAAGGCTTACAAGGATCCTTCCGATGTCCAGCACGGCCAGTTAACCATCACCTCTCGTAGACGTCGCTTACTGCTAAATTGTAACATTGGACGGCAAGCGGTTGAGCAATGGCGGAGCAGCCTCCCAAACTTACGTCGGAGCAGAAGCTGATCGAGGCGATAAAAAGCTGGGTCGGTGAGTCGTTTATCGGCGATGACTGTGCCGTATTGCCCGGCCGGGCTCTGGTTACATCCGACAGCCTGGTGGAGGGCACGCATTTCTCGCTTTCCTGGACGAGCCTGGCCGATCTCGGCTGGAAGGCGGTGGCGGTCAATCTCAGCGATATCGCCGCCATGGCCGGCCGGCCGCGGCACCTCGTGGTCAACCTGACCATGCCGCCGGGCTTTGCGCTCCGGCAATGCCGCGAGCTTTTCCTGTCCATGGCCGGCTGCGCGCGCGCCTACCGCAGCGACATCGTCGGGGGCGACCTCACCTGCGGACCGCTTCTGGTCTTGAGCGTGACCGTCCTGGGCGAGGCGCACGAGCGCGGCTGCCTCCGCCGCTCTGGCGCGCAGCCGGGCGATGCGGTCATCGTCTCGGGGGACTTCGGCGCCGGAGCGGCCGGGTTGTGGGCTCTGACGCAGGAGATCCCGGGCTTCGAGCGGGTGGTAGCCAGGCACCGGCGGCCGCTGCCGCGCCTGTGCGAGTCCTGGGCCCTGGTCAGGCAGACCGGGGACCGGGGCGCCCTCATGGACGCCAGCGACGGTCTTGCCGACGCGCTCGTTCAACTGTCGCGGGCAAGCGCCGTGGGCATGAGGGTCGATCTCTCCCGGGTGCCCATTCACGAGCAAACCAGGCAGGCCGCCGAGCGCGCCGGTGTCGATCCCCTCGACTGGGCGCTTTACGGAGGCGAGGACTATGAGCTGGTGGCCACCGTGGCTGCCGCGGATTGGGAAACCATGCGACAATCGCCGGAAAATCCCTTCGTGGCGATAGGGACGGTAACGCATGGCCGCGAGGTCGCCGTCGAGGGCGCAGCCGGGCGCCAGCTCGACCTGACCAGAAGCTACCAGCACTGGCGCGAGCTCAGTTGATCTGAGCGGGAGGAGAAAATGCAGGCAGGGACGACGGCTGGAATGCTGGACGGCAAGGAAGTTGCCGCCAGGGTGCGCGACGATTTGAAGCGGCGGGTCGAGGGGTTTTCGGGCAAGGGCTGCCGAGCCCCGGGGCTGGCCGTTATCCTGATCGGCGACAACCCGGCAAGCCATCTTTACGTGAAGAACAAGGTCCAGGCCTGCAAGAAGGTCGGCATCGAGAGCTTCCTGCACCAGTTCCCGCAGGCGGTGGCGGCCGAGGAGGTGCTTGCCTCGATTGAGCGGCTGAACAGTGACTGCAGCGTGGACGGCATCCTGGTGCAACTGCCGCTGCCCGCCCACCTGCCCACGGAGCGGATACTGGATGCGGTTTTACCGGGAAAGGACGTGGACGGGCTGCATCCGGTGAACATGGGTCTGCTCGCCTGTGGCAAGCAGGGGCTGCGACCCTGCACGCCGCAGGGGGTGATCGTGCTCCTGGAGCACTATCGGGTTCCCTTCGAGGGCAGGCACGCGGTGGTCATCGGTCGCTCGAACCTGGTCGGCAAGCCGGTTGCCTTCATGCTTCTGGAGAAGAACGCCACGGTCACCATCTGCCACAGCCGCTCCCGGGAGCTCGACGCCATCGCCCGCACGGCCGATATCCTGGTGGTGGCGGCGGGCCGCCCGTGCATGGTCAGGGGCTCGTGGATCAAACCCGGCGCCGTCGTCGTCGACGTGGGCATACACAAGCGCACGATTGCCGAAGGACCGAAGGCGGGCGAGTCCGAGGTGGTCGGCGATGTGGACTTTCAAGAGGCCTCGCGCGTTGCCTCGCTGATCACGCCGGTACCCGGAGGGGTCGGACCGATGACCGTGGCCATGCTTCTTTCCAACACGCTGACCGCCTACGAGCGGCACATTGCCGGCAAGTAAAAGCGCGGCCGGCGGCGGCCGCCCAAGCGGCGGAAAGGGCGGCTCCCGCCCGGCAAGCCAGGGGCAGCCGGCGCGGCAGTATACTTGTCCGGTGCGTGCGGCTGTGCTGGAGGGTTCAGATGACAAGCGAAGCTAAAAAGGGCGGGTTGCCGAGCTGGGCCAAAATTCTCATCGGCGCCACGGTGGTGGTGCTCGTCGGCGTGGTGGCGCTGGTGGTCGGGGTCGGGCTGTTTTTCGGCAACATGGTCAAACAGGCGCAGGACCCGGCGGCCATTGCCAGGGTCGCCCGATCGATCGCCACCTTCTCCGAGCCGCTGCCGGCCGGCTACAAATTCTCCATGGGGATCGACATAGCCGGGATAAAGACGGTGACGGTGGAGCACCAGCCGGAAAAGCAGATGCTTATCGTGATGAGCTTCCCGAAAAAGGAGAAGGCCGACCCTCAGACGCTTGTCAACGAGCTCTATGAACGGGGCGTGAACACGCCGCAGGCAAGCGCCAAGTTCCAGGAGGTCAAGACCAGGGGCACGGAGAAGGTCGCCGGACAGCAGATGCCGTACATCATCGGCACCATGACCGACCGGGTGAACAACAGGTTTGAGGGGCTGGTCGGTTGCATCGTAAGCCCGACCAGGAACGAGACCATATTCGTCTACGGCATTCAACCGCCGGGATCCCCTTACAACTTCGACGTAACCAGGGGTTTCCTGCAAACAATCAAGAGCCTGTAGGGGCAGGAATCCCAGCATAAGCGGGCAACGCCGGTGTTATGATTATCGGATGAATCGTGAGGCTGTCAGGAGACTATAGCAATGGCCGAAGAAACCCATGGCGATCTTTCGTTGAAGTGGCTGACATTTTTCTTCGTCTGCTTCCTGCTGGTCATGGCGATCGGGCTGGTCGCCGTGTTCACCTATAACGCCAACGCGCCCGAGCCGAAGCCGGGCGGTGGCGGCCACGGCGGCATGATCCTGCCGCAGGACGGGCAGTATGCGCCGCATGTGGTACCGAACGTCGTGGCGTAGCCTTTGACTAAAAGCCGGAGCCGTGGGAGTAGCTTCCGCGGACCCCGGTGAGCATCTTCAATACCGCGCACGTCTTGATGATATGTTCGCGCAGCGACCGCGAACGGGAGTCGTCGGCGTGCGCAAGCTCGTAGAGCAGGGGATCGAGCTGCAGCGCCTCCATGAGCTGAATCTCGGCGGTAACCACGTTGCGGTGGTGCCCGAGCTCCATCAACCGAACCTGGCGCCGCCCGATGTCGTCTGACTGGGCGATCTCGCGGTAGCTGGGATCGTGATCCGTTATCAGCGCTTCGCTGCCCGGGCTGAGGTCTATCCTGTGCGTGCCGAAGCAGACGACCGGCACCGGCTTTGAGAGGTCGCCGGACAGCACCATCAAACGCTCGGAGCCATGCCTGACGTTGAACGACACCGCCACCCCGTGTGGCAGCTGTGTCTGCGCCATCGCTGTGAGCACCGTCACCGTCTGGTTCGGCAGGATCAAAACCTCGCCGGCAAGCACCTGCACGCGGTTGTCCGGCAGCTCCTTGATCTCGGATTCCGGTGCCGGGAAGTAGTTGAATGAGCGCCCTTCGCCGTGCCATCGCGGGGCGCCGCTTGCCGCCGCCCCGCGCTCATCGGCGGCTGCCGCGGGCAAGCAGGAAAGGGAAAGCAGACCGGCTGCGACCACCATCGCCAGGAGACCGGTTGCCATTTTTTCTCCGCCCAACATACGGTGCCGCCCCTCCATGAGTGTAGCAGGCGCTGCGCGAGCATCCTTGACGGGTTAAGGCAGAAGGGCGTGTCAGGCTCTGCGCTTCCACGGCTGCCTGCCTCTGGTCTATGCTTCTATAATGACCGATCATCTCCGTAAGGCGAGGAAAAGTTGGCGTCCGGCTCCCCAGTAAAAGTCGAGATCATATCCATCGGCACCGAGCTGCTTCTGGGCCAGATTCTCGACACCAACACGAAATTTCTCACCGGCGAGCTGGCCACGATCGGTCTTGATTGCCACTGGCACACGACCGTCGGCGACAACAGGGCTCGCATCAAGGAGTGCGTGCGGCTTGCCCTCGAGCGGTCGGATGTGGTTCTGACAACCGGCGGGCTCGGACCGACGCCCGATGACCTTACCGTTGAGTGCATCGCCGAGCTGCTCGGGGCGCCGATGGTGTTCGACGAGGCGGTAATGGCCGATATCGCCGGGAAGTTCAGCAAGCGCCGATTGAAAATGCCCGAGTCGAACCGCAAGCAAGCGCTGCGTCCTGACGGGGCGCAGATCCTGCCCAATCCGGCTGGCACAGCCCCTGGGATTATCTGGCAGCCGGCGCCCGGGGCTCTTTCGGCCGCCGGCGTGAGTGACCCCGGGCGCAAGCGGGTGATTCTCACCTTCCCCGGGGTGCCGGTGGAGATGGTGGCGATGTGGAAGGAAACCGCGCGGCCGTTTCTTATTTCGTCCTTCGGAAAAGGGGTGATCTGGTCGTGCGATCTAAAGCATTACGGCATCGGCGAATCGGCGCTGGCGGAGATGCACGCGGATCTTCTCGATTCCGCCAACCCTACGGTGGCGCCCTTAGCCGGACGAGGCGAATGCCGCTTGCGCGTGACGGCCAAAGCGGAAAGCGAGGCGGCGGCCCGGGCGCTGGGGCTGCCGGTGATCGAGAAGGTGAAGGAGAAGAGCGGGCCTTTGTGTTACGGCGTCGATGACGACACCCTGGAATCCGTTGTCGGTCGCCTGCTCACCGAGAGGAACCTGACCCTGGCGGTAGCCGAGTCATGCACCGGAGGTCTTGTCAGCAAGCGGCTTACCGACATCGCGGGCAGCTCCCGCTACGTGAAGCTGAACGTGGTTGCCTATGCCGACGAGGCCAAACGGGATCTGCTCGGCGTCCACGACTATATTCTCAAGACCAAGGGGGCGGTCAGCGCCGAATGCGCTCATGCGATGGCGACCGGTGTGCGCAGGATTGCCCGGGCGGACATCGGTCTGTCGATTACCGGCATCGCCGGTCCCGGCGGCGGCAGCCCGGAGAAGCCGGTCGGCACTGTCTACATGGCGCTTGTTGCCGGCCAGTTCCAGACCGACAGGAAGCTCAAGCTGGCGGCGGATTTGCCGCGCGCGGAGATCCGGCATCGCTCCGCCAGTGAGGCACTGAATATGGTGCGCCTCTTCCTGTTGAATCCGCAGTTGCTACTGGCCTGATTCGGAACGACTTGCGCTGGACCGGGCGCCGGACTCGATCAATCTGCCGTCTAGCCCGCGGGCGAACCGCCCTTTGCCGAACGTGCGATCGATCTCCTGCTGATCCGTCTGTCTTATCAACTCGAAGAGGTCCGGGCTGGCCTTCCGCAGCGCCTGGCGCCTGGCTACGCTAAACCGGTACATCATAAGGGCCTCGGCGAATTCCTCCATGGGGTTGTAGAAGTAGCCTGTCGGCGGCGGCACAAGAGCCAATCTGGCCACGGTCGGGCTGTCGGCAGAGTACGCCTGGCGCAGGTGACGGGTGACTGATCCGTCCTCCGTCAGCGGCCTGCCAGACCTGTCGCACCGGACCCAGCGCTTCAGGAAGGGGACGGCCCTGTAGTAGTAGTCCGGACTTTCCCTGGACTGCACCAGCCACAGCAGCTCGCTGGTGTCCGACTTCCAGACCGCATGCCAGCCCATCGGCTTAATGAGCGCCCACTTCTCCGGCGAGAAAATGTCATAGCCCAGGCGATGGGCCGCGTTGTGCGCGAACTCATGGATCAAAATCTCTTTCAGCCTGGAGACGTTGCCGGACAGGGAGGGCTCGGTCAGCGTCTGCCCGGAAGACGCCGAGTAGATCGGGTCGACAAAGACGGCGGGTTGTTCCTTGTGGTTCAGCCCCCATTCCGCGGCAATTCCAATTCTCTGCAAATCCTTGATGAAGTACACGGGGACTCCTCCGCTGCGCGGCGACATCCCGAGCAGCTGGCTGGGCTCGGATTGCTGCAGAGCCGCCTCTAAGACGTAGAGCTCGTTGAGCCTGGGGGTGCGAGCCTCAAGCGTGATGGGGACGTCAGAAGAGCGGATAGTGGAGACCGAGTATCTGTGCGTGGTCCGCTCCCCGTCCCTGGCGATGTGAATCTGGTATCGCTTCTCCAGCTCGGATATCTTGCCGTCGGTCAGCTCCTGGAGACGCGCCCTTACGGCGGCGGGGTCCAGTCCGGATAGGGCCGTGCTGAAAAGCGCCTTCGGCTGCCCGTCGACGGTGACCCGGAAGTCAAGGCGATCCCCGGAGCAGGTGGTTTCTACCCCGGAAAGCCTGGCATCAGCCTCCGCCGCCTGCAGCGCCTGCGCGTCACCGCCCGGTCCGGCAGCGCTGGGCTCCGGCAGGGTCAGCAGGGCCAAGAGCAACCCGCAGAGCGACGCCAATCTGTGCCCGTTCCGCAAGAGACTGCCCTCTGCCCTCAAAGAATCAACATGGCGTCGCCGTAACTGTAAAAACGGTAGCGCCGGGCAACCGCCTCCTTGTATGCCCGCATCGTCGCTTCATGCCCGGCGAAGGCGCAGACGAGCACCAGCAGGCTCGAGCGGCTCAAGTGGAAATTGGTCACCAGCCCCTTTACGATCCGAAACGCGTGACCGGGCCGAATGTAAAGCGAGGTTTCGGCCTCGTCGATTGCCTGCAGCCGCCCGCCGGCGACGGCGCTCTCCAGCGCCCGGCAGGATGTCGTTCCGACCGCGATAACCCGCCGCCTTTCCGCAATGGCCCGATTGACGATTTCGGCCGTTCTTTCGGGAATCGAGAATCTCTCCGGTTCGATCTTGTGATCGCTCACGGGGCCGCTCATTGGCTTGAATGTTCCCGGTCCGACGTGCAGGGTCAAAGAGGCGATCTCCACGCCGCGCTTTTCCAGAGCCTCCATTACCTCATGAGAGAAGTGCAGGCCGGCCGTCGGGGCGGCCACCGCCCCCGGTGCGCGAGCGAACACGGTCTGGTAGCGGTCGAGGTCGGATGCTCTTTGCTCGACGTTCGCATCGCGTTGAATGTAGGGCGGCAGCGGCGCATAGCCGCTTCTTGCCAGGAGCGCGTGCACATCCTGCGGCGGACCGAGGTCGACGATCAGCCGTTTGTGCCCATCCTCGCCCGCGATAACATCGACGATCTCGATTGACCCGGATTGCGAACCGGCCGGCTCGAGGGTAAGCACTTCTTTCGCTTTGAGCTTTCGCAACGGGCTGGCCATCGCCTGCCAGAGGTTCGGCTTGTCGCCCGCCGGCCTTATCAACAGCAGCTGCACGGCGCCGCCGCTGCTCCGCCTGGCCAGCAATCTGGCCGGCAGCACGCGCGTGTCGTTGACAATCAGCACGTCGCCCGGCTGGAGGAGCCCGGGAAGCTGGCCAAACTTCCGGTGCGCGATGGCGCCGGACTCCCGGCGCAGGAAAAGCAGCCGGGACTCGTGGCGGACCGGCAGCGGCTCCTGGGCGATCAGCTCCTCGGGCAGCTTGTAGGTGAAGTCTTCGAGATCCAGACCCGAATCGCTGCCCGTGCCCGCGGGCACAGGCTGGTGAGCGCTCTCTTCTGGAGGTGCTTTTGACATAATCCCTAAGCATACGACACGAGGAACCGGGCCTGCAACGCGCCCGAGCGGATGCAATCCGCCCCTCGGGCGTGCGTTAATTTCTGCCAGGCGGTGCGGCCCCTGCAGCAACCCCTGACGGCTACGGTCCGGCGCGCGCGCATATGGCGGCAACAACGGCAACCACATGCACGCGGTCGGAAAACGAGTGAGCTATGGTCAGGCGGCGCCAGGATCGTCGCTTCTTGATACGATAGGTGGTTGCTTGCAGCGAACCCGACAGCCGGGCTGGATGCGGATGGACGTCAAGGATCTCGTGGTGGGCATAGCCGGATCGCTGGGGTTTCAGCGGGCGGTTGTAGGCAGTCTGGCACCGATGGAGGAAGAGCGCCGCCAGTTCGAGGACTGGCTTTCGCGGGGCTATGCGGCGGGAATGGAGTACCTGAGGCGCAACCCGCATTTCAGGACCTCGCCGCAGCTCCTCTACCCCGGCGCCCGATCGGCGATCGTGGTTTCGACCAGCTACTACACGGAGCCGCCGGCGGATCCCGGCCCGCGCTTCGGCAGGGTGGCGCGCTACGCCGTCGGGCTGGATTACCACGCGGTGCTGCGCGCGCGGCTCCGGGAACTCAAGGCGCAAGTGGAGGAGAAGCTCGGCCGGCCGCTAATCGGCAAGGCGTATACCGACGACGTCGCGCTTTTCGAGCAGGCTTATGCCAGGCGCTCCGGCCTGGGATTTTCAGGGAAGAACACGATGATTATCGGGCCGAGGCTCATGGGCTCCTATCATTTTGTGGCCGAGCTTTTCACCGATCTCGAGCTGGAGCCCGACGTTGCCTATGAGGGAACGTGCGGGAAGTGTTTTCGCTGCGGCGACATCTGCCCGACTGCAGCCCTCGTCGAGCCGGGATCGCTCGATGCCCGGCTGTGCATCTCCTATCTGACGATCGAGAATAGAGAAGGCATCCCGGTCGAGCTCCGGGCGCGGATAGGCGACTGGCTTTTCGGCTGCGATCTCTGCCAGGAGGTTTGCCCGTACAATCAGCGCCCGCCGGTTACTTCGTGGCCTGAATTCATGCCCGCAGCCGGGGCGGGGCACTATGTGGATCTGCTCGGCCTGCTCGCGATAAAAAGCGAGGAGGAGTTCCGGCAAAGGTTCAGGCACACCCCGCTCAGGCGCCCGAAGCGCAGGGGGCTCATCCGCAACGCGCTTGTGGTGCTCGGGAACCGGCGACCCGGGGGGATGGTCGGTGAGCTGGCGGCGTTCGCCGGCGGCGAGGAAGACCCGATGCTACGTGAGCACGCGGCCTGGGCGCTGGCGCAGTACGACGATCCGGCAGCCAGGGCGCAGCTGAAGAAGCTCATTTCACGCGAGCCAGATCAGGCGGCAAGGCGTCTCATGGAAAGCTATCGCGACGGTGGCGCGCCGGTAGCCGGCGCTACCGGCTTAGTGGTGGAAGATCCGGCTGGCGAGCCATGATCCGCCGCCAACGGCCAGGCTGAGGGCTGCGTTGTGCGTGAACTTGTAGGTCAGCATTCCGAGCCCAGCGCCGCTCAAGCCGGATTCGACGGTGTTCATTCCGGTCATGCGGCCGAAAACCCAGCTGCCGCCGATTAGGGCCATCTTTGCCTGCGGGTTGCTCACGGGCGCGAATATGGCGCCGGTGGTCAGCACGGTATCCATCCAGGTCGGCTGCAGGATGTGATCGAGCTGCGGATGGGCGGAGGCCGGCAGGATGGCGTCTAAAACCTTGCCTGCCACCAGGCTGCCGCCGGCGATCATGAGCTTGGTCTTCGTCTCGCCGGGTGCCACCAGGGCCAGCGGCACGCCGAAAGAGCTCAGGTGATACTCGTCTTTCGGCCCGGGCAATATCTTGTCGGCAAGCAGGGTGCCGCCGGCAATCGCCGCGCCCTTGAGGAAGGTCTGCACCCCGGGCTTGGCGAGAAACTCTTGTCCGGCTTGAATTTTTCCTGCGGTGGTCGACAGCGTTTCGCTCAGCGATTTCACGGTGGCCTCCGCAGGGGCGGTGGTAGCCTCCGCCGCATCCTTCACCACCGGGGCGGTGTAGTTTTTCTGCCACCAGCCCGCGGCTCTGGTTAAAGGGCCTGCTTCACCGAACAGGCCGTTGAGCTTGCTGCCCAGGTTGTCCAGAGTCGGCGCCGCTTTCGGGAAGGTCTTGCTCAGCCAGGAGTTTTCGCCCAGCAATGAGGTGCCCAGCGTCGAATCGCTGCCCTCAACGATGGCGTCAGATGCCCGGTTCAGGAGCCTGGGGAGGGGACCGGCAAATGTATAGGCACCGACGCCGCCCCAGAAGGCGGTCCCGAGCACGCTCGGCTGCTTCACCGGTCCGGCGAAGTCTGAAGAGCCGGCGGAGCCGGAAGTGCTTCCCGAGTCGGGCAAGCCCACCCCGTTGTTGCCGCCGGACTGCCCGGAGGCGGGAGCCGGCTGTTGCGGCACGTCGCCGGGCTGTTGCGGATAGCCCGCCTGCGGATAACCAGTCTGTGGATAGCCCTGGGTTGGCATCTCTTGCGGGGGAACGCCTGGCGTTTGCCCGGGCTGGAAATTATTATTCACGTCACCGCCCCAGGTGGACTTCCAGACGCCGCCGGCGTTGCCGGGGCCGGTCGGTGCATAGGCGCCGCTGGTGCCGTTCAGACCGTCGCCACCGAAGTAGGAAGAACCCGAACCTGGCTGGTAGGTGCCCGGCTGAGACGGCGCATACTGCGTGCCGCTCGTGTCGAGCCCCGACGACGACGCTGTCGGCGAGCCCAGCGAAGGATCGGTCTGGTTCCAATTCTGCTGAAGATAGCTGCTCGATGTGCCCGGATAGTTGTAGGCTTCGGATAGAGCGGGCGACGTCTGGTCCGGCTGACCAGGCACGCCTGATGGATTGCCGAGCTGGGTGTTGTCGAAGGGATAGCCCATGAGGATTCCTCCTGTCTCTGGCTTCAGATCTGAAAAGTGCGGGCGGTGGGGTCCGCTCCCGCTGCCCCTGAAGCTTTGATGGCGCTGGCTGGGCGCGCTTGGGGATTGATATGTCACCGGGCTTGTCCGGCTGCCGGTTGGCTCCTGCTCGGAGAAACCCAGGCCATGGGGTGGCCAACAACAGTAACCAGGCCGGTCGCCGTTTGAAATGGGGAAACCACGTACGCAATCATTAATTAGGTGCGCGGCAGGGTGACCGGTCTGCTCTTGCCGGAGCAGTTGAGCGCGAACAGTCTTGAAGGCGCGTTGTAGCCGAGGTGGGCCGGACGAGCATCGAATTCGCCGGTTTTTACTTCCAGCCGCCACTTGTTGAAGGAGCCGCTTTGATTATCGACACTGCGGGCGTCGTCCTCAAAAAACGTGCCCTGTCCGTCCGCGCCGTAGCACATGAGCGTGATGGGACTGAGCGCGTAGTCATTGGTGCTTTGCATGGCAGCGGCACGGGGAACGATGGCCACGTCGCGGGCAAAGGCGGGCACGTCCGCCAGCCCGAAGGAGACTTGATGCAGCTTCCCGCCTGCCAGCGCCGCCCCGGCGTTGAATGGGCGCCAGAGCCCTTCCGGGAGATAGACGCTTCGCGTCATCTGACCGCGTTTGAGAACTGGCGCCACCAGTATCTCCTTGCCGAACAGGAACCGGTCGTCGATCTCGAAGGCGAATCCGTCATCGGGTAGTGCCAGAACACGGGGCGCATGACTGGCGCGGCCGTGCGCATGTGCTCGTAGAAGAGACCCTCAATGCAGGGAAACAGCCGGTAGCGAGTCTCAATGTGGGAGCGGTGCTGGTGCTCGACCCCGGAACCGAACACCCACGGCTATTGCGAGGCGCCGTGCATGGAGCAGTGGTTGCGGAAAGGCGGGTAAAAGGTTCCCAGCGCGTACCACCTGATCAGGAGCTCCGGCGTGCAGTGGTCACCGAAGCCGCCAATGTCGGCTCCGCAAAAGGGAATGCCGGACAGTCCGAGATTCAGCATCATGCGAATGCTTTTGGCGAGGTGCTCCCACCAGGACATATTGTCGCCGGACCATACCGCGGCGCAACGCTGGATGCCAGCGTAACCGGAACGGCTTAGGACAAAGGGGCGATCACCCGGCTTGAGAGCGCTGAGCCCGTCGCGGGTCGCTTTGCACATCATTAGCCTATGAGCGTTGCGCACCTGTGCCCTACTCGTTCGGCGGGCTCGTTCATGTCGTTCCAGATGCCGGCAATTCCACTGTTGACGTGAAAGGCGTGGAGTGCGCCCCACCACAAGCGAGTGTCTTGCTTCCAGAAAACTGGAAAAGCGGAGGGCCCGGCCCAGACTTTGTCTATGAATGGCTTGCCATGCGCTTCTTTGCAGAACAGACCGTGTTTCTTGCCAATGGCGTAGACGAAATATTTTGGATCCTTCTTGACGCCAGGATCGATGACCGCCACCACCTTGAGATTTTGAGCGGCGAGCTTCTCAATCATTCCCCGAAAGTCAGGAAACCGATCAGGAGAGCTGGTGAACACCTTGTATTCATCCATGTAATCGATGTCCAGCACGATAACATCGCACGGAATTTCTTTTTCTCAAAACTGACCGGCCAGGCTCAGTACCGTCCCCTGGTCGGGGTAGCTCCACCGCGATTGCTGATGGCCCAGCGGCACAGCGGCGGCAAGTCAGCCCGGCCAGTCAAATCGGTGTAGGCGGACAGAATATCCGGCAGCTTCGAAGGGCCGAGCCAGTAAAGCTGCCAGCCCTGCCTGGACAAAAGCTCTATCCCGGCTTTGTTTGCCAGGTCCGTGTCCAGGAACCATCTCTGGCAGGCCGGCGTGTCGAGGAACAGGTCATGATACCGGTCGTGGAGATTGTCGTCTGCCGTGAAAGGCGTATGGGTTCTGCCCCGCATGTTCAAACTCGAGAGTCTCTCGCCGAGCCCGAAGCACTTCGCCTCGGCAGGCAGGTCGAAGAAGAACTCGAAGCTGCATTCAGACGATTGCCTCCACCGAAGGCCGAAGGGGATGTCGACATTCTGTTCCCGGCGTCATTCTTCGGCTTGATCAATGACGGCAAATGACACCGGCGCTGCCTGGTGTCCCTGCGGCCAGGCGCTCACGCGTATAAGCTGAACCCCGGCCGTCAATGCTGTCTCTACGCTGCGGCCACCGGCGAAGACATCCTTGCTTTCAGTGAGCTTGGCCCGCTGCGGGGTCTTCCGCGCAATGTGCCATTCGACTGTGCCGATCTGAGTCAATTTCCGTCCACCCGGATCTCCGCTGCATCAATGATACAGGAGAAGAATTTTATTCAGCCTATCAGGCAAATTCTTCGAGCAGCCTTCTGCGCGACCAAGATCTCATGAGTCATGTTGCCGACTGTAGGCTCGGCTGCTGACAATATAATCCGGGCAGAGACTCTTAATTTTGCCTTTTGGTGGAACTGAGTCGCTCAAGTTGCTGGTTCTGCTACCGCTGCTCGTGACTGTCAATCCGCAGCAGGTAGGGCCATGTCTCATGGGCAGGAGAGAATTCTGACCAAGGCAGGCGAAACGCGGGAGCGAATTTCCTTATTGCGAATCGGCCCGAAGCGAAAACACGCTTTCAGCAGAGAGCCCTGCTGCCACCGCCCCCTGTCGATGTGGCACCAGTAAGCGGCTAGATAATTCTGCAGATACTTGCGGCTGATGCCCTGATAGTGCTCTTGAACAAAGTTGATCACATTTTTCACCAGCGCTTCTGCTGAAGCTGTAAGCTCCACCAAGGCGGTACAGTGCCGATCGCCGATCTTCTGGCTTGGGGCGCTTTTATCATCGGCCGTGCGGAGGTAGCGGTCGCCTGGCCGGCGCCTGATGTGGCCTGCCAACTCGAGGAAGGTCAAAAGTGAAGACACTTCACCGGCCGGCAAGCCGGTGCGCGCGCATATAGCATCGAAGTGAACTTCTTGCTCTTTTAGAACCT
>Ga0070737_10001304_pt1 | contig 36755 bp, 30 predicted proteins | sample Coa_R1_10_FD_66438 | JGI IMG/M metagenome (GOLD analysis project Ga0070737, IMG submission 66438) | Surface soil microbial communities from Centralia Pennsylvania, which are recovering from an underground coalmine fire - Coalmine... | ecosystem: Environmental > Terrestrial > Soil > Unclassified... | reverse complement strand
GGGTTACCCGGAGGGGGACGAGAGCCCGATCACCTGTGCCAGCACACTCCGGCGCTTTGATGCGACCCAGCTCGAGTTCGACTGCAACGGGTACCTCGACGGCACCAGCGGGAGCGCCTTCCTCCAGCACATCGATCCGGCGACGGGCCTCGGGACGATCGTGGGGGTGATCGGCGGCTTCGAGCAGGGGGGCGACGACCCGCAGGTGTCCTACGCCGCCGCCTTCGGCCCGGCCGCCATGGCGCTGTACCGCTCCGCCGAGCAGGCGGGCTGAGCCGCAGCGCGAAGCGGCGCTGTCTAACGTCGTGGCGATGGCCTTCACGACCCGTCCCGAGCTCACCGGCACCTTCGGCATGGTGGCGGCGACCCACTGGCTCGGCGCACAGACCGGCATGCGCGTCCTCGAGGCAGGAGGCAACGCCTTCGACGCGGCGGCGGCGACCGGGCTCGTGCTCGAGGTGGTCGAGCCCCACCTGAACGGGATCGGCGGCGAGGTGCCCGTGATCGCCTACAGCGCCACCGACGACGACGTCGTCGTCATCTGCGGGCAGGGCGTGGCGCCGGCGAGCGCTACGCCCCGGGCCTTCACCGACCTCGGGCTCGACCTCGTCCCGGGCGCCGGACTGCTCGCCGCCTGCGTGCCCGGGGCGTTCGGCGGCTGGATGCTCCTGCTCGAGCGGTACGGGACGATGCCGCTTCGCGAGATCATGGAGCCCGCCATCGGCTACGCAGCCGACGGCTTCCCCGCCCTGCCGAGCCTCTGCAGGGTGATCGCCTCGATGGAGCCGACGTTCCGGGAGCTGTGGCCGGGCTCGGCCGCGATCTGGCTCGCCAACGGGGTGCCGACCCCCGGCGAGCGGCTGCGCAACGCGGAGCTCGCGGTGACGTTGTCGCGCCTGCTCGAGGCCGGTGAGGCCGCCGGCACGGACCGCCTCCGCCAGATCGAGGGGGCGAGGGCAGCGTTCTACGAGGGCTTCGTCGCCGAGGCGATCGACTCGTTCTGCGCAACCCCGCAGCCCTCGCCCGCCGGCGCGCACCGGGGCCTGCTCGCAGGGGACGACCTCGCCAGCTGGCGAGCGACCATCGAGGCTCCGGTAACCATGGCCTATGGCGACTTCGAGGTCATGAAGACGGGGCCGTGGGGGCAGGGTCCCGTCATGCTGGCGCAGCTCGCGCTGCTCTCAGGCTTCGACCTCCGGGCGCTCGGCGCCGGCAGCCCCGAGCTCGTCCACCTCGTCGCCGAGTGCGCCAAGCTCGCCTTCGCCGACCGAGAGGCCTGGTACGGCGATCCCCGCTTTGCCGAGGTGCCCTTGGAGGATCTGCTCTCTCCGGCCTACAACGACGAGCGGCGCCGTCTCGTCGGCGACGAGGCGAGCCTCGAGCTCAGGCCCGGCGCCCCCGGCGGGCGGACGCCGCGCCTCCCCCGCCTCGCCCTCGACGACGAGGTCTGGGAGAGAGCCGCCCGCGCGGCTGGCGCCGAGATCGGGCGGGGAGCCGACGCCTCCCTCTCCGGGGCGGTGCCGACCGCCGAGCCGACCCGCCTTGCCAGCGCCGCCGAGGTGACGGGCTCGGGCCGGGGCGACACCGTCCACCTCGACGTCGCCGACCGCTTCGGCAACCTCGTCTCGTGCACGCCGTCGGGCGGCTGGCTGCAGAGCTCGCCTGCGATACCGGGGCTCGGGTTCTGCCTCGGGACCCGCGGCCAGATGTTCTGGCTCGAGGAGGGGCTCGCCTCCACGCTCCGGCCAGGGTCCCGGCCCCGCACCACGCTCAGCCCGTCGCTCGCCTTCCGGGACGGCAGGCCCTACATGGTGTTCGGCACGCCCGGTGGCGACCAGCAGGACCAGTGGCCGCTGCGGGTCTTCCTCTACCACGCCGACCTCGGGCTGCCGCTCCAGGCAGCCGTGGACACGGCCAGCTTCGACTCCGGGCATTTCCCCTCCTCCTTCTTCCCGCGCGAGTTCACCCCCGGCGAGCTCCACGCCGAGCCGGCGCTCGGAGCTGCGACGCTGTCGGAGCTCTCCCGGCGCGGCCATCGCGTGCTCCAGTCGGGCGAGTGGGCGCTCGGCCGCTGCACGGCGGTCGCGCGCACTCCCGACGGCCTCCTGCACGCCGCTGCCGACCCCCGCAGCGGCCAGGCCTACGCCGTCGGCCGATGAGCTCCGGCGCGGCCGGTCCCCTCGACCCGTGAGCTGGCGACGGTGACGCCGGAGGGCAACGACGCACGCGCCGCGTTCGCGGCGATGGGAGAGGTGGGGGCTGACCTCGCCGCCGTCGACTGGAGCGCGACGCCCCTCGGACCCATTGAGACCTGGCCCCAGAGCCTGCGCACGGTGGCCGGCGTCGTGCTCTCGTCCCGCTTCTCGATGTGGATGGCGTGGGGCCCGGAGCTCACCTTCCTCTGCAACGACGCGTACCGGCGCACGACGCTCGGCAAGAAGTACCCCTGGGCCCTCGGCCGGCCGGCGCAGGAGGTCTGGGCGGAGATCTGGGCGGAGATCGGCCCTCGCATCGAGCACGTGCTCCGGACCGGCGAGGCCACCTGGGACGAAGCCCTGCTGCTGTTCCTCGAGAGGAGCGGCTACGTCGAGGAGACCTACCACACGTTCTCCTACAGCCCACTCGCCGACGACGCCGGGGCCATCAGCGGGATGCTGTGCGTCGTCACCGAGGACACCGAGCGGGTCGTGGCCGCCCGCCGGATGGCGACGCTGCGCGACCTGAGCGCCGAGCTGACCTCGGTGCAGACGGAGGCCGAGGTGCTCGAGCGGACACGGCTCCACCTCGCCGGCAATCCCCGGTCGATCCCCTTCGCCCTCGTCTACTTGTTCGAGGAGGACGCCCCCCTCGCCCGACTGGCCGCCACCGTCGGCATCTCGCGCGGTCACGAGGCAGCACCCCCGCTCGTCGACGCGAACGACCCGGAGGCGGCCTGGCCGGCCGGGGAGCTGCTCGGGGGCCGGCCGGTCCTCGTGGAGGTCACGGGAGCCCGCTTCGGGGTGCTGCCGACCGGCGAGTGGCGGGAGCCTCCCGAGTACGCCTACGCCGTGCCGCTCCGCCAGCAGGGCCAGCTCCGCCCGTGGGGCTTCCTCGTCACCGCTCTCAACCGGTACCGGCCCTTCGACCGGAACTACCGGGGCTTCCTCGACCTCGTCGGGGGCCAGATCGCCGCCGGCCTCGGGAGCGCCCGCGCGTACGAGACCGAGCGGCGGCGGGCCGAGCAGCTGACCGAGCTGGACCGAGCAAAGACCCGGTTCTTCACGAACATCAGCCACGAGCTGCGCACTCCCCTCACCCTCATCCTCGGGCCGGTAGAGGACGCCCTCGCCGAGCGGGATCCGCCCCTACCGGCGAGCCAGCGCGAGCGCCTCGAGATGGTCCGGAGGAACGCAGCACGCCTCCTCCACCTCGTGAACGACCTCCTCGACGTCTCCCGCATCGAGGCGGGCCAGATGACCGGCCGCTACGAGCAGGTGGACCTCTCCCGGTACACGGCCGAGGTGGCGAGCCTGTTCCGGTCCGCGATCGAGCGGGCCGGCCTCCGGTTCGAGCTCGAGCTCGAACCGGTCGGCGACGACGTGTACGTCGACCGCGCCATGTGGTCGAAGATCGTGCTCAACCTGCTCTCCAACGCCGTCAAGTTCACCTTCGAGGGTTCGTTGCGCGTCTCGCTGCGGCGCGTGGACGATGCCGTCGAGCTTGCCGTGGCCGACACGGGCATCGGCATCGCCCCTGAGGACCAGCCCCGGCTGTTCGAGCGCTTCCAGCGGATCGAGACGGCGCGAGGCCGGACTCACGAGGGGTCCGGCATCGGCCTCGCCCTTGTCGCGGAGCTGGTGAGCCTCCATGGCGGTGAGGTCCGGGTCGAGAGCGCTCCCGGCGAGGGCACCACGTTCACCGTGAGGCTCCCCACCGGGCGGGCCCACCTGCCCGACGACCAGGTGGTCGCCGAACCGGCGCCGGCGGCGGCTCCCGTCCCCGGGGAGGTCGAGAGCTTCGTCGCCGAGGTGATGCGCTGGTTGCAGGCCGGAGCCACCCCGGAGGGCTCCGAGACGGTCGGGTCCGGGACCGGGCACGGGGAGGGCGCGGGCCAGGCAATCGGAGCCCCGGGCGCCACCGGAGGGCACGAGCCGGGGCGCGGGCGAGCCCGCGTCCTCGTCGTGGACGACAACGCCGACATGCGGCGGTACATCTCCCGGCTGCTCGCGGCCCATTACGACGTCGTGACGGCCGGCGACGGGGAGGCCGCCCTCGACCTCGTGCGCGCGGACCCGCCCGACCTCGTCGTGACCGACGTGATGATGCCCCGCCTCGACGGCTTGGAGCTGCTGAGGCGCCTCCGGGCCGACCCCGCCACGGTCGGGATCCCGGTGGTGATCCTGTCGGCCCGCGCGGGCGAGGAAGGGGTGGTCGAGGGACTCGAGGCCGGCGCGGACGACTACCTCGTGAAGCCCTTCTCGGCTCGTGAGCTCGTCGCCCGAGTCCAGTCGAACATCGAGCTCGACCGGACGCGCCGCACCCGGGACGAGCTCGCGCGAAGCCAGGTCCTGCTCGCAGAGGCGCAGCGGCTCGCCCACGTCGGCAGCTGGGAGATCGACCTCGCCGACCGGCGGCTCTCGGGCTCCGACGAGCTGCTCCGCATCCTCGGCCTCACGGCTCACGACCTCGAGGAGCTGGGCTACCCGGGGGTCGTCGAGCGCTTCGTTCGACCCGAGGACACCCCGGTCGTGAGCGCCGCGGTCGAAGCGATGCTGAAGCGGGGCGAGCCGCTCGACTTCGAGGTGCGCGCCCAGATCCGGCCCGGGCTGGAACGGTGGGTGCGGGTCCTCGGCGAGGCGGTGCCCGGTGCCGGGGAGAGGCCCGTGCGGCTGCGCGGCTCCATCCAGGACACCACCGTCCAGCGCGAGGCGGAGGTGCGCCTGACGGCGGCGGCCGCCGAGCGCGAGGCGACCGCGCGCGAGCACCGCATCGCGGACGAGCTCCAGCGCAGTCTCCTGCCGCCTCGCTCGTTCGACCCGGAGTACCTCGAGGTGGCCACCTTCTACCGCGCCGGGGTGGAGGGGACCCAGGTCGGTGGCGACTGGTACGACGTGATCGAGCTCGGCGCCGGTCGGACGGCACTCGTCGTCGGTGACGTCATGGGCCGGGGAGTGCGGGCCGCAGCCGTGATGGGCCAGCTCCGGTCGGCGATCAGGGCCTATGCCCGGCTCGACCTCCCGCCCGCTGAGGTGCTGGAGCTCTGCGACGCTCTCGTCCGGGACCTCGGAGGCGACCAGATCGTCACGTGCGTCTACGGCGTGTACGACCCGACCGAGCAGGTGATCACCTATGCCCGGGCCGGCCATCTCCCACCGATGCTCGCCCTGCCCGGCAGCCCGCCGACACCGCTCGCCGGAGCGAGCGGGCCACCGCTCGGGGCAGGCCCGATCACGCTCGGCAACGAGCGGGTGTCACTCCTGCTCGGAGCCGTGCTCGCCTTCTACACCGACGGCCTCATCGAGCGCCGGGGCCGAGACCTCGACGACGGCATGACGGCCCTCGCCGCCGAGCTCGAGGCGGTCGCCGCCAGCCCGAGCGGGCCGATCGAGGAGGTCCCCGAGCGCATCGTCGGCTCGCTCGTCCTCGAGGAGCCGGACGACGACGTCGCCCTCCTCGTCGCCCGTGTGCCGGCCGCAGCGCCGGCACCGGTCGCCGTCCCGGTCTCGATCCCCGCAGAGGACGTCGGTGCCCGCCGTGCCCGGGAAGCCGCCCGGGAGGTGCTGGCAGCCTGGGAGATACCGGGAGAGCTCGCGGACGACGTGGTCCTCGCGGTGAGCGAGCTCGTGACGAACGCCATCGTGCACGGAGCCCCTCCCGTCACGATGCGGCTCTGCCGGACGAGCACGCAGCTCATCGTGGAAGTGGTCGATGGTGGCGTCCTGCTGCCACGGCGCCGCCGACCGGGCCAGGACAACGAGCACGGCCGGGGCCTCCAGGTGGTGGCGAGCCTCTCCCAGCAGTGGGGTGCGAGGCCCCTCGAGGCCGGCAAGTGCGTCTGGTGCTCCTTCGACCTCGCACCCGGCGAGCCGCAGCCGAGCGGAGCTCCCTCCTGAGCCTGTGAGGACGCCTCAGCCGTCCGGGGACCGAGGAGCGTCAGCGGAGTGCCCGTCGCCTGCGAGGAGGGGCCGAAGGCGATCGGGCTCGATCGGCCGGGCGTAGAGGTAGCCCTGGCCGAGCCGGCACCCGAGCGCCTCCAGCTCGGCTGCCTGGGAGCGCGTCTCGATCCCCTCGGCGACGGCCGTGTACCCGAGCCGCTCGGCGAGCAGCAGCACGGCTTCCACGACCGAGCGGGCGCCGGCGTCGGTGTCGATGCGCTGCACGAAGCTCCGGTCGATCTTGAGGCGGTGAGCCGGCAGGAGGTGGAGGAGGGTGAGGGAGGAGTACCCGGTCCCGACGTCGTCGATCGCGATCGTGACCCCGAGCTCGCCGAGGGCGCGCAACACGGTCCCGAGACACTCCGGGTCGGCGACCGTGCTCGACTCGGTCAGCTCGATCTCGAGCGCCGCGCCCGGCACGTGGTGGTGCTCGAGAGCCCCTCTCACCGCATCGACGATGCCGGGGGACTGGAGGGTGCCGGCGGAGAAGTTGACCGCCACCTTCTGATCGCGGCCTTCCTCGCGCCATCTCCTCGCCTCCACGAGCGCCGTGTCGAGGACGTAGAGGTCGACCGGGACGACGAGACCTGTCTCCTCGGCCACCGGCAGGAAGGCTCCGGGGGCGAGCAGGCCCCGTTCGGGGTGTCGCCACCGCACGAGCGCCTCCACGCCGACGACGGCGCCGGTGCAGAGCTCGACCTGGGGCTGGTAGAGGAGGCTGAACGAGCCTTCCGGCGCCGCCACGGCGGCGGCGAGGCTCGCCTCGAGGTCGAGACGCTCGAAGCGCGTGGCGAGCATGTGCTCCTCGAACACGAGCAGGCGATCGCCACCCCCTGACTTGGCGGCGTACATGGCCGCGTCGGCCCTTCTCAGCACCTCCTTCACCGAGAGGGTCCCCGGAGCGGCGACGACGGCCCCGATGCTGAGATGGACGGCCACGGACGAGCCCTCGATCTGGACCGGCTCCTCGAGGGCCTCGCGGATCTTGGCGCCGAACCCGAGGGGCGACCACTCCTCGTCGACCTCGCGCAGCAGCACCGTGAACTCGTCACCGCCGAGCCGGGCGACGAGGTCGTCCGAGCGCACGCAGGCCGAGAGGCGGTGGCCCACCTCGACGAGGAGCTCGTCCCCCGCCCCGTGGCCGAGGAGGTCGTTCACCTCCTTGAAGCGGTCGAGGTCGCAAAAGAGCACGGCCGCCGGCTTCCCGCCGTGGGCGCCCATGAGCGAGGCCAGCACCTCGGTGAACACGCGACGGTTGGCAAGGCCGGTGAGTGGATCGAGAGAGGCCTGCCGGTGCACCTGCTCGAGCAGCGTCGCCTTCTCCCACGCCCCTGCCGCCTGGTGGCCGACGCCGTTCAGGAGGCGGACGTGCTCGTGTGGCCGCCCCGCCGGCCGGCCCGTCGACCACGACGTGAACAAGACGCCGAAGTACCGGTCCTGCGTCTTCACCGGCACCATCGCCACCGTCTCGACCTCGAGGTCCGAGAAGAGCTCCAGCCGGTCGGCCTCGAGACCGTCCCGGCGCCGGACGCGCGGCTCGTCGAGCTCCTCGAGCGTCCTCGCCACGGCTGGGTAGTTGTGCGGGCCGATCACGAGCGCGTTCACCCGCTCGGCGAGCTCGGGCGGCAGGCCGGTGGTCGCCACCATCGAGAAGCAGCCCGTCGCCTCGTCGTAGGCCATCAGGGTCGCGCGGTCCGAGCCCATCACGTCGAGGGCGGCCTCGACCGTCGCCTGCGCGACCCCCGCGGTGTCACGCTCGCGGATCAGCCTCGCCGCGAACTGCCCGAGCCGCTCGGCCGTGCGCCGCCGGGCGGCCGCGGTCTCGAGGGCCATCGAGGCGTCGAGGGTGGTCGCCGCGAGCCGAGCGTAGGACTCGAGGAGCTGGCGTGAGTGCTCGAGCGGAGAGCCCGCCGAGAACGCCACCAGCCGTCCGTACTGGCGCGCCGGCGAGGCGACGTCGGCGACGAGGAGCTCTCCGTGCGCGCTCTCGCCCCCGAACGCCGCTGCGAGGCCGGCCGGCTCGGCGTCGAGCACGAGCGGGGCGAGCCGCTCGGCCTCCTCCGGCTCGAACCCCTCGGCATGCACCTGCACCGGCTCGTCGGGGTCGAGACGGACGGCGAGCAGCAGCCGGCGTGCGTTCACGATCCGGCCGGCGTGCTCGCTCACCCGGGCAAGGACGTCGCCCACCTCGCTCGTGTCCATCAGGTCGGCGACGGTCGACTGGAAGTCCCGCAGCTGCGCCTCGAGCAGGTCGACCCCCGCAGCGGCGTCCCGGCGCCCGGCGAGCGCCCCCCTCGCACCGGCGACCCGTGCGGCGAGGCTGCGGAGCCGTGAGCTCAGCTGCGGGCCGAGAGGAGACGGCCGAGGCGTGAGGGGGCGGGCCGTCCCGGTCACCTCGTCAGCGCTGCCGGCGGCGGAGGTCCGCACGCGGAGCACCGGCGGCATCGCCGAGACCGTGTCGCCACGGTGCCAGCATGCCAGTTGCGCGAGCCGCCCGGCGCTCGCCGTGCACGGTCCGGGCGAGCAGGCCCGGGAGCCGGACGCGAGGTGACCTCGACGGCCCGGGGGGCCGAGCGGTGCGGGGCCGGGCGCTCACGGGTCCGGGCGGGCCGTCGCGAGCCCGAGCGCCGCTTCGACGAAGGTCAGCAGATCGGCCCGCTCGGCGATGACCTTCGAGACCGGCTTTCCATGTCCGTGACCGGCGGAGGTCTCGACCCGGATGAGGATCGGCCCCGTGCCAGCCTGCGCCGCTGCGAGCGTGGCGAAGAATTTGAACGAGTGACCCGGCACGACCCGGTCGTCGTGGTCGCCCGTCATGACGAGGGTCGGCGGGTAGGCCTGCCCCGCGCGCACCTGGTGCAGCGGCGAGTAGGCCCGCAACCATCGGTACTGCTCGGGGTCCTCGGGGTCCCCGAAGTCGCTCTTCCATGCCCACCCGATCGTGAACAGGTGGTAGCGGAGCATGTCGAGCACCCCGACCTCGGGCACCGCAGCCCCGAACAGCTCCGGGTGCTGGGTGAGGCAGGCGCCGACGAGCAGCCCGCCGTTGGAGCGCCCGTTGATCGCGATCCGTCCTGGCCGGGACCAGCCGGACTCGCCGCCGAGCCAGCGTGCGACGTCGCAGAAGTCGTCGAAGACCCGCTGCTTGCTCGCGAGCCGGCCGGCGTCGTGCCAGGCGCGCCCGTACTCGCCGCCGCCTCTCAGGTTGGCGACGGCGAGGAGGCCACCTCGCTCGATCCACACGGCGAAGTCGTGGTCGAAACTGGGCGTGATCGGGATGTCGAAGCCGCCGTAGCCGTAGAGCAGGACCGGCACCTCGCCGCTCGCCTCGAGGTCTCGCCGGCGCACGAGGAACACCGGGATCGCCGCCCCGTCGCTGGCCGTGATGAAGACCTGCTCGGTGCAAACGGCCGACTCGTCGAGGGGCGCTCCCCCGGCGCGCAGCTGCACGGCCGCCCCCGCGCGCACGTCGTAGGACCACAGCGACCCCGAGTCCGTGAAGGAGCCGACCTTGTAGTAGGCGGTGCTGCTCGACGCCGAGCCGCTCACCGGGGGAGCCTCGAAGTCCTCGAGGAGTGCCGACTGGGGCGGCAGGGGAACCTCGGCGACCGGGGTGCCGTCGATCTCGAGCACCTCGAGGCGCGAGGTCGCGTGCTCGAGGAAGTGGCAGACGAGCCGCCCCCCGCAGTTGCGGGCGCCGAGCAGCAACGCCTCCCGCTCCGGCACGACGTCCCGCCAGCGCTGCGGGTCGGGGTCCTCGAGGTCGACCGCGACGATCCGCTGGCGGTCCGCCCCAAGGTCGGTGAGGAGGTAGAAGGTGGAGCCGACGTTCGTGACGACCCTCGCCTTGCAGGAGAAGCCTTCGACGAGGACGCTCCAGTCGCCCTCCCCCGTGCCGCCGGCGGCAAGCTCGCGCACGAGGAGGCGGCTCTCGGGGTTCGTGCCCCGCGAGATGGAGACCACGCACCAGCGGCCGTCCTCGGTGACGCTGGCCCAGGGCAGCCACTCGGGTTCCTCGGGGCTCTCGAAGACGGTCTGGTCGTCGCTCGCCGAGGTCCCGAGCCGATGGAACATCACCCGGGGGGCCCGCGTGGCGGCGAGGTACTCCTCGCCTTCGCGGGGACGCTCGGCCGACTCGTAGAAAAAGCCCGAGCCGTCGTGCAGCCATGCGGCCGCTCCGAACTTGGCCCACTCGACGAGGTCGGGGAGATCTCTCCCGCTTGCGACCTCACGGACGCGCCATGTCATCCAGTCCGAGCCGGCGCTGCTCGTCGCGTAGGCGAGGAGCGAACCGTCGTCGGTGACGGAAAAGGATGCGAGCGCGACCGTGCCGTCGGGCGAGAGCTCGTTCGGGTCGAGCAGCAGCCGGCCCTCGCCGGTCGGCGAGTCCATCACGTAGAGCGGCGACTGGTCCTGGAGACCCGTGTTCCTCGTCTGGAAGTACCGGCCGCCGCGCTCGAAGGGGACGTCGTAGCGGGTGTAGTCGAACATCTGCCGGAGACGACGGCGGATCTCCTCACGGCAGGGGAAGCGGGCGAGCCACGCCTCGGTGCGCGCGTTCTGGGCCGCCACCCACCGCTCGGTCTCGGGAGCGTAGGTGTCCTCGAGCCACCGGTAGGAATCGCTCACCTTGTCGCCGTGGTAGTCGTCGACCTGGTCGACGGTCGGTGTCTCGACGGCAGGCGCCGGTGGCAGGGTCACGGTCACGGCGACGAGGGTACTGCGCCCTCGCTGGCAGCCGGGGTGACGGCCGCCCCCTCAGGCGCTACGAGCGGCGCCGCACTCGGCGTCGGGCCGGGCCAGCCCGGTCAGGGGGTGTCCTCGTACCACCTGAGGACTCGCAGCGCACGGAGCGTGTTCCAGCGACTGGGCTCGCCGTCACCGGGCTCCATGGCGAAGTGGACCGCTCCTCGATGCGTGTTCTCGAGCAGCCAGCTGCCGTCGGCCTGGCGCTTGCCGGCTACCAACGAGATCGCCTCCGCAAGGCGGGGATCGGCCGCGCCGCCGGCGGCACGGAAGTGCTCCAGCCCGCGCAGTACGTCGTAGTGCCACCTGGTCGGGAAGGAGAACCGCAACCAGTCGGCGACGACGACCTCACCGGAGCTGAGCCGCCGGAAGAGCCGCCGCTCGAGCAGGTACTCCTCGCCCCGGCGTCGGGCAGCCACCGACTCGGCCGTGCCGCCGGTCGCCTGCTCGTAGGCAAGCAGTCCCTCGAGGACACAGATGGTGGTGTGGAACGACGACCGCAGCGATCCGTTCTCCGCCTCGCAGTTCCAGCCACCGTCCCGCAGCTGCTCGCCGAGCAGCCGGGCAACGATCCCATCGACCGGCACCCCGAAGTAGGCGCCGAGGGCGAGCACTCTGCCGTTGATGCACGGCTCCACCTCGCCGTCGAAGAACGGCTGCCCGGCGTGCTCCCATCTGCAGTTCTTGCGAACAAGGCCGATGATCCTGCGCACCGGGGGCGCCACCGGGTCGATGCCGAGCTCGCTCAGGAGCACCAGGGTGGGAAACGTCGACGTCCACGGCTGGCCCTCGGAGAGATCGCCGTGAAAGCCGCTCGGAAAGCACGCGCCATTGGCCCACTGGCCGTCCGGGTCGGCCAGGGCGAGCAAGCGCCCACCCCACCCTTGTGTCGCGACCCGAGCTCGCTCGGCCGCCACCTCGGCCGCCGGCGCGCCGGTCAGGTCGCGCAGCACCTGCCACCGCAACGACGGATCGCCGTCGAGCAGCCACGCCATGAGGCGCTGATCTACCTGCGGGTTCACGGCGGGACTGTACCTGCACGCGGTGACGACGGCGACGCTCGGCCCTTCGAGATGCTTCGACAGCTCAACGTGCCAGCGAGCGGTCGGACATGCCAGCCGCGCGCGACGGGAATCCGGTCATCCCGTGAGAGCGACTCAGGACCCCAGTTGCGAGCAGAGCTCCCGAACCCAGCTCATCAGGGTCAGGCCGTGGGCATCCCTGAAGAGCCCGCCCCCGGCGCAGCATCGCCCGACATGGACGCTGCTCGGCGGGGTCTGCCGAGCGCGGCGCCGATCGGCACGGTCGACCGGACTGGCGGCCGGCCACCCTCGCCGACGGAGCGAGCTCCGGTCGCCGAACCTCGCTCCCGGCGCCACGGCGACGAGCGGCCGACGCGGGTAGGCGCACGAAAACGCCTCGGCGAACGAGAGACCAACGGGATGTGGCTCTCGTGGACGACCGCGCGGTCCTGGCGCTTGGCCGGTCAGATGCTCTCGGACCTGTGAAAGCCGTGCGCCTCGTAGACCGGCTTCAGCCCGTCGGCCACGACGGCGATCTCCGAGGCAAGCCGGTCGAGCTCTTCGAGGTGGAGCTGGGAGAGCCGCTCGAGCCGGGCGGCGCCGTCAATGGTGAGCCGTAGGTGCACCACGCGCCGGTCGCGCGGGTCTCGCACCCTCTCGACGAGGCCCGCTGCCTCCGCCCGGTCCACCAGGCCGACGGCGCTGTGGTGCCGGAGCAGCAAGTAGTCGGCGACCTCTCCGATCGTCGGGCCGTCGCGGTCAGGATGGCCGCGAACGGCAAGAAGGAGCTGGTGCTGTGCGGGCGTGAGCCCCGCCGCGGCAGCCTGCTGCTCGCTCCAACGCTGGAAGTGCCGCAGTCCGGTGCGCAGTGCCAGCAGTCGCTGGTACGCAGCGTCCGGCAGGCTCACAACTCCATCGTAGTGAGACCGTCACGCTACCAACGGGTCGGCCTGCCGAGCGTCACCCGGCGCCGCCTGCCGTCACCTCCGGTTGGTCGGTCGCGCAGTACTTGCACTTCGAGGCAGCTGCCGGGAGATCGCTCGAAAGGCAGGCCGGGCAGGTCTTCGTCGGCGCAGGCGGGCCGAAGACGACCGTGCCCTGGCGCAGCATGATCCTGCGGTAGGGCACGACGATCACGAAATAGATCACGGCCATGAAGATGAGGAAGTAGATGACGGCGGAGATGAACACCCCGATGTTGACAAAGGTCGCCGCGTTGCCCTTCTCCCCGAGCTGCCAGCCGAGCCCGATCGCCTGCTTGCCCTCTGCTCTCGAGATGATCGGGTCGATGACGTTCGTCGTGAAGGCCGAGATGAGGGTGCTGAAGGCGAGCGCCACGACGAGGCCGACCGCGACCACGAGCACGTTGGCCTGCATGAGGAAGTTCTTGAAGCCACGCATGTTCCGTACCTCCTTCGCCGAAAGGCCGACCGTACCGCCGGGGCGCCTCGCTCGCGGGGGTTGGCCACGCTTTTAGCACTAAAGTTGGACCATGCCTGCTCGAGCAGCTGCGGGGCGGCACCACCGCACCGCCGTGGTCGTGTTCACCCGTGACCTCCGGCTGCACGACAACCCGGCGCTCGCCGCGGCCTGCCGGTCGAACGAGGCGGTCGTCCCCCTGTTCGTCCTCGACGAAGGGCTCCTCGCCAGCCCGAACATGGGGCAGAACCGCCTCAGGTATCTCGCCGGAGCGCTCGCCGACCTCGACCGCTCGCTGCAAGGGCGAGGTGCCGGACTCGTCGTACGGCTCGGCGATTTTGCGAGCGAGGTGCTCGCCGTGGCGACCGATGCAGGGGCGACGGCGATCCACGTTGCCGACGACGTGAGCGGCTACGCCCGGCGGCGCCTTGCCCGCATCGAGGACGGCGCCCGCCGCATGGGGATCGCCGTCCACCGGCATCCCGGCGTCGCCGTCGTCGAGCCGGGCACCCTCCTCCCGACAGGGGGCGGTGACCACTTCAAGGTCTTCACGCCCTACTGGCGGCGCTGGGCGGCAGCATCGTGGCGAGAGCCGGAAGCGGCACCCCGGCAGGTGCCGTCCCTCCAAGGCGGCCCGGCGGGCATGGCGATGGACGATGCCGTCGCCCTGCTCACGGGCCGCCCACCGGGAGCACGGCGGCGGGGCCGCGGCGCAGGTCCTCAGGGACCGGGCGGCTTCGGCGTCCCCGGCACCTTGTCGCCATCCCTCGCCGTCGAGCCCGGGGAGAGCGCCGCTCGACGGCAGCTCCAGAGCTGGATCCGCGGCCACCTCGAGGCCTACGAGCACACCCGGGATGATCTCGCCGCGGCCGCTACGTCGCAGCTGTCGGCTCATCTCCACTTCGGGGCGATCTCGCCGCTCGAGGTCGCGCTCGCGGCGAGACGCCACGCCCAGTCCCCCGGCCCGAGCGCCTTCGTGCGCCAGCTCTGCTGGCGCGACTTCTACCTCCAGATCCTCGCCGCCCGCCCCGGCGCCGCGTGGCAGGACTACCGGCCGGCTCGATCACGGTGGTCATCGGACCCGGAGCTGTTCGAGGCCTGGCGCGAGGGCCGGACCGGCTACCCCGTCGTGGACGCGGCGATGCGCCAACTGCGGGAGGAGGGCTTTGTCCACAACCGCGGCCGCGTGATCGCCGCCTCGTACCTCACAAAGGACCTCGGCATCGACTGGCGGCTCGGCGCCCGCCACTTCCTGCGCTGGCTCGTCGACGCCGACCTCGCGAACAACAACCTCAACTGGCAGTGGACGGCCGGCACCGGGACGGGGACGAACCCGCTCCGGGTGCTCAACCCCGTCGTGCAGGGGCGCCGCCACGATCGCACCGGCGCCTACGTCCGGCGGTACGTTGGGGAGCTCGCCGGCGTGACCTGGAATGTCGTGCACGATCTCGACCCGGCGGCACGTCACCGCCTCGGGTATCCACGGCCGGTAGTGGAGCACGGGACCGTCCGCGCCCACGGAGTTCGACGGCCCGTCCCGCCAGCTGCTCCACCCCTAAAGGAAGACGAGAGGTGACCTTGTGCCCTAGTCGAGCCTGGCCCTCGGGCCTAGGTTGGGCCCGAGATGGCGAGACAAAGGAGGGGCCTCATGCCGGACCCGACGCTCAACGAGCTCACGGCAGCGCTTGCGACGCGCGTCGGCGAGGCGGGGGTGCTGGAAGCTGCCGACGTACGCGCCCTCGTATCGGCGCCAAGATGGGGTTCTCGACTCGCTGACCTCGCCCAACTCGTCGCCGGGGACGACGAGCGACTCGGCTACCTCGCTGGCGGTCACCGCCCCGAGGAGGTCGCTCGATGCCTGCTCGGATGGCTCGAGACGCCGCTCACGCTCTCTCAGATACAGCAGATCATCGAGTGCGGCGGGTGGGATCCCGACCCTTTCACGGCCCTCGCCGAGGCGGGGCTGCTCGACAGGGTGCTGCGGGGTCCAGACGGCAACGCCCGACGGATCCGCGGTGAGCTCGCGGGCGGCTGGGTGAGCGACAATCTCGCCCTCGCCGACGGGTCCGAGATCGTGGCCAGAGCGCTCGCCGTCGTGGACGACGAGGCAGGTCCCGGCGGACAGGATCACAGCAGCGCTCCTCGATCATCCGAGGCGGACACCTCACTCGACTGACCGGATCGCCTACCCTTTCCGGAGCCGCATTCCTCGCAACAAGCGGCCCGGGTCATGGTCACCTCAAAGGCGCTCCAGGGCGGACTGCAGGCGGGAGGCGGCATCTGCGGCTAGCTCCCGGAAGGCCGGGGCATCCATGAGTGTTCGGGGATCGGTGATCGACACCTGGGTGGCTCCATCGTCGCTGGCACGGAGCACCACGTTGCACGGCAAGACCAAGGCCGACGCCGGATCAAGGCGGAGCGCCTGGTCGGCGAGGGACGGGTTGCAAGCGCCAAGAATCCTGAGCGGCAACCGATCGACACCGAGCTTCTCACGCAAAGTCGCTGACACGTCGATCTCGGTCAGCACGCCGAAGCCGGCTTCGGCCAGCACGGCCCTCACTTCCCGATCCACTTCGGCAAGCGGTCGGTGCACCACCTTGTCGAACGAAGAGACGTTCATAGGTTCTCCCTTCGGGCGAGGATGATCAGGCAGCGGTGCGTCTAGAGCCTAGAGCCCTCATCGCGGGCCGACCCCGGCTGACCGGTGAGTCCGGCAGGAGCCCGGCGCTGACGGTGCAGCGGTCAGGATGGTTCGACCGTGTCCGGCGCAGCGACCGAGGCGGCGTACTCCTCGTAGGCCGCCCATGCCCGCGGCGCGTACACCGAAGCGGGGCCTCCACCCATCATGAGAGTGACGGCGAGGGTCTCGGCCACCTCCTCGGCCGTGGCGCCGGCTCGCACCGCTCCCCGTGCGTGTGAGGCGATACAGCCGTCGCACTGCTGTGACACTCCGATCGCGAGCGCCACAAGCTCCTTCATGCGCCTCGAGAGCGCGCCATCGCGCATGGAAGCCTGGTGCATCTGGACGAAGCCCGACCAGGCTTCGGGGATCATTCCCCGCAGCGACCTCACGGGCTCACGGAGATCCTCGAGCACTTCTTTCGCGGATGTCATCATTGCCTCCTCGTTCCCACCCGGTGGTCTATCCGATCGTGCCGGTTCCCTGAAACTGGCGTCGGCACAGCACGGCATAAGTGCCCGAGCGAGCAGGTCAGCGTCGACGCCCTGCTCGACTGCCCTCTCGGGCTCGATGACGGGAATCGTGCCGGCACCCCGGATCGCATCACCGGCTGGCTCTGCCCAGACCGGAACTGCGCCGGACACTCTCCCCGACGGTGTCGTGCACGTGGCCCGCGGGCTGCCACTGGGAGACGAATTGCACCTGGTGGCTACAGACGGTGTCAGATGACGAGCATCGCGGGGAGGGTCACTACCGACGGCGGCGAGAAGCGAGGAGCTCCTGAACGTCGTCACGTTGCACGCCGACGAACGTGAGCAGCACGGTGAGGAGTTGACTCAGCTCTGGTGCAACGTGGTGGCGCGGGCGCCGAAGTTGTTGGTGAGCCGGCTCACTCCTTCAGGAACGCCGCGGCGCGCCCGCTCGGTACACCCCAGTTGTCCCTGAAAGTCTGCTCGAGGTTGCCGGTCGAGCGGCGACACCCGTACCTCAAGAACGACCGAGCGGCCGCGGAGGTTGCTTCCGTGTCCCTCCTCCCCTCTCGCTGCGCTGCCCCCGGTTGGCGTCAACGTGTCGCCGGTCACCGTCACCTCGACGGCCTTATCCGCTCGAACAGGTGGTGGCAGTGTCGCGGAGAGGGTGCCCCTTTTTTTGACAGTCGTGACAGGGGCCATAGCCGCCTCCGCCGTTCTGGAGCGTGCCTCGAGGTGGGTCGACGGCACCATGCGCCGAGGTGAAGTGCAGATGTGATCTCAAAGGAAGCTCCTGAGACGGACGACCACCTCGTTCCTGGCACACGGCAGGGGCCGCTCGACGAGGACGTCGCCAGCTCGCGCTCGATCCGTCCGGGCGGCAAAACGATCGGAGCAGGCGGGTGGGAGGTGGTGCACGAGGCGTGGAGCTTCTCTTGGCGCGCCTCGTCGAGCGTTGGTGCGCCGGCGGCAGCTCCGCAGGCGTCGAGTGGATGAGCCTGCTCGGGAACGCCGCCTCACCGCCGTCGCGCAAGGGGGATCCGCCCGCCGGCTGGGGCACGCGGCACGAGGCACCTCGCCGTCTCCAACCTCGCCGGTCGCGTCCTCGATACCGTGAAGCGGCCGGCATGCCGCTCGACGAGCGCCAGAGGTCGGTCCTCGTGCGCCTCGAGCTGGTAGCGGACTCCGCCGCCTACCTCGCCTCCACCGGGTGCGCCCTCCGTACGGATGCTGCTCCCTCCACGCACCGTCCGCTCGAGGAGCCGCTGACCCGGCTTCCCCGGCCGGGGGACGGGCCACACTCAGGCCGAGTCCGCGTCGTTGGGGCCGAGCCGGGCCGAGTAGATCGAGTACCCGTCGAGGTGGCGGGTGACAAGGGTGGCTCCGACCGTGGCGGCGAGCATCGGCACGGCGAAGGCAAAGCCGGTATGGGTGAGCTCGAGCACGAGCACGACGCCGGAGAAGGGCGCCTGCATCGAGGCGCCGATCATGGCGGCGGCGCCCACGATGGCGAAGGCGCCGGACGGCTCCCCGGGCCAGGCCTGCGACCACGCGAGCCCGATGAAGCCGCCGAACAGCGCTCCGGTGCTGAGCGTGGGGGTGAACAGCCCTCCTTGCGCGCCGCTCCCGACACAGAGCGAGGTCACGATCGGCTTCAGGACGAACAAGGCGCCGAGCATGCCGAGCCCCCACCCGCCGAGGAAGGCCGTGTGGGCCATGTCCTTTCCGTTGCCGAACAGCTCGGGGTACCAGATCCCGACGATCCCGAGGGTCACAAAGGCCACGAGCGGACCCGCGAGCGCGAGGCGGCCCCGGGGTCGGTGGTGCGAGACGAACCCTATGAGCCTCACCCACCCCGTCGCGAGCAGGCCGATGACCGGTCCCGCGAGCAGCGAGCAGACGAGCAGGGTGAAGCGGAACGGGTAGCTCGGGATGGCCACGTAGGTGGCGTGGTTGGGGAGGTAGATCCACGCCGTCGCCGTCGCGATGAACGAGCACGCGAGGGCGGGGAGCACGGCCGGGAGGGTGATCGAGCCCCAGAGCACCTCTGCCGCGAGGATGGCGCCACCGACCGGGACGTTGTAGACGCAGGCGAGCCCGGCTCCCCCGCCGCAGGCGACAAGAAGCCGCCGTTGCTCGGGCGTGAGCTTCGCCCAGCTGCCGAGCACCGACCCCGAGACACCGCCCATGAGCTTCGGCGCCGACTCGCGACCGATCGAGGCCCCCATGCCGATCACCGTCTCGGAGATGAGGGAGGTGCCGATGCTCCTCCGGAATGACAGCTTGCCCTCACCGTTCCAGATCTCGTCGTCGAGGTCCGACGACTCGTTCGGCGTGTAGCGCCTTAGCACGTACCAGGCGACGCCGCCGACGACCCCGGCGATCACGAGCGAGACGACCCGGCGACCCGGTGACACCGCCTCGACGGCGTGCTGGAACGACCCGTGCGAGTAGTCGAACGCGAGGAACTGCATGTGGAACAGCACGAACATGAGCAGGTCGCCGAACAGGCCCGTCGCCACGCCCGTCAGCACGACCATGGTCCAGAACCGCAGCGTCAAGGGCGTCGCGCCGTCGCCCGTCACGTTCGGCTGCTCGGTCGCGCCGCGCCCCGACGGCAGCCGCCGTGAGATGAGCGGCGGCGGAACCCGCACCCGTTCGGTCTGGCGCTCCCGTCTCACGGCTCCACCACGACAACCTGACCACGCCGTGCCGGCTCACGCAACCTCGCCGGCCGGGGTCCCCTGCGCGAGCGTGGCAAGCCGGCGACCCGGACGAGCTGGCGCCAGAGCACCCCGGAGGACGCGTCGTCGCCGGGCCGCCGAGCAACGGCGGGGTGGGGCCGGCTCCACACCACTTGGGCGTCCGCGCGAGGACCGTGCTCGCCACAGCCTCTCCGGCCAGGACCGGCGAGCAAGAGGCCGGCAGCCCGCACCGCCGCAGTGGTCGTCGGTGCGCCCAACCGGTCCCGCCACGGTCGGTTCGGCGCCCCGTCCTGTCCAGCCCCAGGACTGAATAGGGTGGCGCGGTGGACGGCCGCGCGGCGATCGAGGAGCTCAGCCGGTCCCTGCCCGAGGGAACCGTCGCCACCGACCCCGACGTCATCGCCACCTACCTCCAGGACTGGTCGCGCTACCCCGAGGTCGGGAGACCGCTAGGCCTCGTGCGCCCGGCCTGCGCGGCGGAGATCCAAGAGGTGCTGCGATGGGCCTCCTCGCACCACGTGCCGGTCGTCCCCCGTGGCGCCGGCTCCGGCCTCTCCGGTGGGGCGACGGCGGTGGAGGGAGGCATCCTCCTTTGCACCGAGCGCATGCGGTCCGTTGCCGTCGATCCGGCCATGCGGGTGGCAACGGCGGAGGCCGGCGCGCTGAACGCCGAGGTGAAGGCGGCCGCGGCCGCTCACGGCCTGTGGTACCCGCCCGACCCCTCCTCGTTCGAGATGTGCTCCATCGGCGGCAACGTCGCCACGAACGCGGGCGGCATGTGCTGCGTCAAGTACGGCGTCACCTCGGACTACGTGCTCGGGATGAGGGTCGTCCTCGCCGACGGCACCCTCGTCACGCTCGGAGGGCCCCGCCTCAAGGACTCGGCGGGGCTCTCGCTCACGAAGCTCTTCGTCGGGAGCGAGGGCACCCTCGGCGTCGTCGCCGACGTGACCCTGCGCCTGCTCCCGGCGCCGCCGCCCGCCTCGACGGTCGTGGCGGCCTTCGCCTCCCTCGATCGCGCGGTTGCCGCCGTGCTCGCCCTGCTCTCGACGGTGCGCCCGGCGACGCTCGAGCTCATGGACCGCGTCTCGATCAACGCGGTCGAGGACGCCCTTGCGATGGACCTCGACCGCTCCGCCGAGGCATTGCTCGTCGCCCGCTCGGACGTCTCGGCAGCGGAAGCCGCCAAGGTCGTGGCGACCTTCGAGGAGGCGGGCGCGACAGAGGTCTACGCCACCGACGACGCCGACGAGGGCGAGGCCTTCCTCGCCGCGAGGCGGGCGGTCATCCCGGCTCTCGACCGGATGGGCGACCTGCTCATCGAGGACGTCGGCGTCCCGATCCCGAAGCTCCCCGAGCTCGTCGCCGGGATCGGCGAGATCGCCGCCCGCTACGACGTCACGGTCGCGCTCTACGCCCACGTCGGTGACGGGAACACCCACCCGACGATCGTCTACGACGGGAGCGACCCTGCCGGTACCGCTCGTGCCAGGGCCGCGTTCGGAGCGATCATGGACCTCGCCATCTCGCTCGGAGGGACGATCACCGGCGAGCACGGCACCGGCCGCTACAAGCGACCGTGGCTTGCCGCGTACCTCGGCGACGACGTGATGGAGCTCTCCCGCCGCATCAAGGAGGCGCTCGACCCCGACGGGATCCTCAACCCGGGCGTGATGTTCTGAGGGGCCGTCGCGCCCCGCAGAACGCCCGCAGTGATCAGCCGGCGAGGGTCCGGTAGCCGCCGCGGTAGCGGGCGAGGGGTGCCCCCTCCCGGGCGATCTCCACCTCCTCGATCACGCCGGTGACGAGGAGGGAGTAGCCGACGGGCGCCGTCTCGGCGAGCCGGCAGGCAGCGACCGTCCTCCCGATGAGGAGCTTCGGGCCGTGTCGGGTCTCGGCCACCTCGAGGCCGTCGAAGGGATCGCCCGGGTACTCGGCCGCGAAGGCGGCGGCAAGCCGGCGATCGGCCTCGGCGAGGACGTGCACCGTGAAGGTGCTCGTCGCCGTCGCGAGCTCGACGAGCTCCGAGAGTGGGTCGAGAAGGCCAAGCAGGTGCGGTGGCTCACCCTCGGCGACCAGCACGGAGGAGACGGTGAGCCCCGCCAAGCGCTCGGGCGTGCCCGCCGTCCACACCGTGACCGGGGCCACGAGCCGGCCGCGGAGCCGCCGGTCGACCCGGCGCTCACCCGGAGGAGTCGAGAACGGGTCCTCGGTGCGCACGTTCACCTTCGGCGGCCGGTCGGCGGTCATGTGCGCGGGTCTAGTGGCGCCGGCGGCAACTACAGCCGTGGTAGTTGGCGGCGCTGGTGCCGCCAACTCCTGGCAGGAGACCACGCTACGTGCGAGACCTGCCTGGGCAGCGAGGCGAGGGCGCTCCCCAGCGGGCACCGCCGTCAACGACGCCGCTCGTCGCGGGCGCGTCCCTCGTCGGTCCTGGCATGGCGGGATACGTCGTCTCCAAGAAGGCGAACGTGCCGAACGGCGGCCCCACTCCCTTGGTGCGGGCGGCGTCCTCCAGCCAGCCCGAGACCCCTTGACCGGTTCGGTATAAAGGTCTATACCTCTCGTGTGTCAGGTCGGCTGGCCGCGGCGTCCACCGGGCGCACGCTCTACAGCGAAGTCGTCGAGCAGATCGAGGCCATCGCCCTCGCCCGACCGCTCGGCGAAGAGACGATGCTGCCTGCGGAATGGGAGCTGGCCGAGCAGCTCGGAGTGAGCCGCGGCACCCTCCGCCGGGCCCTCGCGGAGCTCGAGGCCGGGGGCCTCGTGCGGCGCGAGATCGGCCGGGGCACCTTCGTCAACCCTGCGGCGCGGCTCCGGCGCGTCGTGTGGGAACGGCTGGCCGAGGTCGCCCTTCCCGACTCCCGTTTCGGCTACGACTTCTCGAGCTTCGTCCCCGACTTCGCCGGCAGCGAGCGGTGCGCCGCCTCCGTGCGCTCGCTCGACGAGTACCGCAGGGCGCGGACCCTCGTCGTCACTCCGGACAACAGCCTCGAGCGCCTGCGCGAGCAGGCCCTCGAGGACGGCAAGCGGCTCGTCGTGTTCACCTACGGCATGTTGCGCGGAGCCCGCCTGCTCGACCCGGCGGAGCTGCCGCCGGGCGGCGCCGTCCTCGCCGCCACGCTCGACGGGATGGAGCGCGCCGGTCGCGGGCTCGACTTCGCTCAGCTGCTCACTTCAGGCCCGATCGACCTCGTCGTCACCGGCGCGGCCGCCGTCAGCCGGGAAGGCGTCCACTTCGGCAAGGGTCACGGCTACTTCGACCTCGAGTGGGGCCTTCTCTCCGAGGTCGGCCTCGTCGACGCCACGACACCAGTCGTCGCCGTCGTGCACGACTGCCAGGTCGTTCCCGACCGCGTCCCGCATGCCGAGCTCGACGCCATCTGCGACGTCATCGTCACCCCGTCCGAGCAGATCCGCTGCGAGCCGCTCCCGAAGCCGAGCGGCCTCGTCTGGGACAGGGTGCCCCGGCAGTTCCTCTCCACTCGGCCCTACCTGCGCGATGCTCGGCAGGCCTCGCGGCGCCGAGCCGCCTGACGTGCGGTGACCCTGCCACCGCCTCCGGCCTCCCAGGATGGGCTCGCCCCCGGGCGGGGCGGCGGCACCGGCGAGCCGTCCAGTGCCCTCGCCCCCCCTTTGGACCCGCAACGAGTCGTGCGGGAACAGGTCTGGGCCGCCCTCCGCGCGGTCGCCAGACCCGACTCCCGCTTCCACTGGGACTTCAGCTCCTTCATCGCCGACTTCGAGGGGTCCGAGGCATGCGCGGAGCGCGTGCGTGCTCTCGCCTCCTGGGACCGAGCGGACCTGGTGTTCATCACGCCGGACAACAGCACCGAAGCCGTGCGGCACCGAGCGATCGAGGAGGGGAGGCGCCTCCTCATGACGACCTACGGCATCCGCCGCGGCTTCCTCTACCTCGAGCCAGGCCGCGTGCGGCCGGGTGAGGAACGCTACGCCGCCACCCTCGACGGGATGGACGCGCTCGCGCGCCCCGTGACGCTGGCCGAGATCTCCCGGCTCGGGACGATCGGCCTTCTCGTGACGGGCGGCTCGGCGGTGAACCTCGAGGGGCTGCGCATCGGGAAGGGCCACGGCTACTTCGACCTCGAGTGGGCCCTCCTCTCGGAGGCGGGCGCCGTCGAGGCAACGAGCGAGATCGTCGACGTCGTGCACGACTGCCAGGTGGTCGACCTGCCGATCGACAGGGCAGCCCACGACGTCCGCGTCGACTGGATCGTCACTCCGACTCAGACGATCCGGGTCGACGCCGGCGGCCACCCGCTCGGGAAGGTGCTGTGGGAGCTCGTTGCGGGCACAGAGTTCGAGCAGCTGCCACCGGTCGTCGAGCTGGCACGGCAACGAGAAGGGGGAGCCCCATGACCACTCAGGTGCACGAGGCGGGAGCCGGCGCCCCGCCCACTGTCGACGACGAGCTGTTCAAGGTCGAGCAGCGTGGCATCGACCTCGTCCCGACCGGGTCGCGCCGGGGGCGGCCGGTCGACCTGTTCTGGATGTGGATGGGATCGAACCTCAACGTCTTCTACCCCGTGAACGGCGCCCTCGTCATCTACTTCGGCCTCTCGTTCGCGCAGGCGATCCTCGTCATCCTCCTCGGCAACCTCATCTTCTTCGGAGTCGGGCTGACGAGCCTGCAAGGCCCGAGGACCGGCACGTCGACCTTCGCCGTGAACCGCGCCCCCTACGGCCCGAACGGGGGGCGCGGCCTTGCGCTGTTCAACTGGGTGACCTGCGTCGGCTTCGAGGCCTCGGGGATGGCCCTCATCGTCCTCGCGGCCCTCGCCCTGCTCGGCGAGGCCGGCGTTGCCCCATCGACGTGGCTGAAGGTCGTGCTCCTGCTCGCGGCGATGGCGCTGCAGTCGTTCCTCCCGGTGCTCGGCCACCAGACGATCGTGACCGTGCAGAGGTACCTCGCCTACCTCCTCATCCCGCTCTTCGTGATCATGGCCGTCGCCGTGGCCGGCAAGGTGCATCTCTCGGCGATCTCCCACAGCGCGGGATGGGCCACGATCATGGTCGCGATCGCCCTCGTCATCTCGGCCGGCGGGCTGTCGTGGGCCAACACCGGGAGCGACTATTCGCGCTACCTGCCCGAGGACGCCGACCAGCGGGGACTGTTCCTTTGGCCCTCCCTCGGAGGGATGATCCCTGCGGTGCTGCTCGAGATACTCGGCGCTGCGATCGCCTCCATCGTCGCCACGGCAAGCGACCCGATCGCGGGCCTGCCGAAGGCGCTCCCCGGGTGGGTGGTCACGCCCTACCTGCTCGTCGCGATCCTCACGCTGTTCGCCGTGAACACGATGGACCTCTACTCGTCGGGCCTCACACTGCAGGCGATCGGGCTGCCGCTCAAGCGGTGGCACTGCGTGATGATCGACATGGCCATCGCCACCTTCGTCGGCGGCGTCACCATCTTCAACTCCGACTTCAACCGCCTCTACTCGGAATTCTTGAGCCTCCTCATCGTGTGGCTCTCGCCCTGGCTCGCCATCTACGTGGTGGACTGGTTCCTGCGTCGAGGCCAGTACGAGGCGACGGACCTGCTACGCAGCCACGGGGGCATCTACTGGCGCAACCGGGGCTTTCACCTCCCCGGGGTGGTCGCCCAGGTCGCCGGCATGGTCGCCTCCTGCCTTTGGATCGATTCCGGTGCGTTCGTGGGGCCGCTCTCGAGCCGCACCTCCGGCTCGGACTTCAGCTTCTTCATGGGGCTTGTCGTCGGAGGTCTCGTCTACTGGCTCCTCGCCCGCCGGAGCGTCCGCGCCGAGCTCGCCACGGCGGCGAGCAACTGACGGCCTCCTCGGCGGTTCCTCACCGGGAGACGGGACAGCCTGCGGTCGAGTGCTCCCGCGCTGGCTCGGGCTTGCGCCGAGACGGCCTCACCTCGCTCACGAGGACGCGACCCGGTGAGCTCTCGTGCCCGAGCCCCATGGCTCGGGCGGGGGTGGTCCGATCGTTCAACGCCGTCGCCGCTCCTCGGTCGGCGCGTCCACGTTCCTGTAGCGCCCGCCGCCGCGCCGGCTCGGTGGAGGGGACGCCCGGGCCCGGTCGGGTAGCGTCGGCCCCGGTCATCACACCAGGGGGAGCGACATGGACATCACGACCGTGGGGAGCGAACGGGGCGTCGAAGAGAGCAGCTTCGCTCTCGAGGTGGAGGGGGAGAGCGTTCCCGGCCTCATCTGGCGGCCCGAGCGTGCCGACGGCCCGACACCTCTCGTCCTGATCGGCCACGGGGGGACGACGCACAAGCGCGTCGACTACGTCCTGTCGCTCGCCCGGCGTTTCGTCCGCCACCTCGGCTACAGCGCCGTCGCCATCGACGCACCCGGCCACGGCGACAGGGTGCGGGACCCGGAGGCGGCGGCTGCCGCCCGGCGGGCGCTCGAGGCGCGCATCGCCGGGGGACCCGGGCAGGGTCCGCGCGTGGTGTCGGAGGCCCAGAGCGCCGAGTGGGCCGAGAGGACACGGCGAGGCGTGCTCGAGTGGACGGCGACCCTCGACGCGCTCGTCGAGGGCGGCTTCGCCGACGAGCGGGTCGGCTACTGGGGAGTCTCGATGGGGACGGCGATCGGCCTGCCGTACGTCGCCTCCGACCGGCGGATCAAGGCGGCCGTGCTCGGCCTTGCCGGGCTCGGCATGGGAGGGCGGTCGTTCGAGGAGGCGGCCCGCAGCCTTGAGATGCCGGTCCTGTTCGTCTTCCAGTGGGACGACGAGCTCATGAGCCGGCAGTCCGGCCTCGACCTGTTCGACGCCATCGGCTCGAAGGACAAGGCGATGCACATCTTCCCGGGCGGTCACGTGCAGACCCCGTTGTGGGAGCGGGACGCCTACGAGAGCTTCTTCACACGGCACCTCGGGACCTGAGGGTGCCGCCTCGCGTCAGAGGCGGTCCCAATCGCCGTCGAGCGGCTCTGCGTCGATCACCCCGGACCGGTGCCGGTCACAGGTCTCGACGGCGTAGAGGTCGCGCCCCGCATGGAGCGTGCCGGTCCAAGCCGCCACGTTCGGGCACTGCTCCCTGCCGAGCTCGGAGTCGACCAGCCGCTGGCAGCGCCGTGCGGCGACGTCCGCAGAGCCTGCCGTCTCAGGTGCCGTGTGCTCGTGTGACCCGTTCACGCATTCCCTCCAATGCCACGAGGCGATGGCGCATCTTCTGGGGCTCGGCCGCGTCTCGTGAGCGGATGCGCGCCTCCAGCACCTCCAGCCGCTCGAGCTCCTGACGGACAAGGCCCGGGCGGTCGTCACCGCTGCTCGATCCGAGGGCGCGATGGAACGCCTCGAAGGCGTCGCTCGAGCGCCGCAGCCCGAGCCGTGAGGCGATGGCGGCGAAGGAGAGCCCCTGACCCCGCAGGACAAGGGCGTCCTGGTCGCTGGTACGCCGAGGGCGCGGCGTCGACTGCCGCTCCGCCGGCCTGCCGTCCCGGCGGTCTCGTGCCTCGGCCGGCCTTCCGTTCCTAGGCAGGACGGACTGCGCTCGCCTGGAGGCCCTTCGGGCCCTGCGTGGTCTCGAACTGCACCTTCTGGCCCTCTTCGAGGTTCTTGTACCCGCTGCCCTCGATGGCTGTGTGGTGGACGAACACGTCGGAGCCGCCCTCGTCCTGGGTGATGAACCCGAAGCCCTTCTCCGAGCTGAACCATTTCACTGTGCCGGTCGTCACTGTTCTTCCTCTCGCGCGCAACGTGTCGCCGAGAACCAGGATGATCGACGGCCAAGGTCGGCATGCGCACTGCGCCGACCCACTTCGCGTCAGCTTACCGTCTCGGTCTGCAGCTCACGCCGGCGTGACTCGAGGAGCTCGCGCTCCGGCCAGCGCACCTCGGAGACGAGCGACAAGCGCTCGAGGATGGAGATGAGCCGGGCGGTCGAGTCCCACTGGTGCCGATCGACGCCGTGGCGGGCGAGACGCGGGAGGGCGTGGTGGAGGTTGTGCCAGTTGTCCCCGAACGCGAACAGGGCAAGTAGCGCGAGGTTCCGCGCCTCGTCCCCGCGGCGGGTGCGGAATGGCTGGCGGCCCCAGAGATGGCAGGCCGAGTTCACTGCGAACGTCGCTTGCTGGAGGATGAAGACGCGCACGAGCCCGCCCCAGAGGAAGCCTCCGAGCATGCCGCGCACGCTCCCCGTGACCGCGAAGCCGAGCAGCGCCGGCAAGGCCAGCGAGACGGCGCACCAGAGCGGGAAGAGCCGGTCGAGAACGACGAGGTCCGGGTCCGCCAGGAGATCGGGGATCCAGCGCGCCCGCTCTTCGGGCGGTGGGCGGAAGAGCCAGCCGACATGGGCGTGCAATGCGCCGCGCAGTTGGCCCCGGGCAGTCGAGCCCGACAGATGGGGCGAGTGAGGGTCGCCCTCGACGTCGGTGTAGGCGTGGTGGCGGCGGTGGCTCGCCGACCAGCCGAGCACGCCGCCCTCGAACGCGAGCGATCCTGCGAGGACGAGGGCGATCCGGACCACTCGTCGCGCCCGGAAGGCCCTGTGCGTGCACATCCGGTGATAGCCGGCCGACAGCCCATGGCCGGTCACGACGTAGAGGACGGCGGCGATGATGAGGTCGGCGGCCGACGCCTCCTCCCGGAACAGAGCGACGGCGGCGAGGACCGCACCCGCAAGAGGACCGAACACAAGGAGTGCGGTGATGGCCTGGCGGGCAAGGGGTGGTCGTGTCGCCGCGACGACGGGCGCCGCAGCTCGCTCCGCGACGATCGTCGTCATGACGCCCGAGGCAGTCTGCGAGAAGGGACCCTCGAGGGGCGGGATGCACCTTCGCGTGGGCTCGAGCCCGCGCGCTCAGCCCGCGCACGCCGGCGCGTGCCCCCGCTCCTCCCCCGCGCCGGCACGCGTGCAGATGTGGCTCGTGCGCTCGGAGCGGTCGACTGCCGCTCCCGGCTGGCCTCCGACCGAGCGGCGGGGACTCGCGCGGCGGCGCCCGGCTCGGGCAGGCGGGGAGGCGGACCGAGCCGGGCGTCGAGGCCGAGACCGGATGCGAGCTGGCGGGACTGGCGCTCCTGGTCCGGGCAGACGAGCGACACGACGCGACCCGACGCCCCGGCCCGGCCGGTACGACCCGACCGGTGGACATAGGTGTCGACGTCGGCCGGCGGATCGAAGTGGACCACGCACTCGACGCCGTCGACGTGGAGGCCCCGCGACGCGACGTCGGTCCCTACGAGCACGTCCGCCCGGCCCTCCCGGAACTGCGAGATGGCCCGATCCCGCTGGGGTTGGGAGCGGTCGCCGTGGAGTGCGACGACCCGGAGCCCGGCCCGGCTCAGCTGGCGGGCGAGGCGGTCCGCCCCGTGCTTGGTCCGGCAGAAGACGATCGACGACGAGTGGGTCGCGACGAGCGCCGTCGTGAGGCGCGCCCGGTCCTCCCGCTTCGCCAGCCAGAACTCGTGCGTGCGCGACCCGAGGTCGTCAGAGGGCTGCTCGAGGACGTGGCGAGCCGGCTGGACCTGCTGGTCCCGGACGAGCCGCTCCACCTCTTTCGTGAGCGTCGCCGAGAAGAGCATGGTCTGGTGCTCACGCGCCACCTCGGCGATCAGGCGCCGCACGGCAGGGAGGAACCCCATGTCGGCGAGGCGGTCGGCCTCGTCCACCACGACCACCTCCACCCCGGAGAGATGGAGCGCTCCCCGCTCGAGCAGGTCGATCAGCCGCCCGGGGCAGCCGACGACGACGTCCAGCCCGCGGGCGAGCGAGTCGAGCTGACGCTGGTAGCCCGTCCCCCCGTAGAAGGGAGCGACCCGGAGACCGCTCACGCGGGCGAGCGGCCGGACCGCCTCGGTGATCTGCGCCGCGAGCTCCCGTGTCGGGGCGAGGACGAGGGCCCGCGGGTGGCGGCTCCTTGCTCCCGCGAGCCGGGCGACGAGCGGGATGCCGAAGGCGAGCGTCTTTCCGGACCCGGTCGGCGACTGCGCGAAGAGATCCGCACCCCGAAGAGCGTCGGGCAGGGTGGCAGCCTGGATGGGATACGGCTCGGTGATACCGGCGTCCTGGAGACAGGCGACCAGGCGCTCGGGCACGCCGAGCTTCGAGAAGGTGGTGGACAGCAAATTCGACTCCGCAGTGAGGGCGCGTGTGCGCCGCTAGTGAACTGGGGAGCGACACACCCAATGAGCACTCCGGTCGCCCGGCGGACCGGACCCTGCGTCGCTGCAGCGGAGGGTGGCGACCGTCGTGCGGCAGCCCGCCGATGAATGGCGTCGGCGATCGGTCGACCCACCGGGGTGGCTCGAAGACGGGCACAGCGTAGCGGCCGCCGGCGTCCGCGTTGGCGCGCCCCTCCGGCGCCAGCGCCAACCCGGAGGCTTCAGTGAGGTCCCGGCCAGTCACCGATCATGGCAGCGGGACGCCGGCGCTCGCTCCCATGGCTCGGCGAAGGCCGGGCATGGGCGGGTGGCTAGGACCCTCGACGGAGCGATCACGTCGAGATGGACCCGCCTGGGCAGGGACTCGAGGATGTCCGGTGCTCATGAGACCAGGCACCTCGGAGAGCGCCGGAGAGAAGACCGCTCCCTACCAATCCGGCACACCCCGTTGCGAGCGGCATGGGGCGGGCTCGGACCGACGCCAACGTGGGTCGGCGATGAGCCCGACCGGATCATGGTCGCGATGATGACCCATGGCCGGTGCCCGGCCCTCGACAGGCCGGCACCTCCGTACGGGCGTCCACCCCTGTCGTGCCGCCCTGTGCGGCCTCAGCAGTCAACGCATCGCCCGTCCGCCCGCCCTGCGGCGACTCCTGCTTGAACCCCAAGGGGCCGGGCGATCGGTCACTGGGCGGGCTCGGCACCCCTTGACATCTCCGCAAGAAAGGCAGCGACGATGGGACCGGTGACCTCGCGGTGCCAGAACGTCTGGAGATGGCCGAAGCCGGGCAGGACGGCAGCTCGCCCGCTCCCAAGGTGCCGAGCCGCACGGTCGGCGGCTCCCTCGGGAGCTTCCTTCTCCCCGGCGATGAGCAGCGTCGGGGCAGAAATGCGGGGAAGCAGACTCCAGGAGGACTCGGCACCGACCCATGCTTCAATCGAGAGGGCGAACATCTCGGCGTTAGTGGTGGCGAGGTTGTCCATCAACCATGGCGGTGGCGGCTCGGACTCCCTTGCCGCCATAGCTTCCATCGCCGCCTGCATGCCGGCTGCGCGGATCTCAGCTGTCCGCGCTCCAATCGCCGCCGAGTCGGCGCTGTGATCGTCGTCGGGTTCCGGCACGCTCCCAATGGCCACCAATGCCCATATCCTGTCAGGGTGGGCGGCAGCCACCCGAAAGCCGATCCTGGCGCCGCTCGAGTAGCCGATCATGGCAGCCCGGTCAATACCGGTAGCGTCGAGCACGGCGATGACGTCGCCGACGTATTCCTCGATACGGTGGGCGGCAACGCCGGCTGGCTGGTCACTGCGTCCCCGACCTCGGTGATCGAGGAGCACGCATCGGTAGCCGGCTAGATCCTCGGTGTAGCCGGCGAGCGTCCACATACGCCCGTCGCCGCCTCCACCGGTATGGAGGAGCACAGGGGAGCCGACGCCCGTGTCCTCGTAGTACAGACGCACGCCATCTCGCGCAATCGTCGGCACTCATGTCCCCCTTCGACTCGAGGCGGGCAGGCGATCGTCGGACCTGCGCGGACCCTAACACCGGCGACTCACCTCGGCACTACCTGACTACAGCAGCGCGTAGCGCCAGGCAGGAACATCATGATGAGCCATCCGTCGAGCAGCGCAGGCACTTCATCTGAGAGGCCGTCGAGGATCGCGTGATGATGCGCCCCAAGTTTGGGGGCCCATTCTTCAGCTGCACCTCAGCTTGGCTGGTGTGGTGGCGGGCTCCGCAGGCTGCCATCGACCGACGATGCGAGTCCGATCCACCATCACGGGCAAGGACGTCCACACGAGAGGAGGCGGGGCAGCCAAACCCTTGAGGAGATTGTGCGAGAGCTCGCCGACGGCCACCAGCTGCTCCGCGAGCACCGGTGACCGAGGACTGGACCCCGCCTTGTCGGAGCCGTGGCGGTCATCCTTCTCGCCATCGGTGCGCGGTGTCACCGCCGGGCCAGGGCGGCACCTGCCCCGAGGTCGTGCCGTTCGGTGATCACCCCCACCCCCTCCTGCCGGAGAGCGCACCGCGACGGTCGTGCCGTGGGCGGAACCCCGTCACGACCGACCGCGGACGCCCGCGCGCCATCACGGCGCCAGCACGCGGCCGAGCACGGGCGTGTGCGCAGGCGGCTCGACCCCGTCAATGCTTCGGTTCGCAGAGCAGAAACGGCGCTCCGGCCGGATCTGCCACGTGCGCGACCCGCCCCAGCCCGCCGTCCCGAGGGGCGTTGAGCACCGACCCGCCGAGCGCGAGCACCCGTGCCACGGCGGCATCGAGGTCGTCGCTCTGCCAGAAGACGGACCAGGCCGGCGCCGCGCCTGGAGCCAGGTTCTCGACCTCGTCGCCGATGCCGGCAAGCGGGCGGCCCGTCTCGGGGTCCATGTAGCCGGCATAGTGGTGCCCGTCGTCGGTCGTCTCCTCGAGCGGGTCCCAGCCGAACACCTTCCGGTAGAAGTCCACTGCCCCGTGGTAGTCCTCGGTGTCGAAGGCGAAGAACCTGGGCGCGCCGTCCTCGTTGATCACGGTGAAGCCGGGGAAGGTGCCGGGCTGCCAGACGCCGATGACGAGTCCCTGCCGGTCGGTGATCACCGCCTGGACGCCGAGGTCGCCGACGGGCATCGCAGGTCCCAGCACCTTTGCGCCATGGTCGGCAGCAAGCCTCAAGGTCTGCCCGATGTCACCCGAGGCGAGGTAGGGCTTCCAAGTGTCGTCGGCGTGCAGATCGCCGATGTCGCCGATCGCACCAGCGACCGGCACGCCGTCTCTGGTGAACATGAAGTAGCCGCCGTGCTCGGGGCTCGGCTCCTCTGCCACCCAACCGAACAACTCGGCGTAGAACCGCCGGCTGCTCTCCACCTCTGAGGTCCACAGTTCCACCCAACACGGTGCCCCCATCGGAGCTGAGTCCCGTCGTGTCATGGCTGATTCCTTTCGCTGGAGGCCCTTCGGCGTGGAGACGGGCGCAGCCGGTGGATCTCATCGGGCGCGACTCGCCTCCAGTCCGGGCGACACCAAACCACGGGCAAGGTGTCGAGCGCTAGGGAGCGGCAGCAGCCCGGCTACCAGGGGGAACGATCGAGAGCGGACGACGGGACTCGAACCCGCGACCCTCACCTTGGCAAGGTGATGCTCTACCAACTGAGCCACGTCCGCGTGCCTGATCGTCATCCTAGCAACGCGCCGCTCGGACGGTCATGACCGGGGCGCACTTCGGAGGGCACCTCGAGGTCGTCGGGAGCGACATGACACCCCGGAGGTTTCTCGGTGCGGCACAATGGGGACGACTATTAGTGGTCGATCGGATACTCTGAGTGGCAAACATGGATAGCAGCTCGATCCCCCCTAGCGAGCGGCGCCGGGTGCTCGCAGCATGGGTCCGACGATGCCAGGAGATGGGCGTGTCGGTCGGCCCCTGCCTGACTCCGCAGGCCCACTACCTGCTCCACGCACTGCTCGACTCGCTCGAGTCCGACCAGGGCTCTGCGCCACTCGGACGGGCCGCGAGGAGCTGGGGAGCCCGCTTCTCGGCTCCCGCCGACGTGCTGACCTATCTCTCGGCGCTGAGAACCGTGCTCGCTGAGCAGCAGGCGGTCGCCGCGGTCGCGACTCCCTCCCCGGCCGGGGAGGGCCCGCCACCACTGCATCCCGCCGAGGCGGCGCGGCGCGTGGCCGCCCTCATCGACCAGGTCAGCCGGGAAGCCGTCGACGCTGCGGCCGCCAATCTGCGCGCGGCGGCCCGGACGGACCCGCTCACGGGCTGTGCGAACCGTCTCGCCCTGAACGAGGACCTGGCCCGCGCAACCTTCATGGCCGCGGAGGATGGCGTCGACCTGGCCATCGCGATGATCGACCTCGACGGGCTGAAGCAGATCAACGACTCGCACGGCCACGAAGCGGGTGACGCAGCACTCGTCGGGCTCGCCGGGACGCTCCGCCAGGTGTTGCGCGCGAGCGACTCGCTCTACCGGATCGGCGGTGACGAGTTCGTCGTGGTCGCCCCCTTCACGAGCGCCGAGGGGGCGGAGTCGATGCTGCGGCGAGCGATGGCGCTCGACGGCCCCTCATTCAGCTGGGGGGTGGCGAGCCTCGCCACCGTCGGTCCCGAGGCGCTGGCGCAGCCGAGCCTGCTCGTCGCCGCCGCCGATGCCGCGCTCTACGACTCCCGGGCGAGGCGGCGCTCCACCACAACCTCCCTTGCCCTCCCGGCGACGAGCGTGGCAGCCGGAGCTGCCGCTGCCGTCGGGCCGGCGGCGGCCGACGATTCCTCAACGGTGATGCCGGGCGCCGCCGCCGCTCCCTCCAACGACGCGGCCGGAGCGCCCTCGGGAGCGCAAGCCCCTGATCCGCCCTACCGCCAGCGGCGAGTGAGAGGCCGCGGGGCGTCCACCTCCGCCGGCCTCGGCACCGTGGCCGCCGTCCTGCTCGTGGTCATCGGCGCGCTGAGCGTCGCGCTCTCGCTCGAGAGCGACTCCACCCCGGGCGTCGGCTCGGCGTTGACCGGAAACGGGGGCGGTGCGCCAGTGCCGTTCGCGATCGGCAGCGGCAGCGCCGGGCACCACCATCACACCAGCACGACCGGACGGGCGCCCACGGCGAGCCGGCTCACTGGACGACGAGGGGCCACCGGCGGCTCCGCGCCCGAGCGTGCCGGCTCTGCGGGCGCTGCGCCGGGCGCCCGCCCGCGCCGCACGAGCGGGAGCGGAGCTGGCGCAGGCTCCGGAGCTCGCACGAGCTCGGCGCCGGCCGGCTCCACTCACGGCGGGTCGAGCCCGAGCCCGCAAGGAGGCTCGCCGGTCGCGGGGTCCGGCTCGGGCACTGGTGCGGTCCTCGACATCGCACCGGTGCCGCCGGCGGCCATCGGGCAGCCGGCTGCCGCCCCACGGCCCGTCCCAGGGCCGCCAGGTCCGGCCGCGCCCGCCCCCCACCGCCATCACGGGCCGGCCAGCGGCCATCCGGCCCGCCCTGGTCCGGCGGGGCACGGATTGCGAGCGCGGCAACCGGCGGGGCATCGCAGCTCCCGGGGCCGTCCGCGGGGCCTGCGCCACCACGGCCGCGGTGGCCGCCGCCGCGGTCACCACGGTGGCCGCTGAGCGGCTAGACACGTCGCCATGACGGCGACCGATCTCGACGCCGCGCTGGCCCGCTACATCCGCCCCGACACCTTCCCGCTCGGCATCCGGATGCTCGCTCCGGGCGAGCCGTTGCCCGAGGGGGTCCGGGTGCCGAGCCGCGACGTCGGGGAGCGATGGATCGTCTGCCAGTCGATCGGGATCGCACGGCGGTTCGGCTGGTCGATCGCCGTCGGCAAGGAGGACGTGATCTGCCCGCTTGCGTCGGTCGCCTTCGGCTTTCGCGCCGCCAACGCCCGCTACGACGCCGGGGAGGCCGCTCTCGGCATGTACTGCTCCGACGAGAGCGCGGCGAGGGCGCTCGAAGGTGCGACCTGGCGCTTCCCGACCGGCAGGTACGAGCGGCTCTGCGTGGCACCGCTCTCGCGGCTCACCTTCGAGCCCCACGTCGTGGTCGTCTACGGCAACAGCGCCCAAGTGATGAGGCTCGTCAACGCCGCTCTGCACGCCCGGGGCGGGCGGATCGAGAGCGCGTCGGGCGGCCGGCTCGACTGCGCCGAGCTCGTCATCCAGACGATGACGACGAACGAGCCGAAGGTCGTGCTCCCCTGCAATGGGGACAGGGTCTTCGGGATGGCCCAGGACACCGAGATGGCCTTCGCCTTCCCCGCCGAGCGTGCGGCCGAGATCGTCACCGGCTTGGAGGCGACCCACGCCGGCGGCGTGCGCTACCCGATCCCCGTCGCCATGCGATCGACGGTCACGATGCCCCAGCGGTACCAGGAGCTCCTCGCCTCACTCGACGAGCGCGCGGGCGAGCCGGAGTGAGCCGGCCTACTGCCCCACGATCGTCCCGGCGACCTCGCCGAGGCTGAATCGCTCGCCGTCAGGGCCCGGCGCCGTCCCCCTGATGACGACGGTGTCGCCGTCCTCGAGGAACGAGCGCTCCTCTCCGGAAGCGAGCCGCACCGGCTCGGTGCCGTTCCAGGAGAGCTCGAGGAACGAGCCCCGCTCCTCCCTCCCGTCCCCGGACACCGTGCCCGACGCCAACAGGTCGCCCGTGCGCATCGAGGCGCCGTTCACGGTCATGTGAGCGAGCTGCTGGGGTCCGGTCCAGTACATGACGCGGAACGGAGGCCGGGACACGACGGTGCCGTTCCACTCGATCTCGAGGGCGAGGTCGAGGCCCCACGGCTCGTCGACTCGCAGGTACTCGAACGGCTCGGGATCCTGGGGTGGTGGCGCGATCCGGGCCGCCTCGAGGGCGTCGAACGTCACGACCCACGGCGAGATCGACGTCGCGAAGGACTTCCCGAGGAACGGGCCGAGGGGAACGTACTCCCAGGCCTGGATGTCGCGGGCCGACCAGTCGTTGACGAGCACGATCCCGAAGGCGTGCTCGGCGAAGGCCGAGGTGGGGACCGGCTCGCCGAGCACGGAGGGCACGCCGATGATCACCCCCACCTCCGCCTCGATGTCGAGGCGGAGCGAGGGTCCGAACGCCGGCGCCGGATCGGAGGGAGCCTTGCGCTGGCCGGACGGCCGGCGGACGGGCGTCCCGGAGACGACCACCGTTCCCGATCGCCCGTGGTACCCGATCGGCAGGTGCTTCCAGTTCGGCGTGAGGGCGTCGCCGCCGGGCCGGAAGATCCGCCCCACGTTGCTCGCGTGCTGCTCGGAGGCATAGAAGTCGACGTAGTCGGCCACCTCGATCGGCAGGTGGAGGCGGACCTCGCCACGGGGCACGAGATGGGGCTCGACGTCGGGACGGTGCCGCTCGTCGGTGAGCAGCTCGGTGAGGCGGCTGCGGACCGAGCTCCAGCTCTCCCGGCCGAGCGCCATGAAGGGGTTGAGCGACGGGGCCGCGAACACCTCGTCCCCGAGCGCCCCTGCGCAGTCGAGCACGTGGTCCCCGATCGCGACCCCGACCCGGCGCCGGCTCACCGGCTCGTCGAGGCGGGAGAAGACGCCGTAGGGGAGGTTCCCGACCGGGAAGCCGGACCCCTCCGGGACCGGAACCCAACTCGCCGCGCTCATCGCCGCCCCGGCGCGCCGGCGGTGCCCGCCGCGCCGGGCACCCGCTCATCGAGGCACCCGAGCTCGACGAGGTCCTCGACCGGCTCGCTCGTGCTGCACGAGCCGTAGGAGACGAGCAGGGCGCGGGCCCGCTCGGCACGAGCGGCCGGCATCTCGATCGCCTCCCGCACGAGGGCGCTGGCGTCGCTCGAGCACAGCACCGCCGCGACCTCCCCGGGCGAGGCTCCGGACACCGCCCGGGCAGCCGCGAGGAGCAGGTTGAGGAACCCGTGGTGCTCGAATCCGGTCTGTTCGTCGCGATAGCGCACCGCATGATGGAGCCCTGCCGTCGCCTTGCAGGCGACGGCGGCGGCCGCGCAGGAGCA
>Ga0070737_10001300_pt1 | contig 36866 bp, 34 predicted proteins | sample Coa_R1_10_FD_66438 | JGI IMG/M metagenome (GOLD analysis project Ga0070737, IMG submission 66438) | Surface soil microbial communities from Centralia Pennsylvania, which are recovering from an underground coalmine fire - Coalmine... | ecosystem: Environmental > Terrestrial > Soil > Unclassified... | reverse complement strand
GCGGTCAGCAGCAGGGCCGGGGTCGCCGTCCAGACGATCTCCAAGGTGCGGTTGCCGTGGATCTGCGGGGGCTCTGGGGCGCCTGGCCGTTCGCGGTCGCGCCAGAGCGTGCGGAGCAGCAGGCCGACGACCAGCGCGAGGATCAGGGCCGAGAGCGCCAGCGCGAGATTGAACAGGTTCGCGATCGCCAGGCCCTGGGGGGTGACCGGGTTGAGCGGCTCGACCGGCGCGCTGCACCCTACACTCCAGCCCAGCAGGCCGAGGCCTGCTCCCATGAGCGCGCTGCGCTGCCCACCGCTCCGCCGCACACCGCGGCCCTTTCACTCTCGCCCTGTCGCAGCGCGGAGTATAGCGCACCCGCCCGCGGCGCGGCAGCACGGTACAGGCGCCGCCGCCACTGGCGAGCAGCCTAGGGCGGAGTACCAGGCTGCAGCGGCGATCTACTCGGCCCGCAGGCGCGCGATAGCTGCACGTACCGAGTCCACGATCTTCACGTAGCTGCCGCAGCGACACAGGTTGCCGCTGAGATACTCCCGCAGCTCCGCGTCGGTCGCGTCGGGGTGTTCGGCCAGCAGTGCCTTGGCGGTCAGGAGGATGCCCGGGGTGCAGTACGAGCACTGGAACCCCGTGCAGGCCAGGAACGCTTGCTGCACGGGGTCCAACTGCTCTGCGGTGCCGAGCCCCTCTGCGGTGAGGATCTCGCGGCCCGCGGCCAGCGCCGCCAGGGTGAGGCACGCGCTGTAGGGCCGGCCGTCGAGCAGCACTGTGCAGGCGCCGCAGATCCCGATGCCGCAGCCCTCGCGCACGCTGAGCAGCCCGAGCCGGTCGCGCAGCACGTCGAGCAGGGGCTCGTTGCCCCGCACAGTGAGCTGGTAGGGGCGTCCGTTCACGCGCAGGGTGATGGTCTCCACGTTCCCTCCTGGGCGGGCCGCAGGGTGGCGAGCATCGCTAGCTGGCAGCCGCGGGGCCTTGCGCTTGCAGCGCGGCCAGCACCCGCTCGGGCAGCAGCGGGATGCGCGGCAGCCGCACGCCCGTGGCATCGCGCAGCGCGTTGCCGATGGCGGGTGGCACGGCGGGTAGGCCCGTCTCGCCCAACCCATGGACCTCTGGGTCGGGCTCGGGGTTCTCGGCCAGCGTGGTGCTGAAGGCGGCCGGGAAGTCGGCCAGCGCTGGGATCATGTAGTCGGCCAGGTTCGGGTTGGTTACCTGGCCGTTGTCGTCGAACAGCAGTTCCTCGAACAGCGCCTGCGCCAGGCCGAAGGTGGCGCAGCCCTCGTTCTGGAGCTCGGCGTTCGGCCGGTCGATCACGCGGCCGGCGTGGGTCGCCAGGTGCAGCCGGCGCAGGTAGAGCTTGCCCGTCTCGCGATCCACCTCGACGATGGCCGCGGCGGCAGCCTGGTGCCAGTGGTGCGAGGCCTTGCCCTGGCCCGTCTCGGGATCGACCCAGATCTGCGTGCCGAAGGTGCCGCTGGCCGTGAGGCTGGCCACGCCCGCCCCGCTGAGCAGCGCGCCCCACGGTACCCCTTCTGCCGGTGCGCCCGGGGCGAACACGCGCCCGCCGCGGACGGCGACCTGCTCGGGCGTGGTCTCGTACAGGCGCGCGGCCAGCTCGGCCAGCTGGCGTCGCAGGTCGGCGGCCGCCGCGCGCAGGGCCAGGCCGTTGAAGAACGTCGAGCGGCTGGAGGTGGTGCCCTGGTCCGGCGGGGTGGTGCCCGTTTCCACGAACGGCACCTGCACTACCTCCTCGGGGATATCCAGCGCGCGCGCCGCCTCGCGGGCCAACACGGCGCGGGCGCCCTGGCCGATGTCCACCGTGCTGCTCAGCACCGTCAGCGCGCCGGCGGCGTCGAGGCGCAGGTCGATGCGCGTGGTGGCCGGGTTGCTGCCCATGTGCTTGATGATCACCGCTAGCCCACGGCCCACCACGCGCTCCGGGGCCGATGGTGCGGGCAACGGCCCGTGGTAGTCGATGGCGCGCGCCGCGTCCTCCAGCAGCTCGGCGAAGTGGATGTCCTCCAGCACCTCGCCGGTGGCGAAGCGGTCGCCCGGGTGCAGCAGGTTCCGCCGGCGGAACTCCAGCGGGTCGAGGCCCAGCCGGCGCGCCAGCTCGTCGGTGTGGCACTCGTAGGCCCAGGCTACCTGCGAGATCGCCAGCCCGCGGAACGGCACGGCGTTGGGGCGGTTGGTGTACACCGCGTAGGCATCCACCTTCACGTGGGGGATGCGGTAGGGGCCGATCGCGCCGATGCCGCCCGAGCGGGCGATGGTGCCGCTGCGGTCGGCGTAGGCGCCGGCGTTGTAGTGGATCTCCACCTCGCGGGCAACCAGCGTGCCGTCGCGCTTCACCCCGCTCTTGATCCGCACGCGCGCCTCGTGCTTGGTGGTGGTCACGAACTCCTCGGCGCGCGTGAGGACGACTTTCACCGGCCGGCGCGCCTTCCAGGCCAGCACGGCCGCCAGCGGCTCCATCCGCGCGTAGGTCTTCGAGCCGTAGCCGCCGCCCAGGGTGTACACGATCACTCGCACACGTTCGGGCGGCACGCGGAAGATGGCCGCCAGCTGGTCGCGCACGAAGTAGGGGTTCTGCGTGGCCGACCAGACGGTGAGCTGGTCCGCTTCCCAGCGGGCCACGGCGACGTGCGGCTCCAGGGCGCAGTGGTGCAGCGCCGGGCTGGAGTAGACCTCCTCGAACACGAAGTCGGCCTCGGCGAAGCCGCGCTCCACGTCGCCGCGGCGCACTTTCATGTGGTTGAGCAGGTTGGTGCCGTTCTGCGGGCGGAGGATCGGATTGGGCGGGATCTCGTAGCGCCCGACGATCTGCTCGTGGACCAGCGGGGCGCCGGGCCGCAGCGCCTCGACGGGGTCGAATACGGCGGGCAGCTCCTCGTACTCCACGTCCACCAGGGCGGCGGCCTCGGCGGCTATCTCCGGCTCCTCGGCCACGACAGCCGCCACCACGTCGCCCACGTGGCGGGCCTTGTCGATGGCGACGATCGGCTGGTCCTTGATCGCCGCGCCGTAGTAGGGGAACAGCTGCCCGTCCAGCAGGTCGTCGCGGGTGAGCGCGCACACCACCCCGGGCAGCGCCAGCGCGCGGGAGGGGTCGACGGCCACGATGCGCGCGTGCGCGTAGGGGCTGCGCACGCAGCGCGCGTGGGCCATCCCCGGCAGCGTCACGTTGAGTGCGTAGGGGATCTGGCCCGTGACCTTGGCGATGGCGTCGCGCTCGCGGACTGCCCGCATCGCTTACCCCCAGCTCACTACTCGCATGGTTGCCCCCCTGCGGCGGCGCGCCCTCAGACGCGCCAGGCCCCCTGTTGGCCGGCGGCCGCCGCCCGCAGCGCGCGGCGCACGAACACGGCGACCATCTGCTGGCGGTACGCTGCCGACCCGCGCGCGTCGCTCACGGGCTCCGCCGCCGCGGCGTACGCCTGGCCGATGGCGTGGAACAGCGCCTCGTCCGGGACCGCGCCGTGGGCCAGCGCCTCGGCCGCCGGCAGCCGCAGCGGGCGGCCCGCCACGGCGCCCACCGCCACCCGTGCCTCCGCCAGGCGCCCATCGGCGGCGTGCCGCACCAGCGCCGTGACCCCCACGCACGGCCGGTCCTCGGCCGAGCGCGTGACGTACTTCAGGTACACGCCTGTGGGCGCTGGCAACGGGATGCAGACTTCGGTGACCAGCTCGTCCGGGGCGAGCGCCGTCTCGTAGAAGTCGCGCACCAGCGCCGCCACGGGCAGCTCGCGCGCGCCATGTGGGCCGTGGATGCGCACGCGCGCGTCGAGGGCTACCAGGACGCCGGGGGGATCGGAAGCGTAGTCGGCCTCGCACAGGTTGCCGCCGAGCGTGGCGGCGTTGCGCACGCGCACGTTGCCCACCAGGGCGCAGGCCGCGGCCAACACGGGCACGCGGGCGCGCACCAGCGGCGAGGCGGCCACGGCGCTGAGCGTGGCCAGCGCGCCGAGGCGCAGCGTGCCGTCCACCTCGGCGATGGTGTCCAAGCCGGGGATGGTGTCCAGGCGCACCAGCGCGGGCGGTGCCAGCAGCCCCTGGCGGAGCATCAGCACCAGCGCCGTGCCGCCCGCGATGGCCCGTGCCGCACCATCGTAGCGTGCGAGGGTGGCGCAGGCCTCGTCGAGCGAGCGCGGCTGGTGGAGGAGGAGATCGGGCACAGAGCACCTCGCGGCGAGCGATCTGCCGGCTGACTCTAACACGGCCGCCCGCCGGCGCGCACTTCGTCCCGCCAGATGGGGCGGCGCTCACTCGGCGCCGGCGGCGATTGCTCGCAGCGTCTCGGGCTGGAGCAGCAGCAGGTGCTCGCGGCCGGTGGCCAGCGTGCCGTGGCGGCGCCACTCGTTGAGCACGCGGGTGACTGTCTGGCGCGCGGCGCCGATCTGGCCGGCGAGGTCCTCGTGGGTGGCCCGCACGGTCCAGCGCCCATCGGGCTCCTGTTGGGCCAGCGCGAGCAGCACGCGCGCCAGGCGGGCGGCGACATCGGCGAACACCAGGCTGGCGATCTGGGCGTTGGCCTGGCGCAGCCGGCGTGCGAGGCTGCGCAGCAGGCGGCGGGCGATCGAAGGGTGCTGGTCGAGCAGGACCAGGAAGTCGGCGCGCCGCAGGAGGGCCACCTCGGTGTCGGCGCGCGCGACGGCAGTGGCCGAGCGCTGGCGCTCCGTCTCGTCGAGGAGGGCCAGCTCGCCGAACCACTCGTGCGGCCCCAGCTCGGCGAGCAAGAACTGTCGGCCGTCGGCGGCAGCGATTACGATGTCGACGCGGCCGGCGAGGATCAAGAACGCGACCTCGCCCACCTCGCCCTGCGCGCAGATCACGGCGCCCTTGGGGAACCGCTGGCAGCGCACGATCCGCGCGATGGCGTGGACCTGTGGCGGCGGCAGGTCGGCGAACAGCGCCACTTTGGGCAGCGCCACCAGCACGTCCCGCAGGGCCGCTGCCGACTCGGCCATCGCGCTACCCTGAGCCCGTCACGCCGAGGACCGCGAGCCGGCCCTGCACGGTGGGGTGCAGCCGCTGGGCCAGCGCAGGCAGCCGGCCGAGCAGCGTGAGGAAGTCGGCCTTGCCGAGCGCCAGCAGCTGCACCGCGGTGGTGGCCCGCACCGTTGCGGTGCGCGGCACGTCGAGCAGCAGCGCGATCTCGCCGAAGTAGTCGCCCTCGTGCAGCGTGTTGAGCGGCTGCTCGACGGCCGCCGGGCCGTGCTGTACCGTGACCTCCACTTGCCCACGCTCGATCAGGTACAGTTTGTCCCCCACGTCGCCCTGTCGGACGATTACGTCGCCCGGCGCGTAGCGCTCCACCACCAGCCGCTGGGCGATAGCGGCTAGCGCCTCGGCCGGCAGCTCGGCGAACAGCGGCACGCGTCGTAGGCGGTGGACCTGCACGCTGGGGATGGCACCGAGCGCGGGCAGCCCCTGTTGCTCCTCGTACAGGCGCGCGTACAGGCCGCCGGCAGCCAGGAGCTGCTCGTGCGTGCCCTGCTCCACCAGCGTGCCGCGATCCAGCACGAAGATGTAGTCGGCCTGCGCCGCGGCGGCCAGCCGGTGCGTCACTGTGATGGTGGTGAGGTGCTGGGTCGCCCGCGCTAGGGTCTGCTGGATCTGCGCCTCCGTCTCGGGGTCGAGCGCCGAGGTGGCCTCGTCCAGCAGCAGGATAGCCGGGTGGCGCAGCAGCGCCCGCGCGAGGGCCAGGCGTTGGCGCTGGCCACCCGATAGCCGTGCCCCGCGCTCGCCGACCGGTGTGTCGTAGCCCTGCGGCAGGGACACGATGAAGTCGTGGATCTCGGCTTGCCGCGCCGCCGCCTCGATCTCCGCGTCGGTGGCGTCCAGCCGGCCGTAGCGGAGGTTCTCGCGGATCGAGGTGTTGAACAGGAAGGTGTCCTGGAACACCACGCCGATCTGGGCGCGCAGCGACGCTTGCGTGACGGTGCGCAGGTCGAGGCCATCGATGCTCACGCTGCCGTACTGCGGGTCGTAGAAGCGCAGCAGCAGGTTGAGCACCGTGCTCTTGCCGGAGCCCGAGGGGCCCACGATCGCCACGTGGCGCCCGGCGGGGATGACGAAGCTTACATCCTGGAGGTTCGGTTGCGCGCCCGTATAGCTGAACCACACGTGGTCGAAGCGAATCTCGTGCTGTAGGCGCGGTAGCTCGCGCGCGTCGGGCGCGTCGCGCACCTCGACCGGCTCATCGAGCACCTGTGCTACTCGCTGCATCGAGCCAGCCGCCTGCTGGAGCGCCTGCCAGAGCTGGGTGAAGCTCTCGACGGGGCTGGTCACCTGCCCGAGGATGCCCATGAACGCGAACAGCGCGCCCACCGAGAAGCTGCCGCTCAGGATGAGGTAGCCGCCCAGCCCGAGCACGACGAGCTGGATCAGCGAGGTGACCAGACTGCTGGAGAGCCCGAACAGCGAGCCGAACAGCACCAGCCGTACGGAGCTGCGGAATAGTGCCTGCAGCGCGGCGGCGAACCGCTCGCGCATCGTCGCTTGCAGCCCGAACGCGCGCACTACCGCCGCGGCGTTGAGGTTCTCCTGCAGCACATCGGTTACGTCGCCCAGCCGCTCCGATCGCTCGCGGCTGTAGCGGGTTACCCGCCCGCTGAGCAGGGCGGTGGCCACGAACAGCAGCGGCAGCAGCACGAGCACCACGGCGGCCAGCCGCCAGTCCAACAGGAACAGCGTAATCGCTGCCAGCAGGCCGCTGAGCGCATAGTACAGGCCCGAGAGCAGCGCGTTGCTGAGAGCCATCTGCACCACGACCAGGTCGTTGGACATCCGGGAGACCAGGTCGCCGACGCGCGCACGGGCGTAGAAGCTGGCCGACAGTGCCTGCAAGCGCGCGAACAGATCGCGCCGCAGGCTCATCAGGATCTGTTCGCCGACCCAGGCGGTGAGATACGCACGGTGGAGGCTGGTCAGAGCGTTGAGCACGAAGCCGATGAACAACAGGCCCAGTAGCTGCAGCAACAAGGCGAAGTTGCCCGGCGCGATCACGGTATCGATCAGGTACTTGACGGAGAGCTGGAGCCCCAGCGCGAAACCGATAGCGACCAGCAGGTAGACGAGGATCAGCGCGATCTGGGCCGGATACGGCCGAAGATACGGGAGCAGGCGCCGAAAAAAGTCGCGCACGCCAACCTGCGTGGCAGCATAGCGGGCCACGGTGGCCAGCCACTCATCGTGCAGCGCGGCGACCGGCCGGCCATAGGCCAGTTGGGCTGCCTGGTCGGGGGTGCGTGGGTCGTAGTGCCCGAGGAACGCCTGCAGCGCGGCGATCCCGTACTGCTCGGCCAGAAAGGTGAAGAACGACAGCGCCAGGCCCGTGTACTGCCGCTGGTCGAGCGGCGAGCGTTCGGCGAGGAGGGGGAAGATGGCCACCGGCTCGCCGCGCTGGAGGCGGTCGAGCACCGCGCGGTGCAGGCGCTCGGGGCGGGGCGCGCCTGTCGCGTGGGCCATGATGTAGGCGATCAGCCCGGCGCGCAGGAACGGCACCTCGCCGGCCACCGGCGCGTAGGGCTGGAAGATCACCAGGTGCCCGATCGCCTCCTCTAGCCCCTCGGCCGGCGATTCGGGCCGGCACACGGCCCAGATCTCGCCCGTGTGGGGATCGGCGTAGGCGCCGCGCGTGAGGTGCTGCTCGGGCTGGGTGGGGTGGGGCAACAGCAGCAGCAGGTAGACTTTGGGTTTGGGCGGCGCTGGGGTGTCCTCACCCACGAACGCCCGCAGTTCACGCCAGGTGGTCTCCGCGCGGCCGATGAGCCAGGGCAGGTGGTCGGCCGCGTAGGAGTCTGGCAGGTAGTGGAAGATGAAGTGCGCGGTCTCGCGCACGCGCCAGTTGAAGCCATGCACTGGCCGCTCCCCACATAGCCCCTGGCCCGCGTCGTCGCGGGCGCGCGTTCACCCCCGCGCGCAGCCGGCAGTTATTGTGCCCGGACAGCGTGAGCCTGCGCAAATAGGCGGGCTAGCCCGCCCCCCACGTGGGGGGCAAACGGATCGGCGGCACGGGGTAGCGCCCTGGCCGATAGACCTGGCCCGGCGTTACTATGCCAGCCAGGGCGGGCGCGTGGCCGCGAGCAGCTGGGTGCGGCTCCGCATCCGGAATCAAGGCACGGTGAAGGAATGGGGTATGTCGGACCAGCCGCCGGAGCCGGAACTCCAGGCGCTCCTTGACGCCTTGGAGCGGGCCACGGATCCGCAAGAGCGACAGCGCGCGTGGGATGCCCTGGTCGCCTACCAGCGTGCGCATGAGGTGCGCGCCCAGCCCAACGAGCACGCCAACGGCGCCTGATACCGCTCCGGCGGGTGTAGCGCCAGCGGTGGCCCTCCCCATCGCCGGGTGGCTGGTCTGTCCTCCGGGTAGTGGGTTCCTGCCGCGGCCCCCCGTGCTTCCAACAGCCAGGAGGCCTAAAGATGGCGACAGCACCGCGTGATCCCCGTGCCGAGCTAGTCGCGCTGCGGACGCTAGCGTTGCGGCTGCTGGCCGCCCCCTGGCAGCCGGGGCTGCCCGCCCCGGTGGATCCCCAGGCCACCCTCTTGGCGGGGCAGGTACCGCCCGCCTGGCCATCGGACCTCCCTTTCCCGCCAGGCGCGCACCTCGTGGGCAGCTTGGTCCGTAGCTCGCGCTGGGCCACAGTGGTGGTGGCCAGCGCGCTTCCGGCCGCCGAGGTGCTCGCCTACTACCGGCGCGAGCTGAGCGCGCGAGGGTGGCACGAGCCGGAGGTCGGCACCCCGCGGCTGGGCGGCTTTGCCGCCAGCGGGCTACCGGGGCAGTCCGGCGCGTTGCGCGCGGTATTCGTCCGCAGCGAACAGGGGCCGACTCTCACCGTGCAGACGCTGGCACTGGCCAACGCCCTCACCGACGTGCGGCTCGACCTCCAGACCGACCCGCAGGCGGTGCCGCGCGCGCCGCGGGGCGGTTTCCCGATGATGGCCACAGTGCTACCCACGATCGCGCCGCCGCCTCGCGCGTGGCAGTGGCCGCTGGGTGGCAGCATCAGTCCGTCCCTCGCGCTGGCCTCGACCGTGGTGGAGGCCGACGCTGACCTCGCCGCGCTGGCTGCGCACTACCGGCAGGAGTTGGAGCGGGCCGGCTGGATCCTCGGCCGCACGGCGCAGCAGGGGGCGGCGGTCTGGAGCCTGTGACGTTCCGCGACGAGCAGCAGGCGATGTGGCACGGCATGCTGTACCTGCTCCAACGGCCCGATGTGCCGCGGCGCTTCCTCGCGCACCTGTACGCCGAGCGAGCGGGCGCTGAACTGGTATCCGCGGAGGGCAGGAGCTACTCCTCGCTGGCCGCAGATCGGTCCTGACGCGCGACGAGCGCCAACGAAGGGAGGAGACATGGATAGCCGGGGGTGGCGTGAGGTCGCTGGGCGTGCATTAGCCGTGCTGGTGGGTGTCGGGCTAGCGCTGGGGATGGCAAGCGGGCGCGCACCGGCTGTCGGCGCTCAGGCAGACAGCGAGGCGCAGCTGCGCGAGCTGGCCGAGGCGCTGCTGCTCCAGTCCTACGGGAGCTACGGGGGGCCGTCCAGGCCAGGGAGCCAGCCGGCGATCGACCTGCTGCCCGGCCAGCAGCCGCCGGGGCTGGACTTCGCCCTCCCGGTGCCGCCCCAGGGGCGCCTGCTGGGCAGTGCCGTGCAGCGCGCCAACGGGCGCCTCGTCAGCGCGGAGATGGTGGCCGAGGCGCCGCTGGCCCTGGCGGCCATGCAGGAGTTCTACCAGCGCGCGCTGACCGAGCTCGGGTGGTGGTCGCCGACGCTTCAGATGACCGCGCGGACGGGCGGCTTCCAGGCTGTGCCCACGGGGACGCCCAGTGTGTTGTTCTGCGGGCCGGACAGCCGCCAGTATCTAAACCTCACGGTCGTGGCCAAGAGCGGCGCCGCCAGCCTCGCCCGCGTCACGATCATTCGCCCCGACCCCTCCTCCATCCCGGCGGGCATGGCCGTCGTGCCGCCGTGTGCCGCGCCGGGGACGTCGCCGCAGCCCGTGGCCTCGTCGGCCGTGCAGCTCCCGGCGCTCACGGCGCCCGCCGACGCGCGGCTGTTCACGGTCGGCGTGCCGCCCAGCGGGCCACCAGGGACGCCGGGGGGCCAGAGCGCGACCAGTACGGCCATGGCCACCGCACCGCAAGTGCCCGCCGAGCTGGAGGCGTACTTCGCCCAGCAGCTCGCGGCTGCTGGTTGGACGCGCCAGGGCGGCCAGGCCGAGGGGATGGTCGCCTGGAGCCTCTGGCAGGTGCCGGACCCTCCGGGCACGCAAGGGTTCCTGTTAGTGCTGGCCACCCCGGGCGAGGACCAGCGGTTCCTGCTGCTGCGCGCCGATCCCGCGCCCCAGGCGGCCGCCACGGGGGGACAGCCGGCCACGCGCTAGCCGGTGGCGAGTGCCAGCACGCGCGCCACGGCCTCCGCGGGCAGCGGCCCGCGCTCCGCCCAGCGCACCGCGGCGGCGACCTGGGCGGTGTCGGAGAAGCCCACCAGCGCTACGCTTACCCGCGGCTGGGCCAGCGCGAAGCGCAGCGCCAGCTCGAGCGGCCCCTCCAGCCCCAACTCCGTGGCGAGCTGGCGCAGCCGCGCGGCGCGCGCCAAGTCGCGCGCGTAGTCGCCGCCGGCGGTCAGTGGCGCCCCGGGCGCGCCGGCCAGGGCGTGGCGCTCGGGCGTGGCGGCTAGGGCGCCTGCGGCCAGCACCCGGATGGCCAGCACGCCCAGCCCGACGGCGGCCGCGCGGTCGATGAGGCCGGCGAAATCCTGCGCGTCGGTAGGTGCGTGGCCCGAGTAGCCCGCGCTGGGGTTGAGGGCGTTGAAGTAGCACTGGATCGTGTCGAACGCCCCGCTGGCTACTACTTGGTGCAGTGCTGCCGGGTCGCCCAGGCCAGTGCAGCCGATGTAGCGAGTCAGCCCGGCCGCCTGGAGCGCGCGCAGGCCCTCCGCGACCGGGCCGCACACCGTGGCCACGTCCAAGACGCCGCGCCCCGGGTCGCTCTCGGCCGCGATGGCGTTGTGCAACTGGAACAGGTCGACGTGGTCGCGGCCCAGCCGGCGCAGGCTCGCCTCCAAGGCCGCGCGCAGCGCCCCGGGGAGGTCGGCGAGCTGGGCGGGCGTGAGCCGCACCTTGGTGCCGACCAGTGGCTCGGCGCCCAGCGCGCGCAGCGCGCGCCCCAGGTGGGTCTCGGAGAGGCCATTGCCGTACTGCGCGGCGGTATCGAAGTAGTTGATCCCAGCCGCCAGCGCCGTGGCGATCGCGTCGCGCTGGGCGGCCTCGGTGCCGCGGACCAGCAGGCCGCCGATGTTGCCGCAACCGAAGCCGATCGCCGACACACGCAGGCCGGTGCGGCCGAGGACTCGCTGCTCCATGCCTGCCTCCTCAGGGGGGCCGGGCGCGCGCTCCGCGCCGACGATAGGGTACCGCCTCGGGGGCCGCAGGGCTAGGCGCCTGGAGCACGCCGCGGCCCGGCGCTACACTCCGCATAGCGGAGGCGCGTCTGCAGCAGTCGACGGCGTGGTGGTTGCCCGTCACCTCAGGTCCTCTCCCCCGAGGGGAAGGGGAGACAACAGGGAGCGAATGGCCATGGCACAACAAGGGCTGCGGATCGTGCACTTTCTCAACCAGCTGTTCGGCGGCCTAGGTGGCGAGGAGGCGGCCGATGCGCCGCCGCGCGCTGTCGCGGGCGCGGTCGGGCCGGGCCGGGCGCTCGCCCCGCAGCTGGGTGACGACCAGATCGTGGCCACACTGATCTGCGGCGATAACTATGTCGCCGAGCACCTCGACGAGGCGATCGCCACGCTAGTGGCGCTGGCGCGCGCGGCCCGGCCGGGCCTGCTGCTCGCCGGCCCCGCGTTCAACGCGGGCCGCTACGGCCAGGCGTGCGGCGCCCTGTGTGCCGCGGTGCAGCGCGAGCTAGGCATCCCCGCGGTCACCGGCATGGCCGAGGAGAATCCTGGAGTGGAGCTGTACCACCGTGCGGTGTACATCGTCCGCACAGGCGACACGGCGCGCAATATGGCCGCCGACCTCGGCGCGCTGCTGCGGCTGGGCCGCAAACTGGTGCGCGGCGAACCGCTCGGCCGGCCGCGCAGCGAGGGCTACTTCCCGCGGGGCGAGATCCGGCCGGCGCGCGCCGACCGGCCGGCCGCGGCGCGCGCGGCGGATATGCTGCTGGCGAAACTGGCGGGCCAGCCGTTCGAGACCGAGGTCGTCTTGCCGCGCTTTCGTCCCGTGCCGCCCCCGCCGCCGGTGCCCGACCTGCGCCGAGCACGGGTCGCGCTGGTTACCGACGGTGGGCTCGTGCCGCGCGGCAACCCCGACGGCATCGAATCGCGCGCGGCCACCAAGTTCGGTGTGTACTCGATCGCCGGCAAGCACGACCTCGACGCCGCGGATTATGAAGTGTCGCACGGCGGCTACGATACGAGCCTAGTGCAAGCCGATCCCGACCGCCTGGTGCCCGTCGATGCCGCCCGCGAGCTGGAAGCGGCGGGCGTGATCGGCAAACTGCACGATTATTTCCTGAGCACCACCGGCTTGACCAATCCGCTCGCCAACAGCCGTCGGCTGGGTCGCGAGATGGCCGAGTACCTGCGGCAGGCCGGGGTCGACGCGGTGATCCTCACCTCCACCTGAGGGACCAGCACCCGCTGCGGGGCAGCGATCGCCACCGAGCTGGAGCGGGCGGGCATTCCCACCGCGCACATCTGCACGATGACACCCGTGGCCGAGATGGTCGGCTCGAACCGGATCGTGGCCGGCCACGGGATCTGCACGCCGCTGGGCGACGCCGAGCGCTCCCCCGCCGAGGAGCGTGCCTTGCGCCGCGCGCTGCTGGAGCGGGCGCTCCAGCTCCTCGCCGCGCCCATGCCGCCCCAGGGAGGATCGTAGCCGCCGGCGCTCTGGCGTGCAGCGGTGGGCCGGCCCGGTGCCCTCCCCGCTCCCGCCGGGAGCCAGGGACTGGGGCTGGGGCTCGGCTTCGCTTCCCGCTCACTGATAGGTGATCACGTCCGGGGGCGGGTCAAGCGTTAGCACCTCCGCGGGCGTCATCAATGGGCGGTCGTGCTGGTAGAACAGCTTGATCCCCGTGAAGTCTACCGGCGCAGTGGCGATATAGCGGTCGTACTGCGCCCGCTTGAGCGCTGGGGCCCCGAAGCCGTCCATCATCAGCACCAGATCGACGTAGGGGTTCGGCTCGAGGTTCTCGCGGTCGGGCACCATGTGGTCGGTGAACTGATGCACGATCAGGATGCGGTTGCCGGTGCGGTGCGTGATGGCGATGTCGGCCAGGTACTCGATTGCCCAGTTGATGTCCGCCGCCGACAGCGAGCCGATCTGCTTGCCGGGCTCGGTCGAGGGGCTCATGGCGAACTCGGGGTCCAGCGCGAGGTGCACATGCGGCCGCACCAGCCAGGGCCGCAACTGCTCGACCTCTTCCTGCACGCTGCTGCGGCCCACCTGCACGTCGAGGATGAACGAGAGCCCGTGGCGCTCGGCGAGGTCGCACCACTCTTCGAGCAGCTCGGGGTCCATGCGCAAGCGATACATGCCATCCGCGCCCGGCTGGGCTTGTGCCACCGGGGTGACCAAGTGCAGCGCGGCGAGGACCGGGCGCCCGCCGGCCTGTTGGTAGGCGGCCGCTTGCTGGCGCAGGCGCTCGATCATCCGCTCGGGCGGCCGCTGGCCTAGTATCCCCATCGTCTCGGTGAGTGGGTTGCCATAGAACGTGACGAGCCGGTGGGTGGCCAGGATGGGCGCGGGGGGCGGCGGCGGCTCTGGGGTGGGGGTGGGCGTGGGGAGGGGCGGCGGCGCCGGCTCCCCCGCCAGGCGGCCCACCCAGGCCTCGACGGCGGGAACCAGCGGCGGCGGAGCAGGCTCGTCGCCCCACACGCGCGCCTCTAGCCACCAACCAGTGAGCAGAGCGAGCGTCCCTAAAGCGAGCGAGGTCACGAACACGAGGACGAGGCTGGCGAACGGCGGCGCCAACCGCGGGGTAGACTGCATCGAGTCCTCCGCGCCGCGCGCTGAGGCCGCTGACGCAGCGCGAGCGATGGTTCCGCCTCAATACTACGTAATGGCGCGGGGAGCCGCGTGTCACAATGCTGTGATGTCGCGCTCCCCGCGCTGGTCGCTGGCCGAGTTCGGGTCAGCGGAGCGCAGCCAACGCCGCCTGCCGCGGGCCATCGTCCGCGTAGCGGGTGAGGTCCAGCGGCTCGCGGAAGTTGAGGTACCCGCGGTCCATATAGAAGCGCTGCTGGTCCATCAGCGATTCCCAGTTGATGCGGCCCTCGGGGTCGGCGTACTGCGGGATCATGCGCTGCACGACCGCCGCCGGCACCCGCGTGTACTTCTCGATGATGGCCGCGTTGGCCGGGGAGGTCCACCCCTCGGTGTTCAGGTCGCGCAGGCCGCGCAAGAAGCCTCGCATGAACGCCTCGGTCAGCTCCCGATCGCGCGTCAGGGTCGGCCCGGCCACGAGCACGCTGATCTGCGCCCCGCGCAGGAACTCGGGCACGATCTGCACCGCGTAGCCCGATTCGATGGCGAAGGTGGCCGACGGCTCGGGCACGAACGCGGCGTCGATCGCCTGGTTGGCCAGCGCGTTGGGGATGTCCGGGAAGGGGATCGGCACAAACTCGACATCGGCGATGCTCAGGCCGGCGGTGCGCATCGCCCCATTGATCGCGTACTCGGTGTACACGCCCGTGGCATTGCCGCCCACCCGGCGCCCGCGTAGGCCGCTGGCGTCGCGGACGGCGCCGCTATCGTATAGGTCCTTGCGGGCCACCATCGGGTCGCCGCCGTTGCCTTCAGGCGGATTGCCATGTACGCCCGAGAGGATGCGGATGTCCACGCCACGATTGAGGCTGTTGAGCACGGCCGCCCCGAGGGTCGCCACCGCGGCCTCCAGGTTGCCGGCCCCGACTTGCGCGATCGCCTCAGCCGTGACCTGCACGTTCTCCCACTGCAGGTCGATACCTTCGGCGGCGAAGTAGCCTTTTTCCATAGGCACGTAGAAGGTCGCCGACGGGATCACAGGGATCAAGCCCATGCGCACGGTGCGCAGCGGCTGCGCGGGTGGCGCGGCGGCAGCCGCAGCGACCGGCGCGGCGGCCGCGGCATGCGGCGTGCGCGCCACGGCGGCCGGTGCGCTGAGGCCCAGGGCCAGCGCGCCAGCCAGGAGCAGGAGGGCCACACGGGAAGCCGACACAGACCAACCTCCCCTCGGTGCATGCTGCGGTGGAGCGCTCCCCGCCGGCTCGCCAAGCTCTGCAGAGGCTTCCCACCGCGCGGAACGCTGCCGAGAATGTAGCACGGCCGTGACGCCCGCACAATCCTCCTGGTAGCCTCTGTCCATGTCGCTGCCGTTGCCCGGGCACCGCTGCGGCGGCGCTCACCGTGCGCGGGGGCGGCGTGCGGCGTGGCGGCGGGCGTGGCTGGCCGTTGGGGCGGCCGGCGGCGTGGCCGCAGGGGGGGCGGCCAGGGTGCGCCCGCACTCGCGGGCGTAGTGTTCCCGCACGATGTCGCAGACCGCTGCGGGTCGTCCGTGACCTGCAGCAGCGCCAGGTCGGCGGCGGTGAGCTTGCCCTCGGCCAGCGGCTGTGCCCGGAGCCAGTCTAGCAGGCCCTGCCAGTACGCCCGGCCCACCAGCACCACGGGGAAGTTGTGGACCTTGCGCGTTTGGAGCAGCGTCACCGCCTCGAACAGCTCGTCCAGCGTGCCGAACCCGCCCGGGAGGATCACGAAGCCGACCGCGTACTTCACGAACATCGTCTTGCGGACGAAGAAGTAGCGGAAGTTGAGCGGCAGGGTGACGTAGGCGTTCATCTGCTGCTCGAACGGCAGCTCGATGTTGCAGCCGACCGACACCCCGCCCGCCTCGGCGGCGCCGCGGTTGGCGGCCTCCATGATGCCCGGCCCGCCTCCAGTGATGACGGCGAACCCGGCATCCGCCAGCCGCCGGGCGATCTCGCGTGCTTTGGCATAGTATGGATCGCTAGGCGTGACCCGCGCCGAGCCGAAGATCGACACCGCCGGCCCTAGCGTCGCCAGGGCGTCGAACCCGTCGACGAACTCGCTGAGGATGCGCAGCACGCGCCAGGGATCGGTGTGGGTGAACTCCGCTGCTCGGCGCCGGTCGGGCTCGCACCAGCTCAGCAGGTTCTCGTCCTGCATCGGCCGGCCGAGGCGCTGGTTGCGGTTGAGTGTGGGGTTCGGCTGCATCGGCAAGCGGCGCGAGCGGCGCGAACGGCGACGGATCATAGCCATGGCTCCTTCGGTGCGGTTAGCGGGTGGCCGCGAGGCCGGCAAGCAGCGCCTCGACGGTGGCGGCCACCTGGGCGAGCGTGGCGCGCGTGTAGGGCGCCAGGGCGTCGAGGCGATCCAGCCCCGGCAGGGGCGGGTCGGCCCAGGCGGCGCGAGCCTGCCCCAGCGGGAGCGCGCCCGCGGGCGCGGCGGGCAGCACGCTGCGGTAGTTGACCAAGTTGCGCAGCCGTCGCAGGTCGTGGAACCAGTCGGCCGCCAAAGTGGCGCGCACCACCGCCAGCGCCGCGGCGGCCGGGGCCTGGGCCGGGGCGCGGGCGAGCAGGCGCTCGAGCGCCGGAAACTTGACCTCCTCGTCGGGCACGACCGCGCAGACCCGCACCGCCACCTGGGCGAGCGCGTCGAGCGCGCCGTAGCCGGCGAACACGAAGCCGTCCAGGGCCGCGGAGAGGTGCACCCAGCCCGAGAGATATTCACGCAGGGCGTTCGCCTTGCGCGGCAGCGTGTATGCCTCGGTAGTCACGCGCGCGGCGTGGCGGTCGGCGTCGCACAGCTTGATCCCCAGATAGATGCTCGCGGTGGCCAGCGCGACATCGGCCGTGGGGGCGGCGCGGCGCACAGCGTCCAGCTCGCGCTCCAGCCAGGCGCGGTAGTGCGGCAGGCTGTCGAGGTAATGGCCCAGCCGCGGATCGTTGGCGCGCAGCGGGTCGAGCATGCGCCGCTAGTCGCGCGGGACGAGCAGCGCGATGCTCGCCGTGAAGCCGTGTAGGAACGTCTTGCCGCCGACGGGGCCGATCTCGCCGTTGCAGAAGAAGCCGGCCAGCGGCACGTTGCCGAACACCGCCGCCACGCCGCGCGCGTCGTGGTCGATGGGGCCGAACAGGTTCTCGCCGCGGCCATTGCAGCTGCACAGCACTGCAGCGAGCGGCCGCTGGTCGCCCAGCTCGGCGCGCGCCTGGGCCAGCAACGCCTGTAGGTCCTCGTCGGCCGCCCGCGCGTCGCGCATCTGGAACTGGAGCGTCTGGCCCACCCGCGGGAAGGCGCCGATGGCCAGCGCGCCGCTCTGGCGGTCGGCGCCGAGCAGGTTGCGGATCAAGTAGTCGCCACGGCCGAAGCTCTCCTTGTACTCGTCCATGGCCAGGCCGACCAGCAGGTTGCGCGCCGCGCGCTGCTGCAGTTCCAGGGGCAGGCTCTGGATCGTCTCCACCAGCACCTGGTACGCCGGCCGCCCGCCGACCGTCTCCAGGATGTTCTCATGCGCCCCGGTGATCGTCCATGGCTGGCCGATCGGCTCGGCGCCCTGCGAGACCACGGTGTGCACGCGCAAGTGACCGCCCAGACCGACTGCCACAGCCCCCTCGGGGTAGACGCGGTCGTTGAGGAACACGTACGTGCGGCGCTCGTCCAGCCGCCCCGACGCCAGCCCGCCGATCAGCGTGACCCCCGGATACGCGGCCTCCAGCTCGCGAATCAGCCGCTCGACATCGAGCCGGAACGGGTCGGCGAACAGCAGCCAGGCGTTGACCTCTTCGAGCGAGAGCCCGCCCAACCGTACCACGCCCTGTTCTTCGAGCGTACGCTGCGTGAGGTGGACGGCGTGGACGGTCGCGCCGGGCAGCGCGAGCTGGAGCAGGGCCAGCGCGGGCTCGCGCTCGACCTCGCGCTGCGGGCCGATAACGCCCTGCCCGCTGCACCCGGCGAGCCAGCGCGCCCCGCTGGCGGCGTACACGCGCGCCACCAGCTCGTCGTAGTAGCGCGCGTAGTAGGCGCTGGCAAACAACAGCACCAGGTCGGCCGGCGCATCGAGGCGGGTCGCCGCCAGCGCCTCGTCCACCGCTTCGGGCCACGCGCGTGCGCGTGCGATGGCGGCTTTGGCTAGCATGCCAGGGCTTCCTTTCCACGGGCGCCGCCGCGCCCACTGCCTCTTCTAGTCATATCGTACGACGCGGTACACCTCGGCGTGGGCCAGGCCCCACAGCGCGCCGTTCTGGGCGGTCTGCTCGCGCAGCAGGCGCGCGGCGTCGAGCCCGAGGCCGGCCATATACGTGGCGTGCTGCTGCAGCGCGGCGATGGCGCGGTCCAGCGTAGCGCTCACGTCGACCGCCTCGTCGGCCTGCGGGTCGCCGCACAGATACAGCCGCTTGACGCCACGCCACGGCTCCAGGCCCTCCGCGCGCAGCTCGGGGAAGGCGTGGTGCAGCGAGGCGTCGAGGATCGCGTCCATCGTCGCCTCGCCCACGGCGCGGTGGTCGGCGTGGTTGACGTGGCCGCCACCCCAGAAGTGGGTGAACTGGTGGGTCATGACAATCTCGGGACGCACCTGGCGGATCACGCGTGCCAGGGCGCGGCGCAGCTCGGGGCCGTAGTACACGGCGTCGTCAGCCCAGTCGAGAAAACGCACATCGTGCACCCCCACCGCGGCGGCCGCCGCCCGCTGCTCACGCTCGCGCAGCGCCGCCGCCTCCGCGAGCGACAGCCCGCGGTCCTCGGCGCCCGCCTCGCCGCGGGTCACCAAGAGGTAGGTCACCTGCTTGCCCTCGTCGACCCAGCGGGCCACGGTGCCCGCCATCCCCCACTCGATATCGTCCGGGTGGGCCACGATGACCAGCACGCGCGAGAAGGCGGCGGTGTCGGGGTGCGGCTGCTGGGTGGCCATGAGGCGCGGACCTCCTCTCGACGGTGGGTGTTCGGCCTGACATCGCTAAGTGTAGCAGGGCCGCCTCCCTGCGCCCGCAGCGGCGCCGTCCCTACGCTTGCACTTGCGGGGGTACGGCCGCCTTGCTACCGTAGCGCACACAGCACCGTGCCCGGTAGGGCCGCTCGCCCGAGGATGTACGATGAACCTGATCGAGCTGCTCGCCCACGGCGCCCAGCACGGCGCCGATCGCCCCGCCCTGCTCCTCGAAGATCGCGCGGTGAGCTACGGGGCCCTCCAGGCCCAGGCCGCCTCGCTGGCCGCGCACCTGCGCCGGCTGGGGGTGCGCCCCGGCGACCGCGTGGCGCTGGTGCTGCCCAACCAGCCGGAGTACGTCATCGCCTTCTACGGCATTGTCGGCGCGGGGGCGGTCGTCGTGCCGATCAACCCGCGGGCGCGGGCGCCCGAGATGGCCTATGTGCTCGACGACGCCGAGGTGCGCGGGGCCATCGTCCACGCTGCTGCCCTGCCCGAGCTGCGCGCGGCGCTAGCCGATGGCGCCGCCCTCGCGCCGCTGCTCGTTGCTGGTGCGCCGCCCACCTGTCCAGACGAGATCGAGCTAGCCGCGCTGCTGCACGACGGCGGCGCGCTCGACCCGGGCGTTGCGGCGGACGACGATCTGGCGCAGCTCATCTACACCTCTGGTACCACCGGCCGCCCCAAGGGGGTGATGCTCACCCACCATGGCCTGGCGCTCAACGCGGAGTGCGTGACCGAGCAGCTCGGCGTGCGTGCGGACGATCGCCTGCTGGCCGTGGCGCCGCTGGGGCATATCCTGGGCTGCTCGCTGTCGATGAACGGCACGCTGTACCGCGGGGCGGCCGCCGTGTTCACGCCCGCGCTGGACCTGGACACCCTGCTGGCCACCGTCGAGCAGCAGCGCTGCACGGTGATGGGGGTGGTGCCCACCCTGCTGGCGATGATCCGCGTCCACCCGCGGCGCTACGATCTCAGCAGCCTGCGCATCGTGCTCACCGGCGGGGCGCCTGCGCCCGAGGGGCTGCTCGACGCGCTAGCGACCGAGCTGGGGCTGAGGGTGGTCGAGGGCTACGGCGCGACCGAGGCGAGCGGCGGCATCAGCATGAACCCACCCGCGGGGCCGCACAAGCGCGGGTCGGTCGGCGTGCCGCAGCGCGGGATGGAGGTGGCGGTGCTCGACGACGCCGGCCGCCCGCTGTCGCCCGGCCAGATCGGCGAGCTGTGCCTGCGCGGGCCGACGGTGACGCGCGGCTACTGGCGGCGGCCAGAGGCGACTGCCGAGGCGTTCGCGGGCGAGTGGTTCCGCACCGGCGACGTGGGCTACATCGACGCCGATGGCTATATCTTCATCGTCGACCGCAAGAAGGACGTGATCATCACTAGTGGCTTCAACGTCTACCCGCGCGAGGTCGAGGACGCCCTGTACCTGCACCCGGCGGTAGCCGAGGCGGGGGTAGTGGGCGTCCCCGACTCGATCAAGGGCGAGCTGGTGTGTGCCATGGTGGTGCTGCGGCCGGGCGCCCAGGCGACGGCGGAGGAGCTGATCGCCTGGTGCAAGCAGCGCCTCACCCCGTACAAGGCGCCCAGCCGCGTCGTGTTCCTGGACGCGCTGCCCAAGAGCGCCAGCGGCAAGATCCTGCGCCGCGAGCTGCGCCAGCGGCTCGGCGCTCAGCGCGGGTAGGGCCCGAGCTGCTGGAGCGCGTAGTCCACGAAGTCGTTGATCACCAGCGAGCGGACGTTCACCACGTCGCCGATCAGCCCCTGGCTGATGTACCAGCGATAGTCGGTCTCCAGCGCGTCGACGTTCACGTAGCCGTCGGGGTTGACGCTGGGCAGCTGCACGCGGTCGTATAGTGCGGGGTCCTTGAAGTTGGTGGCCTGGATCAGAATGGGGATGATCTGCGCGCGCACGGCCGGATCTTTCGCGATGAAGGTGCCGTAGTAGTCGCGCAGCGCCTTGATGTACGCCACCATCACGCGCCGGCCCACCTCCGGCCGCTGCTCTAGGAAGGTCGGTCCGTACATTACCGTCGCGGCGACCTGGCCCGGCACCAGCTCGTCGCTAGAGCGCCAGCGCACGCCGATGCCCTGGTCCTCGGCGCGCACCACGAACGGCTCGACCAGCACCGCGGCGTCGAGCGAGCGGCCCGCGAGCGCCGGCAGCATGTCAGGGTAGCCTAGCTCGACGACGTCGAGATCGCGCAGGCTGAACCCGCCGCGCTCGGCGAGCCGCCCGGCAATGGCATGGACGCTGGTGCCCACCGCGGTGACCGAGATGCGGCGACCGCGCAGGTCGGCGTAGTCGCGCACCGTGCCGCTGTCGAGGAGATCTTTGCGCACCACGATCCAGGCGGCCGGGCCGTCCGGCGACCCGGTGACCCAGTCGGCCACGATCTTGGCGTTCACCCCGCGGGCCACCGCGTTGTACAGGCTGACACTGGGCGAGCCCGGCGCCATGTCCAGCTGACCGGTAGCGAGCGCCGGGGTCATCCGCGCGCCAGAGTCGAAGATCTGGTAGTCGGCGTCGAGCCCCTGCTCGGCCAGGTAGCCGCGCTCGCGCATCAGGATGAACGGCGCGTCGCTGAGGATGCCGAGGTATCCGATGTTGATGCGGGTGGCCTGCAAGGCCTCCGCCGCCGCGGCCACCGGCGCCGCGGCTTGCCGCGCCGCGGCGATCGGCCCGGGGGTGGCGAGGCTCCAGCTGAGAGGCAGGCAGAGCGTAGCGATGATCAGCCACAGTCCACGGCGCATGCAGCGACTCCTCCCCTGCGGTGCGGTCCCGGCGGCCCTGGCCAGCCCCGCCCCGGGACGGTTGGAGCTAGCTCGTGGTAAAGCGAGAGGCAATGGGCCGGGCAAGGCTGCCGGCAAGTGTGTCCGAGCGTAGCAGAGGCGGAGAGCGCCTGCAAGTCTCTGCATGGGGTGCGTTCGCGCTGGCCGCGCCGTGACTCCGCGTCGGCCCCTAGGCACCCTGGCACGGGAGGTGCATCAAGCCCGCAATGAGGGGCAGGCTCTCAACCAAATCGAGGGCTGCCCCCCGACCGAGAACGCGTTCTAGGCGGCAGCATGGCAGTAGGCCCCTATGCCCACGGGCGTAGCGAGCGAGCCCAGTGCGACTGGCGCTTGCAGGAAAGCAAAGAGAGGAGAGGCATATGCGATTAGTTCGTTTACTCGCCGTGGTTGCCGCGGTAGTAGTAGCCGCCGCCGCGGTAGCCCCTTCGGCCTTTGCCTGGGATCCGCGCTGGATCCCGGTGGGCCCTGTAACGGTCACGGTCAACGGGGCACCGTTCCTGCCGCCGGTCGGGCAGCCGTTGCCGGTCGTCGTTTCCACCTACGTGTTGCCGCCGCTCCAGCAATTCTTGCCGCCGATGGCGCTCCAGCAGGCGCCGCTCCAGGTAGCGCGCCTGCCAGGCGGGCAGATGGCGCTGAGTCACCCGCTGCTCTTCTGCTCCCTGGACCAGGCAGCCACCTGCGAGGAGCTGGCGCAGCAGCTCGCTGCGGTCACTCCGGGCTGGAGCACTACCACCATGAGCGGTCCGCAGGGCTACGGCGTGTACCTGACATACCAGCCGTCCAGTGCGCCGGGCGCAGCGCCGCCAGCCCCGCAGCCGCCCGCGCCGCAGCCGCCGTTCTTGCCGCCTAACCCCTTCTCGTCGGGCTACTGAGAGCATGTGGTAGCGCGAGCACCTCGCCGCTCGCCGGGACACGGTGTGGGCAGTGGCGCGGCGAGGGCGAGGTGCTCGGTCTTCTATAAGCGCCCCGTGCAAACAATAGCGGCCCGTGAGAAGCGCACCACGCCGCTAGGCGGGGTCGGTCAGCCCCAGCAGGGCGCCGTCGCGCAGGCGCACGTAGCCCAGTGGCGTGAGGCGCAGGTGCGGGATGGCGCCGGTGGTCAGGATATCCAGCGCTAGCAGCGGCCGCGGGTGGCGCACGCCCAGCTCGCGTAGCGCCCCCTCCAGCCGCTCCTCGGCGGCGGCCACCGCCGCGACGGGCTCCTCGCTCCACAGCCCCCCGACCGGCGTGGCGCACTCGGCCAGCACGCGCCCGCCCGCGCACACCACCACCCCGCCTTGCAGCGCGCGCACGCGGTTGACCGCCAGCGCCAGGTCGGCGTCGTTGACCCCGATGGCGGTGATGCAGGCGGCGTCCCAGCCGGACGTGGTGGCGCAGGCGCCCGCGCGCAGGCCGAACCCCTGCGCCAGCCCCACGAAGCGGCGCGGCGTGGGCGTCTGTCGCTCGATACAGGCCAGCTTGGCCAGGTCGGCGTCGGGCAGCAGGGCGATGGCGCCGTCGGCCGCGCCGCCCTCGACCCACGCCTCGCCTGTCACCAGCCCCTCGCCGAAGGCCAGCGCGCGCAGGCGGTTGGTCTGCTGGGCGGCGGGGAGGCGGAACCAATCGGCTGTCACCTCTGGCAAGCGGAGGGTGCGGTACAGCCACGGCGGGTAGCGGTGGCGGCGCGCCTGCACCAGCGGCTGGCCCTCGCGAGCGATCAGCTGTCCGCGCGACAGCACCAGTGTCGGCCGGAGAGTGCGGAGGTCGGGTAGCAGCGCGAGATCGGCCTCCCGGCCCGGGGCGATGGCGCCGAGGCGGTGGTCTAGCCGAAAGTGCTCGGCCACGTTGAGCGTGGCGGCCTGGATAGCGCGCACCGGGGCGAGCCCGGTGTCGATGGCCCGCTGCACCACCGCGTCGAGGTAGCCGTCGGCCAGCAGCCCGCGCGCGTCGACACTGTCGGTCACCAGGATCAGCCGGCGCCAGTCGAGCGGCTCGGCCCACAGGGGCGCTACGTGGTCGATATCGCGCCGCACGCCGCCGTGTCGCACCATCGTGTGCACGCCGAGGCGCAGGCGCTCGCGGACCTCGTCGGGGGTGATCGGCTCGTGGCAGGAGCCGATCCCGCTGGCGAAGTACGCTTGCAGGCGCGCGCCGCGGGCGCCGGCGCTGTGGCCCTGCGGCGGCTTGCCCAGTCGGCGCGCTAGCGCGACCAGGTCGAGCAGCCGCGGGGCATCGCGCAGCAGGTTCGCCCAGGGAATCTCGCCCAGGCCCACGATGTCGGCGCGTGCCAGCAGCTGCTCGGCCTCGGCCAGCGTCGGCGCCTGCTCCTCCAGCGCCGGGTGCAGCGCGGCCATAGGTGGCAGCGTGGCGAACACCTTGATTGGCTGGTCGCGCAGCGCGTCGAGGAACACGCGCAGGCCCTCGGTGCCGCCGACGAACGCCATGCCCTCCAGCTCGGTGATGATCGTGGTGGTGCCGCTGGCGAGCACCGCGGCGATGAGCGTCTCGGGCAGCAGGCGGGGCGCCTGGTGGGTGTGCCCGTCGACCAGCCCCGGGATGGCGATCTGGCCCGCCGCGTCGAACACCATCGTCTCGGGACCGCGGGCAAGCGATAAGTCGGCGCCTACCGCGGCGAAGTGGCCCGCCTTGACCGCGATCGTCTGGTCGGGCAGCAGCTCGCCGGTGAACACGTTGAGCACCGTGGCGTGGGTGACGACCAGGTCGGCGGGCCGACGCCCCAGCGCGGTGTCCATCAGGATGCGGGCGAGAGCACGGTCCACGTGGTAGCCTCGGGCAGATGTCGTGTTGGGGCGACGGCCGCCCCGCCTGATGCTAGCAGACCGGCGCTAGCCCCGCGCCACGGCATGGCTCAGCCGGCGGGCGAGAATCCCGCAGCCGAACCCGAAGCCAACGCCACACACCGCCTGGAACACCGCCCAGCCGACGAACGCTGCGGGGCTCGCGAAGGCGGGGAACAGCTCCGCCAAACCGAGCGTGGGATCGGCCTGGTAGTAATGGAGATAGGCGATGAGGTCTTGCAGCAGCCGCGCCCAGGGGAACACCGCCGCCCAGTAGAGGGTAGCGCGCTGGAGGTACGCCAGCCCCAGCGCGGGGGCCCGCATCTGCCAGTGATCAAGCCCCAGCCCGCCGAGCGCCAGGCCCGGCAACAGCGCGAACGCGCGCACCGCGTCGACCGGTAGGCCCTGCTGGCGCGCGCTCCACACGAACAGGGCGCCGACCACCACCGCGGCCGCGCAGGCCACGATGGTGCCGGCGTAGCGCGCCACGACCGCGCGCCAGTCCGTCCGAGCGGTGCGCGCGGCGGCTGGCTCGCTCACCTCGCCCTCCCAGAGCCGTGGGGGGAGGGATCAGCACGGTCCCTCCCTCGCTGCGACCGCGCTGGCTGGCCCCCTGCCAGGGGGCACGGCGGCTCATCAGGCGCCGCGGGGCGGATGGCGCCAAGCTGCGGTGCCATAGGGGCGCAGCGCCTGCCACAAGGCGCGTCCGGCCCGGCGCAGCCAGGCGCCGAGCTGGCGGGCGCGCGCCGCGTCGGCAGCCAGCGGTGCAGGAGTCAGGCGCGGTGCACGGTCCATGGTGTCTGGCGCGGGCGGCTCAGCCGCTGGGGATAGCGCGGAAGAATAGCAGCGAGGCGAACAGGCCGCCCCAGTACAGCACCACGCCCAGCGCCACGATCACGCTCACCACGGGGTGCGGGCGGATCTCCTTGGGTAGGAAGCGGTTGTTGGTCCACAGCAGCACCAGGCAGTAGCCACCCATGATGAACGGCGACAGGAACGCCAGGATGTCGAGCAGGAACGTGGCCGGCCGCCCTTGATTGATCCAGATCACCGCGATGCCCAGGATGCACACGAGGTAGAGGAAGAAGTAGTACCAGCGGCTCATGCTCCAGCGCTGCGCCTTGGGCATGAAGTACCAGGTCATGTCGGCCTGGCCACGCGAGAAGGCATCGAAGATGCCGAAGCTCATCTTCCAGCCGACGATGGCCATCGAGATGTAGAACAGCGCGCCGAGCAGCGGCCCGCCCGCCGCGGCGAACGAGGCCGACATGGCGCGTAGGGCCTGCGCCTGCTGCCCCTGCTGGATCAGGTCCTGCGCGGTGGGATCGATGCGGATCGACGCCAGGGCCAGGGTGGTGAAGATCATCGTGGTGAGCATCGTGATGCCCCAGAACAGTACGATGGCGTCGAACCGCGCCCAGGCCAGCCAGCCGCGCCACTTCGCCTGCTCCTCGAGGTCCCGCGGGTCGAACGTGTACCCGCGCGAGGGCATCGACTCCTCCTCGCCGGTCAGCCAGCTGGTGATGCGGCCAGCGTAGTGGCCCATGCCCGCGCCCTTGTCGCGCAGGTACAGCGTGAACCACATCTGCTGCATGCCCGATGGCCCTGCGAACGCCGCCGAGCCGACGATGATCGGAAACCACTCCTTGCTGAACGGGTTCGGCGCGTCGGGCAGCCAACTGCCCAACATGAACATGCCCGTGACCGTGCGCCAGAACTCGCCGGGCTGCGCTACCAGCGCGGCTACCAGCGCCGAGCCGATCACGAGCAAGGCGATGAGCACCGACAGGATCGTCTCCACCGCGCTGTAGGCGACCGGGGCAAAGGTGAGCACCAGCGCGATCAGCACGATGCCGGCGGTGGCCAGCCACGGCCAGGACACCGCGTTGCCCAACACGATGTTCAACGACTGGGCGCCCAGCCCGATGTGGCCCGGCCAGATGTAGACCAGGATCGCCACCAGCCAGAACGCCCACATCACCCAGCGATGGATGCGCGCGGCCCCGAAGAAGACGCTCTCCCCTGTGGCCAGCGTCCAGCGCGCCATCTCCAGCATGACGAATAACTGGATGGTGACTCCGAGCAGGAACAGGATGCGGATGTTCTCCCCGAACACCACCACCAGGCGGGGCCACATGAACGTCTCGCCCAGGCCGACGCCCAGGGCGGTGAGCACCATCCCCGGGCCGAGGATGTGCAGCCAGTTGATCGGCGGCGGCAGGGGGCGGATCGGCAGCGCCGGCTCGCGCCCCATCGGTACCACGCGCTCGGGCGACTCTTTGCCCCCCGCGGGGGCGGTGACGATCGCTTCCGCCATGGCTCCCCTCCCGCGTCGTCCTGGTCGCTCTCGGCCTCCCCGCACGTGGCCGCAGCGGGCAGGCCCGTGGTGCCGCTAGCTTGCATCTTTTGCCTTCCGTTGTCAATGGTATCCAGCGGCATATAGGCGCTACCACCAAACGTCCCGCCCCCTGCACCCCCTTGACACCGCCCTCACCCACACGTACAATCCCCCTCGACCCATAAGTCAACTATGTTGATTTACTACATCAAGATTAGGGCGGTACGCCGCCGCCCTGGGGAGGCATGATCATGCTGTGGCTGCGCCCCGGCCTAGCGTTCGGGGGGCTCGTCCTGCTCGCCGGGCTGCTCCAGGGGTGTGCGCGCGGCCCGGCGCCGGCCGCCTCCACCGCGCCGCCGGCTGTCGAGCTGCTCAATGTCTCCTACGATCCCACGCGCGAGCTGTATGCCGAGGTGAATCGCGCGTTCGCGGCCCGCTGGCAGGCGCAGACGGGCCAGGGGGTGACCATCAAGCAGTCGCACGGCGGCTCGGGGGCGCAGGCGCGGGCGGTGCTGGAAGGCCTGGAGGCCGACGTGGTGACCCTAGCGCTGGGGTACGACATCGACGTGTTGGAAGAGGCGGGCCTCGTCGCCCCGGGCTGGCAGCAGCGGCTGCCCAATAACAGCGCGCCGTACACTTCGACGATCGTGTTCCTGGTGCGGCGCGGCAACCCCAAGCAGATCCGCGACTGGCCCGACCTGCTGCGGCCCGACGTGGCGGTGATCACCCCGAACCCCAAGACCTCGGGCGGGGCGCGCTGGAACTACCTCGCCGCCTGGGGCTACGCGCTGCGCCAGGCCGGGGGCAGCGAGGCGGCGGCGCGCGAGTTCGTGGCGCGGCTGTTCAAGAACGTGCCGGTGCTGGACACCGGCGCCCGCGGCGCGACCACCACCTTCGTGCAGCGCGGGCTGGGCGATGTGCTGCTGGCTTGGGAGAACGAGGCGCTGCTGGCCCTCGAGGAGCTGGGGCCGGACCGCTTCGAGATCGTCGTGCCGTCGCTGAGCATCCTTGCCGAGCCCCCGGTGGCGGTGGTCGATCGCGTGGTCGACCGGCGGGGGACGCGCGCGGTCGCGCAGGCGTACCTCGAGTTCCTGTACACCGAGGAGGGCCAGGAGCTGGCGGCGCGCCACGGCTACCGCCCGCGGCTGGCTCGTGTCGCCGCCAAGTACGCCGACCGCTTCCCGGCCGTGCAGCTGTTCACCCTCGACGAGGTGTTCGGCAGCTGGGCGCAGGCGCAGCGCCGGCACTTCAGCGACGGCGGCGTGTTCGACGAGCTCTACCAGCCCGGGCGCTAGGGGGCGCCGATGTCGCTGCGCGCGTACAGCGTGCTGCCGGGCTTCGGGCCGGCGCTGGGATTCACGCTGCTGTACCTGACGCTGCTCGTGCTGCTCCCGCTGGCGATGCTGGCGCTGCGGGCCGCCGGCCTCTCCTGGGAGCAGTTCTGGGCGACGGTCACCGCGCCGCGGGCGCTGGCCGCCTACCGGCTGAGCTTCGGCGCCGCGCTGGTCAGCTCGCTGGTCAACGTCGCCTGGGGGCTGCTAGTCGCCTGGGTGCTGGTCCGCTACGACTTCCCCGGCCGGCGGGTGCTCGACGCGCTGGTCGACCTGCCGTTCGCGCTGCCCACGGCGGTGGCGGGCATCGCGCTGACCGCGCTGTACGCCCCGGAGGGCTGGGTGGGGCGCCTGCTGGCGCTGGCGGGCGTGCAGGCGGCGTTCACCCCGCTGGGCGTGGTGGTGGCACTCACCTTCATCGGGCTGCCGTTCGTGGTGCGCACCGTGCAGCCGGTGCTCGCCGCCCTGGAGCCGGAGCTGGAGGAGGCCGCCGCGACCCTGGGCGCCGACCGCTGGCAGACGTTCTGGCGGGTGGTGTGGCCGGCGCTGGTGCCCGCGCTGCTGACGGGCTTCGCGCTAGCCTGCGCGCGCACGCTAGGCGAGTACGGCTCGGTGGTGTTCATCGCGGGGAACCTGCCGCTCCAGACCGAGATCGCGCCGCTGCTGATCCTGATCAAGCTGGAGCAGTACGACTACCCCGGCGCCGCGGCGCTCGCCACGGTCATGCTGGGCGCCTCGTTCCTGTTGCTGCGGGTGGTCCATCTCCTCCAGCGTTGGAGCCGTGTCCACGATGAACCAAGCTGACCCGCTGGTGTTGCCCACTGCCGCCCGCGCGGCCGAGCCGCTGCACGTCGCGCGCGGCACGCGCCGCCCGACGGCGGAGCCGGCGCCCGTGCGCTGGTTGCTGATCGCCGCGGCCACGCTCTACTTGGGGCTGTTCCTGGTGCTGCCGCTGGCGGCCGTGTTCACCCAGGCGTTGCAGCACGGGGTGGCCGGGTACCTGGCCGCGGTGACCGAGCCCGCCGCGCGCGACGCTATCCGCCTCACGCTGCTCACGGCGGCGATCGTGGTGCCGCTGAACACCCTGTTCGGGCTGGCGGCGGCTTGGGCGATCGCGCGCTTTCGGTTTGCTGGCCGGGGGCTGCTGCGGGCGGCGATTCCCCTGCCGCTGGCGGTCTCGCCGGTGATCGCCGGGCTGATCTTCGTCCTGCTGCTGGGCGCGCGGGGGCCGCTGGGCCCCTGGCTGGCCGACCGCGGCTGGCCGGTCATCTTCGCCCCGCCCGGGGTGGTGATCGCCACGCTGTTCGTCACCCTGCCGCTGGTCGCCGGCGAGCTGCTGCCGCTGCTGGAGGCGCTCGGCGCGGAGGAGGAGGAGGCCGCCGTGCTGCTCGGCGCTGGCGGCTGGGCGGTGTTCTGGCGCGTCACGCTGCCCAACATCAAGTGGGGCTTGCTCAACGGCTTGATCTTGTGCAACGCGCGGGCGATGGGCGAGTTCGGCGCGGTGTCGGTGGTGTCGGGGCACGTGCGGGGGCTGACCAACACGATCCCGCTGCACGTGGAGGTGCTGTACAACGAGTACCGCTTCACCGACGCCTTCGCCGTGGCCTCGCTGCTGACCCTGCTGGCCCTGGTGACGCTGCTGGTCAAGCACCTGGCGGGCGAACACACCGTGGCCGAGCCGGGCGCGCCCCGCGCTGGCCGGGAGGCGCCATGAGCGTGGTGGTGCGGGAGGTCAGCAAGTGGTTCGGCGCGTTCCGGGCGCTCGATCGGGTCAGCCTGGAGGTGGGCCGCGGCGAGCTGGTGGCGCTGCTCGGGCCGTCGGGCTCGGGGAAGACCACGCTGCTGCGCGTGATCGCGGGGCTGGAGGCGCCCGACGCGGGCCAGATCGTCATCGAGGGCAAGGATACCACGCGGCAGCCGGCCCGCGAGCGCGGCATCGGCTTCGTGTTCCAGCACTACGCGCTGTTCCGGCACCTGACGGTGTTCGAGAACGTGGCGTTCGGGCTGCGGGTCCGGCCCCGCGGCCAGCGCCCGAGCGAGCCGGCGCTGCGGCGACGCGTGGCCGAGCTGCTGGCGACCGTGCAGCTCGACGGGCTGGCCGATCGCTACCCCGCGCAGCTCTCAGGCGGGCAGCGGCAGCGCGTGGCCCTCGCCCGCGCGCTGGCTATCGAGCCGCGGGTGCTGCTGCTCGACGAGCCGTTCGGCGCGCTCGATGCCGGGGTGCGCCGCGAGCTGCGCCAATGGGTGCGCGAGCTGCTCCACGAGCTGCATCTCACCGCCCTATTGGTTACCCACGACCAGGAGGAGGCGCTGGAGATCGCCGACCGCCTGGCGATCCTGCGCGCCGGACGGATCGAGCAGGTGGGAGCACCCCGGGAGATCTACGACCAGCCCGCCAACGCATTCGTGTGCGAGTTCCTGGGCCAAACCTACCGCTGGCCCGGCGCAGGTACCCCGACGGCCGCTGCCACGGAGGCCCCGGTGGCGTATGTGCGCCCGCACGAGCTGCACCTGAGCCGCGAGCCGGCGGCGGGGGCGCTGGCCGCCGAGGTCCGCGCGGTGCGGCTGGTCGGCCCGCAGGTGCGCGTCCAGCTGGCCCTGGCAACCCCCGCGGCGCCGCTGGTGGAAGCCCACCTCACCCGTGAGCAGTACGCGGCGCTGGCGCTAGCGGCCGGCGAGCGAGTGTACGCGCGGCCGCTGCGCCTGTACCGGTTCGCCACGAATGGCGTCACTCGCGGGCCGTGGCGGTGACCATCCAGCGGTTCTTCTCGGTCTCGCGCAGCCAGTCGGTCAGGATGTCGGCGGTGGTGGGATCGACGCGCGGGATGTCCTCGCGCACGGCGGCGATGATGCGGTCGAGGTTCGCGGCGAAGTGCCGCAGCATCTCGCGCGGCGCCGGCACGCTGCCCGCCTCGGGCACTTCGAGCGCGCCGTGAGCTAGCCACTCCTGCGGGAATGCGGCCGGCACGCCGCCCAGCTGCACCACGCGCTCGGCCAGCTCGTCGGCGCCGCGGCGCGCGCTCTCCGCCTGCGCCTCGAACAGCGCGTGCAGCTCGGGGAACGTCGGGCCGTACACGCTCCAGTGCCACGCCTTCGCCTCGGCGGCGAGCAGCAGCGCGTCGGCCAGGTGGCGGTTCAGCCGCTCGATCGTCGCTTGGGTGTCCAGCGTCGTGAGCGTCTCAGTCAGCATCGTCGGGATCTCCTCTCTGAGCGAGCTGGGCCTGGCAGCGCGGGCAGAGGCCCCGGAAGGTGACCTCGGCGGCCGCGACCTGCCAGCCCCGAGTATCGGCTAGGGTCAGACACGGATCCGAGCTGTCCACGTCGGCGCACGGCACGTCGACGAGCAGCCCGCAGCGGCGGCAGGCGAGGTGGTGGTGCCGCGCGACGTTGGCGTCGAACCGGACTGGCCCACTCTCCCCTCGCACCTCGCGTGCCAGGCCCGCGGCCACCAGATCGCCGAGCACGGCGTACACGGTGGGCAGCGGGATGGCAACGCCCGCCGCGCGCGCCGCCGCCTGGAGCGCCTCGGCCGTGGCGTGGCCGTGCGGGGCGGCGCGCAGGGCGTGGAGCAGCGCGAGCCGCTGCGGGGTGACCCGCAAACCCGCGTGCCGGAGATCGCGCCGCACCAGCTCTTCCACCATCGCTCCGCTCCTGCCATAGTTTATCTGACAACTTCAGAGAAAACAAGGAGTCGGGTTAATGGGCGGCGGTGCGGCGGGCGCCCGGGCGGAGACCGCTCGGCGGTGAGCGGCCTCCCCCGGGCTCGCGGCTAGAAGTCGAACAGCTCGCTCAGCAGCGACTTCCGCTGGCGCCTGGGGTAGCGCGCGTCGTCAGCGTCGTCGCCCCGCGGGGCCGGCCAGCGCGGGCCGCTCGGGTAGCGCGGTGGGGCGTCCCACTCCGCGGCCGCGCGCTCGATCAGCTTGTCCAGCTCCCCGCGGTCGAGCCACACGCCGCGGCAGCGCGGGCAGTAGTCGATCTCCACCCCCTGCCGCTCAGCGAGCTGGAGGGTGGTCGTGCAGTTCGGGCACTTCATCCCTTGCTCTCCCTTCGCCGCGCGCGCTGGCATAGCGCTCCACCCACCACGCGCGGCCGCAGCCACGGCAGTGGGCCACGCCGGCCTGGCGCGGCTCGACGAACTCCAGCGCCGTATGGCAGATCGGGCAGCCCATCCCGCTCACCCCTCTGGTCGCGGCCGCGCGGGGGCGGGGTGGGCCGTGCCATCGGGGGTGGGCACCGCGGCCCGCGCCTCGGCGGCGGCAGGTGGCACGCCGGGGCCAGGGGGATCCCGCGCGGGCAGGGGCGTGGGCCGCGCGACCGCCGGCCGTCGGCTCGCCAGCAGCGAGGCCACGATGCTCACGCCCACGATCGTGGCGATGAGCGCCAGCGACAGCCAGATCGGCAGCTTGTACACGTCGCTCAGCAGCATCTTCCCCCCGACGAACACCAGCAGCACGCCGAGGCCCGGCTTCAGGTACACGAAGCGCTGCATCATGCCCGCTAGCACGAAGTACAGCGCGCGCAGCCCCAGGATGGCGAAGGCGTTGGAGCTAAACACCAGGAACGGGTCGCGGGTAATCGCCAGGATCGCCGGGATCGAGTCGATCGCGAACACGATGTCGGTGGTCTCCACGACCACCAGCACCGCTAGCAGCGGCGTGGCGAACAGCCGGCCCTCGACGCGCGTGAGGAAGCGCTGGCCGTGGTACTGGGCGGTGATCGGCAGCACGCGGCGCAGCGCTCGCAGCGCGGGGTTCTGCTCGGGGTGCACCTCCTCGTCGCGGAGCAGCGCCATCTTGAGGCCGGTCAGGACCAGGAAGCCGCCGAAGACGTAGATCACCCCATGGAACAGGTTCAGCAGGGTCAAGCCCGCGGCGATGAAGATGGCGCGGAACACGATCGCCCCGAGCACGCCCCAGAACAGCACCCGGTGCTGGTAGGCGGCGGGTACTGCGAAGTAGGAGAACAGCACCGCGAAGACGAAGATGTTATCGACCGACAGGCTCTTCTCGATCAGGTAGCCGGCTAGATACTCGCCGGCCGCCTCCCCGCCCTGCCAGGCCCAGATGACCGCGCCGAAGGCGAGGCCCAGCGCGATCCAGATGACGCTCCAGACCGTGGCCTCGCGGATACTGATCTCATGGGCCTCGCGGTGGAACAGGAACAGGTCGAGGGCTAGCAGGAAGAGGATGAACCCGACGAACGCGCCCCACGCCCACAGGTCGACGGTCACGCTTGCACCTCCGGCTGACAGCGATCGGCTTCAGCCGAAGGTCTCTCCCGCCCCGTGGGGCGACGCTGCCGGGCCGCGTGGGCCGTCCTGACGGCGAGCGTCCGTGTGGGGATACTCCCCCTCGGTCACCGGAGAGCATAGCATGGCCGCCAGCGCGCGCCCAACCTTATTGCATTGCCGGGCGCCTGCGGCAGACTAGTCCTCGCGGGGCTGCCCGCCACGCGCCGCGGCCCCGTGCTCCGTGCCCCGCGCCGTTCACCGCTGCCCAGCAGGGCGAGTCAGGGGGAACAGCGCGATCCGCCGGTCGCGGAACCACTTAAGTCGGCAGCACCGCGCCGCGGCCGAACAGCTGGCCGGCGCGCAGCCGCTCGAACAGCGCCGCCGCGCCCGCCAGGTCGCATGTCGCGCTGACCACCGGGCGGATCACCCCGCGCGCCACCAGCTCGATGGCCCGCAGCAGCTCCCAGCGCGCCACGTAGCGCGAGCCCATCACCGTCGCCTCTTTGTTCACCAGCAGGTGCGACGGCACCGGCAGCGCCTCCAGGCGCGTGTGGGTGGTCAGGCTCACCAGCGTGCCGCCGCGGTCGAGCGCCGCGAAGCACCAGGCGAGCACCGCGGGCTGGCCCACCAGGTCGATCGCCACGTCCACGCCGCGCCCGAGCCCCGCCTGCTGCGGGCTGAGGCCGGCCACGCGCGGCCAGCTCAGCGTCAGGGCGGCGCCGTACTCCGCCAGCCGCGCCAGCCGCGCGTCATCGATGTCGAGGGCGATCACCTCGGCGCCGCAGGCCCGCGCCATCTGCACCATGTGCACGCCTACGCCGCCCGCCGCGCCCGTCACCAGCACCCGCTGGCCGGGGCGCACCGCCGCGCGGGTGTGGCAGACGTGGAACGGCGTGCCGATGGCGTCGGGGATAGCCGTGGCGGCCACCAGGTCCAGCGCGTCGGGGATCGGCAGCGCGTTGGCCGCGGGCACCACGACGTACTCGGCGTAGCCGCCATCGGCGTCGGCGCCCAGATAGCCGCGGAAGCGCTCGCACAGCGGCTCGCGGCCGGCGCGGCAGAAGCGGCAGCTGCCGCAGGTGAGGTAGAACGAGGTGATCACGCGCTGGCCGACGGCTGGCTCGGTTACCCCTGGCCCGAGCGCCTCGACCACCCCGGCCACCTCGTGGCCCGGGATCACCGGTAGCTTGCGCGTGGGGCTGGGCAGCCGGCCGGCGATGGCGTGGTCCACGGTGAGCCCGAGCCCGCAGGCGGCGACGCGCACCAGCACCTCGCCCGGCCCCGGGCTGGGCCGCGGGAGCTGCTCCAGGTGCAGCGGGCCGCCGAAGGCGCGCAGCACCAGCGCGCGCATCGTGGCGCCGGCGGTCTCCGTACTCATCGATCTCCTCCCGCGCCCGGCGGGCCGGCCGGCGGCCGCGGCCACGGCTCGTGGACCCGCGCGGGGCGCTGGCGCGCTCAGTCCACGATGGCGAAGTAGCGAGCCGGCGCCCCTTCGACGCCCGCCAGCTTGTAGAACGGCGCGAAGAACGGGAAGCGCTGGCGCCCCACGCGCCCGAGCCCGGTGATCTGCTCCAGCAGCGGCACGCCCGCGCCGAGCAGGATGCGGTGGCAGACGAAGTCCTCGCTGGTGAAGTCGGGCAGGCGCGCGCTGTACTCCTCGAAGAAGTCGAAGCCGATCGCCTTCGGCCGCTGGGCGGCCAGCCACTCCGCGGCCTCCGGGGTGAGGTACGGCGAGCGGGTGAAGAACTCGGGGAAGCGGCCCCACGAGCGGTCGGTCCAGTCGGTGCGCACGATCACGATGTCGCCCGGCTGGATGCCCTGGGCGCCGCGCTCCAGGTCGCGCACCTCGATCGGCTGCTCCGGCTCGACGTAGGAGCAGTCGATGACGAACGCCTCGCCGATCACCTGGTCGAGCGGGATCTCGGCGGTGGTGCCGCCCCGCTCGTAGCAGTGCAGCGGCGAGTCGATGTGGCTGCCGGTGTGCAGGCTCTGGGCGACGGCGGTCACCTGCCAGAAGCCGGGCCCGCGGTGGTAGCGGGTCAGCTCGACCTTGAGATCGGTCGAGGGCGGGCTCTTGGTGTTCACATCCACCGTGACGGTCAGGTCGATGATGCGGCCCTTCATGCCTCTTGCTCCCTATGGCTGATGCGATCTGTGTCGTTCGAAGATCTCGCATGCCAGCAACGCGTTTCCATCAAAGAGTAGGAATCCCCCTCGCGTGGGATAGTAATCCATGCGCCAGTCAAGATATGGCTCGGCAGTCGGCGGCACCTTGACGACGACATGCTCGTCGCGCTGGGCAAAATCGGAGAGGGGGTGATGGTTGCCATCGACGATGAAGAACGGCCGCACCTCCGAACAGGGTTTGATGCGTCCATATTCGTTGTCGGCGAATAGGCTCTCTGCGGAGATTCGCCGCCGCTCGCCATAGCCCTGAATTCGGAGATGATCGCCACGCCACTCTGGCTCGCGTGCTCGTTCCAGGAGTACGCGCAGTTCTGCCTCATACCATCCATGCGTCGTCTTGCCGCGTCGGTGCGCCTCCACCACGTCGAACACGGGCACTGATAGGCTGCTCGACCGGAAGCTCTGGGCGCGCACGTAAGTCGCTAGCCACGCAGGAGGTTGCTTCAGGAGATGCTGAATCTGAGCCAGCAGGTGCGGGGAGACGCCCAGACGTTCGCCGAAATCGCTGAGCAGCTGGGCGCGGCGCTCCCGCAGCTGGCTGGCCAGGTCTGCGCCGCTCGCGAGGCTGGCATAGCGCTCGAGCAGCGCTGCGCAGGCCAGCAGCCCCCGAGCGGTGCCTCCGAACCAGGGTCGGGCATCGAACTCCCCGTACCAGTGGAAAGCGAGCTGCGCAAGCTCGTCGCGACTGAGGCGGCCGGCAAGCTGTCTGGCGTGTGCCATGACGTGCTCGGGTGCGAAGAGCACGGCGCTCCCCTCTCGATGGCGGCCGATTCGGCCGAATCGCTGGAGAAAGGACGGCCCAGACCAGGCCTCGAACAGCAGATGTCCGGCATCGAAATCAACGCCCACCTCGATTGCGCTGGTGCCAATGACGATGAGCTTCCCTTGGATATCACGAATGGATCGGTCGCTCAAGCCTCGATAGATCCCGAGCAGGTCCCGATCGAAGCCGCGACGGACGAGCAGATCTTCGAGGTGGATAGCCGCCAGAACCGAGTTGACGATCGCGACCATCGGCACGAAGTCGTGGTCCGACTCCGATAAGCGCAACCTGCGGCGCAGCGCACCGATACGGTCAGCCATTTCCTCCACCACGTGCGACACCGAGGTTACCTCGAGGTCGACTGGATGGAGCACGCGACGACTCGGCTGGTGGCTTTCAGGCACGACCTGCGCCGCGATCGTCTTCGGGGCGAACAACCGCTTGAGGAGCTCTAGGACCTCCCGCTGTGGGGTCGCGCTCAGGAACACAACGCGCTGCAGGAAGCCCTCCTGGCGCAGCAAGCTG
>Ga0070737_10001298_pt1 | contig 36882 bp, 34 predicted proteins | sample Coa_R1_10_FD_66438 | JGI IMG/M metagenome (GOLD analysis project Ga0070737, IMG submission 66438) | Surface soil microbial communities from Centralia Pennsylvania, which are recovering from an underground coalmine fire - Coalmine... | ecosystem: Environmental > Terrestrial > Soil > Unclassified... | reverse complement strand
AACGTCGACGGCTCCCACAAAGACGCCCAGCAGAATCAAGGTGATCGTCCAACTGACGGAATATCCCGGCAGGCGGGAATCGAGCCAGCGACCTAGATAAGCTCCCGCAATGACCGGCAGGACAAACACCAGCCCCAGGGTTCCTAAATAGACCGTTTGGGCGTACATCGTGGGGCGGTCATCGATTGCCTTTTTCATGCGCTGAACGCTCAACTGCACGCTGTGTTTCAGCTTGTGATGGTTCTGCTGCATCTATACTCACCGCTCATCCGAAAGCCTAAGAGTCAGAAGGCGTCGCAGAATCGACTCATCGAGACGGCGCAAGCTGTCCTTGATGGCCTTCAAATTCTCTTCTTCTTCATGTAACTGGCGATCGAGAATGGCCTCCATTTCGTCGTAGTGCCGGCTGCGGAAGTATTGTCGCGTACTGATCCTCAGTTCATTGCCCACGAAATAGAGAAGTCCGCCCGGCAGGGCCAGGTATTCCGTCTCTCCGCCCGCCAGATGGTATCGCGCCAAGCCGAAACTCAGGAAAGTGATCATCCGGATGTGCCCCGCCATGATCCCGAAACTGCCTGAGGCGTCTTCGCCTACGAAGCTGTCAACATTCTCGATACGCTCACAACGGGGCGCACTGTCGAGCCGCATCACAAAAGTCCTCATGGTGTTGGCTCCGGGCGCGCAGGTTTCATGGTGCCTTGCATGTAGCACTGGGCCTCCGGGAGGTCGTCATAGTCCCCGCGCAGAAAGGCTTCGCAGTCGGAGAGCGCCTGCGCGAGCGGCACCGAAACCCCTTGGATGCCGGAACTCTCGGCAACCACGTGAAACGGCTGAGAGAGATAGTTTTGAAGCTTCCGAGCTCGCAGGACAATCCGTTGGTCGGCGGGAGAGAGCTCTTCGATTCCGAGCATCGTGATGATGTCTTCGAGTTCGCGATGACGCGCCAGATGCTCCCGGACGGCCTGGGCCACCGAATAATGCCGGTCGCCGAGCGAATGCCGGTCCATGAACTTGCTCTTGGACTGCAAGACGTCCACCGCCGGGTAAATACCCTTTCCGGCCTGTGAGCGGGACAAAACAACCACCGTATCCAGATGATTGAGAATGGCGCTGACGGCCGGGTCGGTCATGTCATCAGCGGGAACGTAGACCGCCTGCACGGAGGTTACTGCCCCCTTAAGGGTCGAGACGATGCGCTCCTGAAGCTGGGCGATTTCGGCGATCAGCGTGGGTTGATACCCCACCGAGGCGGGCATTCTGCCGAGAAGTCCGGACACCTCGCTTCCCGCCTGAACGAAGCGATAGACATTATCCATAAGAAACAGGACCTCTCCGTGAAGTGTGTCCCGCAGATACTCGGCATAAGTGAGGGCTGCCAGGCCGACTCGAAAGCGAACCCCTGGAGATTCGTCCATCTGCCCAAATACCATGATGGTCTTAGGCATGACCCCAGCGGCGGTCATTTCGTGCCACAGTTCATGGCCCTCCCGGATCCTCTCTCCCACACCCGCGAAAACGGAAACTCCTTGGTGGAGCGTGGCAATCGAGTGCATGAATTCCATGATCAGAACGGTTTTGCCGACGCCGGCTCCGCCGAATAGCCCCGTCTTGCCTCCGCGGATGAATGGACACAGCAAATCCACCACCTTGATGCCAGTTTCTAGGATCTCGTGGCTGGCGCGCGTCTCTGAAATGGGTAAAGGCTTCGCCAAAATGTCACGATAGCCTTCGATTTTGGGAGGAGGACTGCCGTCGAGCGGATTTCCAAAGACGTCCAGCAGCCGTCCAAGATAGTTCGGAGAGACAGGAACTCGAAGGGTGTCGCCGGTATCAAAAACCGAGAGACCCCGCCGCATTCCGGCCGTGCGATGGAGCGTAATGGCCCGGACATGGCTTGCGTCCAGATGCTGGTAGACCTCAAGCGTAAATGAGTCGTTCTCGTTGGCCGTTACTAAGGCCTGATGGATAGGCGGCAAAGGGCGGCACTCGATCTTCACTACGGGACCATGGACCTCCACGACCGTGCCCACCGGCTTCATTCCGTCCGAGCGATGGATGTTGGTCAACGTACCCACGATTTCAGTCATTCTGGCCCCGGTGCAGCGCGGCCACGCGAGTCGCGCACATTCCTTTATCCCGCAACCGTCGCGTTTCGTGCTGTGACAGCCATCACACCGGAGGGTGCGCTGCGTCACAGCCCGGTTAGGCCTAGGCTGATATGCTGACGGGGGTTGGGGTCGACAAGATTGGAATTACAGGATTTCTGTGAGAGATTGCTCTGAAGCTGGCGTATGCGGCCGGCCGGACCGGTGCCGCGGGATTGTGCGGTTATTCTTTCCGATTAAACCGGAACCGGGAGCTCGCACACGATGCTATTAAATCTATACGGCTGGTTGCCGCCCGAGGGCGTCAAGATTGTCCTGGTACTTCTGCTCTCGTTCATGATCGGGTTAGAGCGGGAGGAGCATAAAGCCGCCGGTTCTTCTTACTCTTTTGGCGGGGTTCGGACTTTCCCCCTTATCGGACTCATCGGCTATTCGCTCGCACTACTGTCAGCCGGCCAGACGGTTCCGGTCGCCCTGGGTTTTCTCGCCCTTGCTGGATTTCTCTGCCTCTCTTATTGGCACAAGCTCAAGGCAGCAGACACCGCCGGGGTCACGACGGAGATCTCGGCGCTCGTCACCTATGTGCTGGGCGCGCTCATTTATTACGGCCATTTCTGGATTGCTACGACGGTGGGCGTGGCTTGTGTCCTCCTGCTGGAGCTGAAGACGGCGCTCGAAAATCTTACTCAGCGGTTTCCGCCGGAAGAAATACTTACCTTCACGAAGTTTCTTCTGCTCACGGCAGTCATTCTGCCGGTTCTGCCCAATAAAGATTTCACCACCTTCCATTTGAACCCTTTCAAGACTTGGCTCGTGGTGGTGGCCGTCAGCACCATTTCTTATGCCAGTTACGTCTTGCAGAAAGTCACGAAGGGCAGCGGGGGAGTGGTTATTTCCGCGCTGCTCGGCGGCGCGTATTCCTCGACGGCGACAACAGTGGTCCTGGCCCGAAAAGCCAGGCAGGAGGAGCATCCCCATATCTTTGCCGGAGACATTCTGGTTGCCTCCGGCATCATGTTCATTCGCACGGTCGTCCTCGTTGCGTTCTTCAGTTGGAGCCTGGCGCTTGCGTTGGCTCTGCCGTTCGTTGTTCTAACAATAATCGGTGTTGGCGTCGGATGGTGGTGGTCCCAACGCCCGGATGCGGAACCGGAGAAGCCCGCCAAGGAGCCGGCGCCGAAGAATCCTCTCGAATTGCGCGCCGCCTTTCTCTTCGCATTCCTGTTCATCACCATTCTTGCGCTATCTCAACTCGCCGCCGCTCGTCTTGGGAAGGGCGGCGTCTATGCGCTCGGGGCTTTAACCGGCCTCACGGACATCACCCCCTTCATCATGGGCATGACGCAGGCCCTGGGCGCGTTGATCACAGTCAAAGTGGCCGCGGCAGGCATCGTCATCGCGACGGCGAGCAATAATGTGGTCAAGGGGTGCTACGCCTATGGGATTGCCGATCGCAAGACGGGAAAGCAAAGCTTTTGGCTTCTCACGGGGCTGGCTGTCTTAGGCCTTGTCCCGCTGATTTGGTTCATTGGCTGATCTGCTTACGCCGCCGGATCGCTAAGGGACGAAACGAGCCGGAGAATTGCAATACCGATTGGAAGAAACAATACTGCAGGAATGAACACAGCGGGAGGCTGGGGAAAACGGACGACCTCTACTCCAAGCAGCAGGGCCGCCAGGGCAAGGAGAGTTAAAGAGATCCCGCGATGGAAGCGTCCGATTTCAGACCTTAGCCAGGAATCCATCTCCCGCTCGATTTCCCGGCCCGAATGGGAATCGGTGCATTCGGTCTTTATGCGGCAAGCGTTGCACGCATGAGCTGGCGCTTTGTAGCGTACAATGTGACGGCTCGGGTCCGCTTCGCTTCGATGTAAGTGCTGACCGGCGGGGCATTCCCAACGGTCGAACTCGGCGTGGAACTTAAACCCCCCAACTTCGTACTGCTGCGAGCGCCGGTGTGAATGCCTCGCCAGCCGCTGCAGCACCGCGGCAACGATCATGAGGAACAAAGCGTAGCCCCCAGCAAGCAACACTTCGATGGGAACGACTCTGAACATTCTATCCCTTCGCGGATTCGATGACCTCGGTAAAGAGCACCTCCCCAGTTTCTTCCAACACCGCCCGCGGTCTCATGTGTCGCACACCCAGCCAGCACAGATAGACGAGCGGCAGCACGCCACCGACAATAAACAGCGCGTCGCCCGGCAGCCTGAGCCATTCAATCACCCGATTGGCGGGGCTGCTGACGAACTTAAGCGTGCGCGCGTCGTAATAACCGCTGCTCACCGAATGGTAAAGCTGAAGAATACCCAGCGGCAGAAGCGTAGCGAAGACCATCCAAACCAATCCGATGTTAAGCGACCAGAAGCTGATTTTGGCCGCCCTCTCCGACCAACGGTCTTCAGGAATGATATATCGCAGGCAAAAGAGCGCCAGAGCGACCGCCAGCATCCCGTAAACACCCATCATGGCCGCGTGAGCGTGGTTGGCGGTCAGCGCTGTGCCAATTTCATAGTAAGAGACGATGGGCAGGTTGATGAGAAAGCCGAAGATGCCAGCGCCCAGAAAATTCCAGAAACCTACCGCGGCCAGGAACATGACGGACCAATAATGAGGAAAAGGGGCGCGGGATTTAGCCCCTTGGCGGGCGCCGAGCTGCAGAAAGCTCCAGGCCTCGAGCGTGAGGAATGTGAGCGGAATGACTTCGGCGGCAGAGAAGAAAGCCCCCAACGCCATATGGACAGCAGGCTCGCCGGAGAAATAGACGTGGTGCATGGTGCCGATAATGCCGCCCGCTGAGTAAAGCACAATGTCAAGGTAAATCAGAGCCAGCGCCACTCGCTCCCGCACTACGCCCAGCAGTACGAAGATGTAAGCGACCATCACGGTGGTAAACAGCTCCAGGAAATCCTCCACCCATAGGTGGACCACCCAAAACCGCCAGTAATCCGTGGTGGTGAAGTTGGAATCAGGTCGCGCTAGCAAGCCGACCGCATAGAAGGCGGGAATCGAAAGCGCCGAGAAAAAGAAAAGCCAGGGCATGTTGCCGCGATGCTCGGTGCTAAGCCTGGACCGCAGTCCGCGAAACAGGATCACCACCCAGAAGAAGAGTCCCAAGCTGAGTAGCACCTGCCAAAATCTGCCCAGGTCAAGATATTCAAAGCCCTGATCGCCGAACCAAGACCATCCGCGAGATAGCCATCCTTGAATGCCCGCCATTTCCCCAATGAGGCTGCCAAACACCACCAGCGCAAGCGCCCCAAGGAGCGCGTAAGCCAGCCAGTGTTGGCGGCGCGGTTCGCGGCCCGCAATCATCGGCGCCAGGAAGATGCCCGCCGCAAGGTATGAGGTCGCGACCCAGAAGATTGCCAGTTGCACATGCCAGGTACGGGCCAGATTGAACGGCAGCAGCGCATTAAGGCGGAGCCCAAAGAAGCTCGAAATATCGGCGCGGTAGTGCTGAGACGCACCGCCCAGCAGTGTTTGCGCCAGGAAGAGTAGCGCCATCACCAGGAAAAACGAGGCGCACGCCCGCTGGGCCGGCGTTAGTGTGACTTCCCCGGGTGGCCTGAAAGAGACTGTCCGCTGCTCGGCCCCGTGCCAGCCGAGAAATCCCCATCGGCCAAAGGCGAACAACAGAATGCCGATGCCGCCCAGCAAGGCGATCAATGAAAGCACGCTCCACACCACCATGTCCGCCGTCGGATGGTTGCCAACCAGCGCTTCGGGTGGCCAATTATTGGTGAAGGAGTATGGTTTGCCGGGCCGCAAGGCTGCCGATGCCCACGCGGACCATGCGAAGAAAGCCGTGAGCTGCGTGATGGGCTCCGAGCCAGTAATGGTGTCTGGGCGCAGGCCGTACTGGCTGCTCGCTTGCCCGAAGTACATTTGATAGTGGCCGCGTAACTGATTAAATGCTCCCGCCTGAGCTTGAGTGAGCGTCAGCGTATCTGAAACGGGATCATAACGGTTGGTCTTGAAGTCGGTGACGGTTTGCGCCTGCGCCCGGTCGGAACCCGCTTGGCGATAAGAGTTGCGAACGATGAGGGCCGCACGGTGCAGATAGTCGGCTGTGAAATCGGGACCGAGGTATGCGCCGTGGCCAAAAATCGATCCGTACTCCATTAGCCCGTTACGCAAGAAAATCTGCTGGCCGTCCAGAATATCCGCGCGGGTGAAGAGCACGCGCCCGCTCGGATCAGCAACTCTTCCCGGAATCGGCGGCTCACCGGTGTATGTGCGGTAGGCCAGAAAGCCCAGCACAAAGAAGCCGAACAGCAAAACAATGATAACGGCTTGCACCCATCCATTCGAAACCAATAGTGCCCGCTTTGAGTTCGCGGCCATGACGTTTCACTCCTCTCGACATTAAGAATCAGAATCTACACGAGTGCGATCAACCACTCCGTTGATGTCCGGTCTATCTTTCGCCTTCGCCCAGCGCAGCGCGCAGAATGAACAGCACCAATTCCGGGAAAAGCCAGGCGGCAGCCGCTACCAGAGTTTCAAGGCCACTGCGTAGCCGGTGAGCAAGCCATGAAAGAAGGCCTCGCGCTTTTCATCGCTCGACCGGCCAAATTGCTCAATAGCCTCGCCGAGCGCCTTGAGGAGCTTTTCGCGTCGCTGCTGGCGCGAATCCCAGGCGGAGAGCTTTCGGATGTATTCGCCTACCGCGTCGTGATCTGCAATGCCGTACGTATGCCGATGGGGATTCATCCTGCGGTCTCCTTTTTACGAAGTTTCGTTAAGAGAGGAAAGATGTTGCCCACAGCTTGTTCGGAAACAACGTACCACACGATCGGACTATTCATAGCAGACCGCTGATACGGATTCAACAACTCTGATCGCAGCTACGGCTCCCTGATCGCACCCCCATGCCTTGGGGCGCGGATGGCGTCGCTGTTGGGGAAAACTGACTGCAGCGTGTCTTTCGCGTCATAACCTCGTGTGATCCGCGTCACAGACTTTATCCCAGGCACGTTTGTAAAGTTCGAAAAGCGAGTTATTTGTCTCCGGTCTTCCTTGCTCCGGATGATCGAGTGCAACTGCGAGGCGGGAAAAGATATGAGCGAATCCGAGACCATTACGGTCCGGGAGTGGGATCCGGAAGTGTTTCACCGCCGTGTCCATGAATTGGAGGCTGAGGGCTATGCGGCCTGCCTCGATTCGTATCAGGTTCTGGCAGAGATGAATCCCGAGACGGGGGAGATTATCCATCTTCGGAGTGTGGATATGTATAAGGCCGGGGCGAACGGCGGTTGATGAAATGCTTCAACAATCGGTGGTCAGATTTTCAAATAAGAATTCCAGTTGTGCTCCGAAAAATTATTGACTTTTGGTGTACCGCGGTGATAGATTGCTGTCGGCCGGTAACCCCGGTCCGGCAGAGCTGCTACCTCCGCCCGGACCATGGCCCCAACCGACAGCATTAGAGCTTATCGGGGCTGGTCAGCACCTTCTGTGAGCCCGGTCACATCTCCATGTGACCGAGATCACGTTCACGCAGCAGTTCAAGCGTTGATGTTCAAGCGGAGGTAGAGCGGCGTGATTCACTTCCGTATAAGCTGGCGGATCGTCTTCAGCTTAAGCTTATCTTTCCCTCCTGCCCCTTTGGGGTCTTTCCGCGCCGCATTGTCGGCATTCTCGCTGGGAATAATGAAGTCCCCAGGCAGAGCTGCGGGGATGGGAATCCGTACAGGTGGGAACGCCCCGGTCGGGCGGCCGATATGTCTCCTGGTGACGGGCTTAATCTGCACGACGTGTGCGCTGGCACAGAAATTGCCCCAGGCGCCGCAGGGACCGTCGGTGGCCGCGAAAATCGCGAGACCAGCTCCCGCGAACCAGTACGTGGGGAATGACCGTTGCCGCTCCTGCCACCGGCCGGAATTTCTCACGTTCGGCCAGACACCCCACGCCAAAGTTCAAGTCAAAGGTATGGCCATGACCTGCGAGACCTGCCACGGACCGGGAAAGGCTCATTCCGATGCGGAAGAGGCGGCGCATGGAAATGCGGCGAAGGAAGCCGCCGCCAACAAGCTCATCTTCGGGTTTCATGGAAGCCCCAAGGAAAATGCTGAGCGCTGCCTAAGCTGCCACTTGACGAGTCAGCACCAGGATTTCTTCGCACATTCGGCCCACCAGTACGCCGGAATCTCCTGCAACCAGTGCCATTCGATGCATTTGGTTGCGGCGATTACCGAGCCTACGAAAGTGGAGTTCTTTTCCGCGCAAAGGGAACTTTTCTCCGTTCCGGCTCTGCCGGAGCAAACTCGGTGGTTGCACAATAACCTCCTCAAACAGTCCGAGCCGGGGCTCTGTTACGCCTGCCATCGCACGGTGGAAGCGCAATTCGCCCTGCCATTCCACCATCGCGTCCCCGAGGGTTTGATGAAATGCACCGATTGCCATAATCCGCACGGCACGATGAATCACTTCATGCTGGCGCAAACGCATTGGGAAACCTGCGTTCGATGCCACGTGGAAGAGCGCGGACCTTTTCTCTACGAACATGCGGCCGTGAGGGTCGCGGGCTGCGTAGCTTGCCACAACCCGCATGGAAGTGTGAACAACTTCTTGATGGTGCGGCGCGAGATCCGCTTCGTCTGCCTGCAATGCCATACAGGTTTCCACGGGCAGGCGGGCGTTCCACACGGGCGGCTTGGGTTTCAAACCTCCGGCTCCTGTACACGCTGCCACATCGCGGTGCACGGATCCAACTTCGACGAGACATTGCTGCGATAGGAGGCGCCGATGCGAGCCACACGGTACTTACTCATCTCCGGCGCGATTCTGCTGTTATTTCCTCCGTTCCTCAGAACACAAACACAAGCCGCGGGGCAACCGCAGGAACTCACTCAAGCTCAGAGCGCACAGGCAAGCCCCAGCCCCGATCCGCCCCAGGCGCAACCGCAAGCGCTATTGCCGTTTGGCGGGTTTCAGGTTCAGGGTTCGGCCACCATGGGCTACCGCTTCACCAACGTCTATGGCTTCCAGCCCATGTACCTTACGCTTTTCGACCTGAACTCAGGCCCGCGCCTGATGGACTTCAACATCTTCGGCCACGCCGAGACGCCGAATCCCTTTGCCGACGACTTCTCTTTGACGATGAGCGGATTGGGGGGAGACCCGTTTCCGACTGCCCAACTGACGGTTTCCAAAAGTAAGCTTTACGACCTGCGCGCCACCTGGCAGCAGGCCTATTTCTACGAGGCGGGAAACAATGAAATCGCTTTGCCGACCCTCGGCATCGCCGGCCTTACCGATAATCTCGATTTCGCCACGGTACGGAAAATCGGCTCCGTCGATTTGACTCTCCATGCCACCAATAATCTGCGATTTCGCTTTAACTATTACCGCACCACCTATGACGGCACGACGTTCACTCCATTCTCGCCGGACTTTCTGAACTCTCCAGGCTATTGGGGAACGTACGCCCGGGGCATGCCTTATTCCCTCTATTCACCCATCTTTAACACCGCCAACCGCTTTACGGGAGGAATCGACTACACGTTGCGTAACTGGACGTTCCACTATAACCTCGGCTACCAGACTTACAATGAGACGATGAATTTTAGTAACACCTCGTCTCCTGAGCTCAGCTTCAACTCGACCGGTTCCGGCGTGTCGTGGAAGCCCGGCACAACGCCGCTCACGCATCTTTCCTGGACCGATTTCCGCCAGCTCACCACGCCCATCAGCGAATTTTCCTATACCGGTAAACCCGCGTCCTCGGTCGAGCTCCGCGGGGACTACATCTATTATCGCTACAGCGGGCCGGCTACCCTGGACCAATCGTTCAGTGGGATTGCACCCACGAACACGGCAGGTACCGTCTTTGCGCCTTATACGGTGGTACAAAGCGGCCGCGACAGCGTTTCCGAGCCTGATCACATCATCGACCAAGGTGTCACGTTCGCCCTCAAACGCTGGTGGAATATTGATTTGGACGAACGCTACTCCCGCTTTACAACCAATGATTTCGGAACGTTGTATAGTCTCCTGAACGGGACAACTTCGACCACGCTGCCGGTTTCCACGATGTGGCGCAATGGGGTCAACGAGCTCAATCTCAACATGGTGTTTACTCCGAAATCGAATTTGCTAATCAGCCCCGGGTTCAGTTGGATCAACTCCAACATTCTGGCCCTGGAAGACGGTGTCGCGGATCCGGCGCGCTCGCTGCGGTGGAATACCGCGTCCCCAACGTTGAGCGCTTTCTATCGGCCATCGAAATGGTTTGACGTGCGCGGGGATATTCACAACTTTACCAGCAGCGCTTCCTATACGGCCATCACGCCGCATACGGACCTCGATGGCCGTGTGGTGGCGAGCTTCCATCCCACTTCCAAGATATCTTTCGACGACGAAGTAAATCTTCTCTCCCAGCGGCTGTTAGACACGAACTTTCACAACAAGGTCTATTCAAACTCGGTGATGGCGACCTGGGCGCCAAGAGAGCAGTTTTCGATTTTTGGCGGTTTCAGCTACGATAACGAAATTGCCTCCGGGGACATCATTTATCTTCGCGGCACACCCCCGCTCAACGATTTTCTCCGCGATCAAGACCTCAATCGGGTCTGGATGGGCGGCGTCGAGGCGCAGCCAGTGCGTTTCTTCGGTTTCCGATTCAGTGGCAACTATGAGCGCACCACGGGCCTGGGCCAGATTACCGGCGAGGCGCCGGTCTACGGTCCTGAGACTTTTCCCTATGCCACAGGCACCGTGTATTTTGATCTACCTAAGTTTGGCCGCCTGGCGGTCGATTTGCAGCGCACGTATTACATCCAACAAATCATTACCGGAAACAATTTCAGCGCCAACATGCTGACTATCCGATGGACGCGCACTTTCTGATATCTCGCGCTATTTTTGCTGCCTGCCGTTGCGCCCGGGATACAGCGGCCCGGCAGGGGACTTCCGAGTGAAAACCTTTTAAGAGAAGGAGAAATGGCCGGATGAGAAACATAGTGAGCAGGGCAAAGGGGGCGGTTTTTGCGGCAGCGTTCAGCGCGCTCGTGGCGGTCGGTACGCTCGTTGCGTACGCGGGCGCGAGTCAGCCGAGCGCCCAAGACATTTACATGGATAAGTGCGCGGTTTGCCACGCCCGAGATGGCTCGGCCAAAACCGTGAAGGGGCGTAAGGACAAAGCGAAGGATGTTCGCCAGACCATCAAGAAGATGTCCGAGGCCCAGATGATCGAAGTCGTGGAGAAGGGCAAGGGCGCGTATATGGACAGTTGGAGAGACAAGTTGTCCCAGGAGCAGATCAAGGCCGTGGTGGAGTATTACCGAACTCTCGCCAACCAGCCTGAACAATGAGGGCGCAGGGACGTCAACCCGCGCTCGTAATAATTTATGAATCTTACTGTGTTTGTAGAAGTCGTGCTTGCGGTTCTCGCTCTTGCTCTGGTGTCGCTGGTCGCGTTGCGCGTAGAGCTGACCCGCGCCCAGGGCGGCAAGATTCTGGCATTCACGGCGCTATTTATACTTCCGGGCCTTGCCACCTGGGTGGGATTTAACGGACAGATGGATCGCGCCGAATCCACGCGGTTCTGCCTCTCTTGTCATGTGATGAGCGACTACGGAAAGAGCCTCTATGTGGACGATCCCAGTTTCGTGCCGGCGGTTCACTTTCAGAACCGGTTTGTGCCCCGCTCTCATGCCTGCTACACCTGCCATACAGACTACACGCTGTTTGGGCCTTTCCACTCAAAACTGAGAGGCGTTCGCCACGTTTACGTCCAGTATTTTGGAACCATTCCGCAGCCCGACAAGATCAAGCTTTATACGCCTTACAACAACCGCGAGTGTTTGCACTGCCACGCCGATACCCGCCGGTTTGACGAAGCGACGGAACACAAGAAGACGCCCACGATGCTTGCCGAGATTTACTCCGGCAAGCTTTCGTGCCTCGGTAGCCACTGCCACGACACGATTCACGACATCAAAGATCTACAATACGCCACGTTTTGGAAGGAGCGCTCACCCCATGCCACGCCCGCTCATTGAACGTCGTATCCGGCTTGCAGGCCTCTTGATCGGCCTTGGACTCCTGAGCCAGCTCGTCACGTTTCTCTGGATTCATCCTCTGGCCTTTATGGCTTTTCTTCTCGTTGGCTGTCCGCTGGTCGCCATAGGTATCGTTGTCTACCTGTATTCGCTCGTCGCAACTCAATCAGTCGATGGAGCGAGCAGCTCGCAGCCGAACCATTGATGCTTCTCGCAATCCGGAAGAAGGTCTGGCCAGGGCTGTGGCAAAGGACTTGTGCGGGGGAGAGGGCTTCACTACGTAGACCGTTTGTTTGGTCGGTAGATGCCCAAGCCATCTACGCGCGCCCCTTCTCCAAACGATCCCGTGAGGATGAGAAGAGATACACATGATTGATGCGGTATTTGCTCATCGGATTCAATTCGCCTTCACGGTGATGTTCCATTACTTGTTTCCCATTCTCACCATGGGGCTGGGCTTCTTTATCGCCGTGTTGTCCACGTTGCATCTAGCGACTGGCGACAAGCGATACTCAACCGCCGCCCGGTTCTGGGCCAAGATTTTTGCGGTCAATTTCGCTCTGGGAGTAGTCACCGGCATCCCGCTGGAATTCGAGTTTGGGACCAACTGGAGCCGCTTCTCAGCCTTCGGCGGCGGGGTGTTCGGCCAGACGTTGCCGCTCGAGGGCGTCTATGCATTCTTTCTGGAGTCGGGGTTTCTCGGGCTGTTTCTGTTTGGCGAAGGCCACGTCTCCCGGGTCGTGCACTGGCTGTCGGGGATCGGCGTGTCGGCGGGGTCGCTGCTCTCGGGATACTTCATCGTCGCTACCGACGCCTGGATGCAGCATCCTGTCGGGTATACCATGGACGCCGGCGGAGCGATTCACCTCAAATCTTTCTGGGCGGTGCTGCTCAATCCTTACGCAGGCTGGCAATATGCGCATACCATCAACGGTGCCTTGCTCGCAGCCGCCTTTGTGATGGGCGGGGTCGGGGCTTTCTACCTTCTTTCAAACCAGCATGCGGAGTTCGCGCGGCTTTCGGTGAAGATGGCGGTGATCGCCGGACTGATCCTTTCACTCACCCAACTCTTCCCAACCGGCGATATGGACAGCCATAACGTGGTCGAGTACCAGCCAACCAAGCTCGCTACGATGGAAGGCCTCTTTGAAACCGAGAAGGGCGCGCCCCTGGCCATCATCGGCATGCCGGATACCCAAAACAGCAGGTTGATTGATCCTGTCTTTGTCCCGGATTTTCTGAGTTTCCTGGCTTACGGCAACCTCCACGCCACAGTAAACGGGCTGGCAACCTACCCGAAAGACCTTTGGCCGCCCGTAGAGTTGACGTATTACGCCTACCACATCATGGTGGGCCTTGGAACAATTTTCATCGCTATCATGCTGGTTGGAATGTTCCTTTTATGGAGGCGTCGTTTATTCCAGAGCCGCTGGTACCTTTGGATATTGATGCTGGCATTGCCGTTCCCCTATATTGCTAATGAAGCTGGCTGGGTGGTAGCGGAGGTCGGTCGGCAGCCGTGGCTTGTGTACGGGTTGCTCAAAACGGCCCAGGGGACATCGGCCAATGTTGCAGTCGGCGAAGCGGTTTTCACCACACTGGGTTTCGCGGGAGTTTACCTGGTCCTCGGCTTACTGTTCTTATTGCTCGTCGGAAGGGTGATACACCAGGGGCCTCAGGAGCAAGCGGGATAATACGCGGGCGGCAGCATCAGGCCTTCGTGATCGGCTCAGCTCCATATGCGGCCGCCGATGTGGCGCGCGGGACGGAACGTATGAATATTGTCTGGTTTTGGACGCTCGCGGTGATGCTCACCGCTTACGCCGTGCTGGACGGGTACGACCTTGGCGCGGGCGCAGTGCACCTGTGGCTCGCCAAAGGGAATGAAGAACGCCGGATCGTCTTGAACGCTATCGGCCCAGTTTGGAACGGGAATGAAGTGTGGCTCATTGCCGCCGGAGGCATGATGGTAGTGTCTTTTCCACGGGTCTACGCCTCGGGATTCAGCGGGTTTTACCTGGCGCTCATGGTGGTGTTGTGGCTGCTGATCCTGCGCGGCGTTTCCATCGAGTTCCGTGGCCAGGTCGATCACGAGCTCTGGCGAGCTTTCTGGGATGCCGGTTTCTGCATTGGCAGTCTGCTTATCGCGCTGCTCTTGGGAGTAGCGCTTGGGAACGTTTTGCACGGCCTGCCCATTACCTCCGACGGCTATTTCCAGGGAACATTTACGCTGCTACTCAATCCCTATTCAATCCTCACCGGCCTGTTGAGCCTGGCGATCCTTGCCTGGCACGGGTCGAACTACCTGCGAGTGAAAACAGAGGGCAACTTATTAGAACGCGCGCGCCGGTGGTCAGCCCGGTTGTGGTGGATGGTGCTCATCCTGGTGATCGCTGCGACTGCCGCGACCCTGGCCGTGAGTGCCACCATGGAACGCAACTTCCGGCTTTATCCCTTTGCCTTGGTGTTCCCCTTGCTGACTCTCGCGGGCCTAATCGCCGGTTTCTTCTGCCGCCATTCACATGATCACGGCGCTTTTCGCTCCTCGACGGCGGTCATTGCAGGGCTTCTGACCTCAGCCGCCGTCACGGTTTACCCCAACCTGCTCACTTCAACACTCAATCCCAGCTACAGTCTGACCATTTACAACGCCTCTTCCTCAGCCCAGGCCCTGCGCGCCTCATTCGTCGCCAATATAGTCGGTATGATCGGTGTGATCGTGTACAGCATATACGTTCATCGGACCTTCGCCGGCAAAGTGCAACTGCGCGACCACGGTTACTGAACGCATTGGCCCGGCAATTCCCGGCCGCCAAAGGGATCGATGCCGATGCGATCGCGCCTCAGGTCGATGGCTGGTTCGTGAGCGCCTTCATCCGAGCGAAAAAACCAAATGGTTCGGCTGGTATCTCGAACCGGCCTACGATTACGATTTCGGGCACGGGCATGAGCAATCCATTGGCATCAGCGCGGGTCTACTGATCGCAATTCCATGATGCTCGTAACCGAACTCCAGACTGGGTAGCCAGCTGCCTGCGCGTATTGAGTACGGCCGGCCGGGAGTCGTTCTGTGTGAAAAAGCGGGCGCCAGGCGGGAAAATGGGGCTGAACTTCAGGCCATTCCCCGGCGAGATGCCACAGCCTTACGTCGATGAATCTCGGAGACCCATACCTTCCTTGCGGCGGCTTCGCCCAGATTTGTCGGTGTGCCGCTCAAACGAACAGTAAGCGTGTCGTCGTAATTGCGGCTGACCACCTGGAGCTGCGCGCCCGGTACGATACCGAGCCGATCGAAGTACTCTAAAAGCTGCCGATCACGTTCATGCATGCTGTCGATTCTCACGACTGAACCGGGATGAGCTTCCCACAATGGTTCCAAACCTGATCGGCGCCGTTCGGCGGCGCTTTTATTGATCTGGTTTCCGTGGGGACACCGGCCGTCAGGCCCCAGCTTTTCAATCAGCTTTCTCTCCAGGTCCGCTGAAACCGAATGCTCCAGCCGTTCGGCCTCCTCGTGCACCTTGTACCACTCGACTCCAAGGATTTCATGGAGCATCCGTTCGACCAGGTGGTGACGCAAGCGAAGCTTGTCGGCAAGTGCCGCGCCCGCGACCGTTAGGGAGATGTGGCCCTTCCGGTCCACTTGAACCATCCTGTCTTTGCGCAGCCGCCGGAGTGCAAGCGCCACAGCGGGCGCGCTTACGCCCAACCAGCGGGCGAGAGTCGCCGCGATCACCGGGCCTTCCTCTGATTCGGCTTCCGCAATCGCCTTCAAGTAATCTTCTTTCGAAACCGTTAGTTCCATAGAGTTGCCTGTGAAAACGTGGTCGCCTTCTCGTGCCCCGTAGCCTTTCACGCGCCAGCGGGCGCGTTTCTAACCCTGGAGTCACTGGCTAACACGCGTGTCATATGCGCGACCGTCAATCGACCTGTCCCGATGGACATCTTACCGCCAATCGCCGATATCAGCACTGGTAAGTTAACCGTATTGACATAGGATAACCATTTGAAGTTAACTATAGTTTATTTCCAGCTTGGCGACACATCAAAACAGAAGGCCTACATGGCCCGTCTGCATCTCGCGTAACGTGTGAACTCACTAGAGGAGGGAGCAACCGCAATTCTCTTCCAGTCGCTTCTCAGGTCACCGACAGCCGTCGCTTTTCCGCCCGCCGGTGGCCGGAATTGCTCACGTGGAGCGACCGCATTTTTCCTTCTCTTTTGCCTGCTGACGCTCTCTGTAAGCGCGAGAACTGTTTCGGCCCAGGGTGAAACCACCAGTGCGATCGTCGGACGTGTCACCGACCAAACGCAGCGGGCCATTCCGGGCGCCAGGGTCACAACCAGGAACCTGGAAAATGGGTTTGAGCGAACCGTAAGGACAAACGCCGCCGGCGAGTTCAATTTTTTACAACTCAAGCCTGGCACTTACTCCGTAAGAGCCGAGGCTACCAGCTTTGAGCCACAAGAAAACCACTTAGTCTCTGCCGGCCTGGGTCGAACACAAACCGTCAACTTCAGCTTGAAGGTCGCCTCAATGCGCCAGAATGTGACCGTCAGCGGTGCGCAACCGCTGATCAACACGCAGAACCCCAACACGACTACAACCTTGAGTGCGCGAGGGATCGAAAACCTTCCCAATCCGGGCGGCGATATGACCTATCCGGTGCAGTTTGCTTCGGGAGCGATCATCAATACAGCGGGCAGCGGCAACGACTTTGTGGGAAGCACGAACGGTTACGGAAACGTGGAGTTCAACGGTCTGCCCGCCACGTCGAACGCGTTTATCGTGGATGGCCTCGAAACCAACGACCCATTCACTAATCTCAATAGCGGCCTCTCGACTAATCTGGTGCTGGGCCTGAACTCCATTGCCGCCGTAACCGTGAACACGCTTTCTTACAGCGTAGACCAGGGCCGGTACGGAGCTTCGCAGGTCGACTATGTGACCAAGTCGGGGACCAACCAGTTCCGCGGGAATCTCTATGAGATTTGGAACGGCGCATCGCTGAATGCGGCGGACTTCTTCACGAATTCGACTCCCGGCGGCTTCAAGCCCGGCGATATCGTCAATCATTTTGGAGGAAGCCTGGGCGGGCCGATCCTCCACAACAAGCTGTTCTTTTTTTTCGATACGGAATGGATGCGCATCGCCTTGCCGATCGTGAGTGCCACGACCGTGCCCACGCCAGCCTTCGAGACTTATGTTCTCCAGCAACTGCCGCTCGGAGGCCGGGATGTGGTGGACGGGTCCATCTATCCGGCAGTCCCGCAAATGGTTCCGTTCTATCGAAGGCTTTTCTCTCTTTACCGGAGCACGGCAGGAACGGCCCTTCCGGTTCAGGGCTGTCCTTTCAACAGCAATGGCGGTACCGCGGCGGGTGCTGTACCGGACGGAAACGGCTGTGCGAATCGTCAGAGCGTTTCCCGCTCCAGCGATGACCACGAACAGGTTCAGACCGCTCGCATCGATTACAATATCAACGAGAAAAACACCGCGTGGTTCCGATTTCAGGCAGATACGGGCCTGCAGGCTGCATACACTGATCCCATCAACCCACTCTTTGACTCATTTTCCCCGCAGCCGCTTTACTCATTCGCAGCCGGATACACGCACATCTTTTCGCAAAACCTGGTGAACTATTTGAATCCAGGCTTTTCCTGGTACTCCAGCATTTTCGAGCCGCTGAATTTCCAGAAGACACTTTCCGCCTTCCCGATCGTTCTGGAAGGTCAGGGCACGAATGCGCCCTTTACGACGCTCGGAGGCTTAGACAACACTTGGGTGCAGGGAAGAAAGGCATCCCGGTTTTTCATCAATGACAATCTTACTTGGAGCGCCGGCTCTCACGAGCTCCGCTTTGGCACGAACACCCGCGTCTTCCGGCTGAATGATTTTGATTTTGGAGAGGGTGTTGTTCCCACGGTGACCTATACCGACTTGCCGGAATTTATTTACGGGGTCGCGTCGACCGCGACAGCGAGTTTCCCATTGGCCTTCTCGCAGCCCTTCAGCTTCCTGAATCTGGATCTGTACGCCGGCGACACTTGGAAAGTGAACCGGAAGATCACCTGGACTTTCGGACTCCGCTCTACCTACAATTCCGATCCGGTCAATCCGCACGGCCTGCTCGCTCGGCTGCCGGCCTCGTTCGATTCGGTTTCCCACGATATCAATCAACCCGTCAGCGCTTTGATTCAGACCGGGGGTAGGAACCCTCTTCCATTCTGTGCCGCTTACCGTTCTGCAGCCGCGGACCGGACTGGCGCTGCAACTGACGCCAAAGACCGTAGTGCGCGGCGGCATTGGCATTTTCAGTGACCTCCTGCCGGGAAGCGTTGCCGACTCGCTCGGCGCGAACCCTCCTTACGTGAACACCTTCCAGGGTGGTCTGCTCGGGACCGTCGGTGGCCTGGCGGTTGCGCCTGGCGTGCCGGAAAGCGCCATTGATGCCACCGCCGCGGCGAACCAAAACTTCCTGACCGGCTTCGGGCAAGGCGAGCTATCTTGCGCATCGCCGCTGGCGAAATCCGGCGCCTGCCTTCCGCCTGTCTCGATGACGGTTGCACCGGGAGGCGAACTCACCGAGCCGTATTTTGTGCAATGGAGTATTGGCCTCGAACACCAGGTTGGAACTACTGTCGGCCTGACTGCGCAGTATGTGGGCACACGCGCCGTTAACCAGCCTTACTTTAGCGAAGTGAATGGATACCAAACCGTGTGTCCCGGCTGCTTCGCGCCGTTCCCTTACGGGGCGCCGCTCGATCCGCGATTCGGGGCAGTTGCGCAGCTTAATACAGGTGCGACGAGCGATTACAACGGGCTTCAACTCACGGCTGAAAAGCGGCTCAACCACGGCCTGCAAGGACGCGTGAACTACACTTGGAGCCATTGTACTGACGAGGTTTCGAACGGCGGATTCCTGGCGTTTTCCGCTGGCGCGCTTCTCTTCCCACTCCCAGGAGAACTGGCCCGAGATCGCGGTCCATGCGATTACGACATCCCGAATAATCTCACTGCCCAATTCGTGTATGAGCTTCCCTCGAGGCACTGGCACGGTCGCTTCTTGCGTGGGATGCTCAACGGCTGGCAGGTGTCGGGCACTGCTTTCTGGCACAGCGGCGTGCCGTTTTCCGTCATGAGCACCCCGTATTCGGCGAATGGCAACGGAATCATCAATGGCAGCGGGCCTCAGTTTGCTACAGTCGTTCCCGGCGTGCCGCTTTATGAGCACAAGCCGATTGCCGGCCTCACTCCGCCCGGAACCATCCAGTGGCTCAATCCAAACGCCTTCATTTCGGCAGTTAATCCCAGCACGGGCGCGTGTACGGGAGGCGACAGTGTAGCCGATTGCCAGTTCGGAACACTCGGTCGGAACGCCCTGCGCGGACCCCAGTTCGTCTGGAATGATTTTTATCTCACGAAGTGGTTCACGCTTTCCGAGCGCCTGCGCCTCCGGATCGATGCCCAGTTCTTTAATGTGTTCAATCACCCGAATTTCGCGGTTCCCACCAACGTGTACGCAGGAATTCCCGGCAATCCAGCCACACAGACCGGCTTTGGAGTGCTTTCCTACACCACGGAGCCGCCGACCGGATTGCTCGGCGTGGGCCTCGGCGCGGACAGCTCGACCAGGATGATCGCGGTTCAGGCGCGGCTTGAATTCTGACTGAAACTCTTGCCGTCACCCGCGTTTTCGCCAAGTCACTTCAGATACCCTAGGGGACAACCTCGATAAACATTAACCTGCGCAATATGTGCGTCTGCAACCTACGCCTAAACGCAACAACCGCTTGACCCCCTGCTGGTTGCGCTCCGGTTTCTTGTGTGTCCTTTGCTCTTAACTGGCTCGGTCACCTCTGCTTTCCGCGCCCGTTCTCGCGGGCACGACTTCGTGGTCTTCCCTGTACGGGCCGGACTCACGCTCGGCTTCCCGCTTCGCCGGCCCCGAAAAGGTGATCTTCCGGCGTCTTCCGAGCGGGTTGGAGCGAAATCCGCCTAGATGTTTTGTCAACTGCGTCCTTGAGCCGAGGACCAATCCGGTCTTCTCGTTCTTCTTGTACAGACATTGAGGCCCGCAACCTGCTGCTTCATGAGCCACTTACGTCCATGTGTTTGCTGGGCTAGCGGTGTTCGCACGACTCGTGCAGCGTCGGCGCCGCAATACGCGGCTGCCTCCTTTGCACGTAACGCAACTGGCAGTATCCTGTGCCGGTAACCCGCTTCGTTCAACTTTGTTTCGCGAGGTGATTATGCCCAGCCGGGAGTCAAAGCCCGCATCGATCGGTGGACAGCGATCGTCGGCGATTGGTTTGTGGCGACCAATGCCGTTGCACATCTGAACCACGGCTGCTCTGTAGACAACGTGCTTTACGATCTGATGACCTGCCTTTCGGGACTGATTGTTAGCACCACCTGTGATGCAATCGAGTGCGATTTCAGCCGGCCAAGAATTCTCTTGGATAAACCTTCACCTGCGGGGCACGGAGCGTCTCGATGCCAGGAACTGGCGCGAGGGGCAGGGAAGGTTTCCGGTCTGGACGGACGCGCACCCGTGGGGAGCAGGCAACACTATGATGGAACGCTGGCTACGCTAGGCCTTGGAGGTGCTGATGTTCAGCAAGGTTAGTCAGAATAGGGCATGGGAGCCCAGCAAACTACAAAAGCGAGTTGATGAAGCGGCTCGCCAGATGGCCGATGAGGAGGCGGCACGGATCCCGTGGCCGCAATTGCTGGAGGCCCGGCAGTCATACGTGAAATGGCAGGCATTCCAGCACTGGGTTCGAGCCATCGAAGAGACCGAACGCCGCTTGCCGGAGTGGCTGGCACACGTTGTGAAGAAACGCTGTCCGGGGTTCGAGCAATTCCTCTCCCAGCAGAGGACAAAAGAACGCCGATGGCCTCAGCCCGCCTGGTACTACCTTCAGCAGTGGATTGACGAGCGTATCTTCGCCAAGCCCCGCCGGGAAGGCTGGATGAACGCCGTGGGCTATTACGCGGTGCGTGACCTTGCCGCGTTGCGTAACGACGCCTACTGGTACTATTGCGAGCCGCAGTGGCAACGGTCGAAGCCCGCCGCTTATCCATCCTTCCAGGATTGGCGCAAAGCTTCGGAGCATTGCAGCGATGAAGTTGTCGATCATTTTGAGACGGCTAGCACGCTGGGTGACCTCATCAGATTGAGCCGGCGAGTTAGCCCACGGATCCTGAACCAGACTGTGGATCTCTACGTTGAGTGGCTGGTTTTTGCCTACTGGGTTCACACGGCTCTCGACTGGGAAGACCGCTTGCCGGATTCAGTGAAGCGCGAGTTCCAGCGGCGCTGTCCGGGCTTCCTCGAGACGGTCGTCATGTCTGACGGGAGCGTGGGAACAGAGGCCGAAGTTTACTTCGACCGGCTGCTTTGCTGGATGGAAGAGCAAAAGTTCACTCGCCCTCGCGGGGAAGGATGGTGGCCCGTACTCATCTATCAGGCTCGTCTTCATCCTCGCCATCAGCGCTTGCTGGACGCTTGGAACCACCACCAACGTATCCGCTCGAATCGTCAGCGGTATCTATCTTTTGAACAATGGTCGGCATTCGTCAATACCTACACATTCGAGCTGGAGGATGCTTAACCTTGACGAGCGTTTGGATTTCCAATCGCCACGAGAGGCAACCAGGAACGCCAAGAGCCGAGTCCAATTGCTGCCGCGGTCGACAGCAGTTACGGGGTGCGGAGGAGGAACCGAGAACATTAGAAATGCAGGCCAGAGGCTGTGAAACAGCAGGGTCATAATTGACTGACAGCTTAGAGTCCAGCTAGCCGCGCTGCTTCCTCGTCGGCAGTGATTTCGGACGCCGTAGATCCGCGCATTCATGGTTTTCTTTGGCGAGCAGAGTTATGGGAAGAGGCTGCGATGGGACAGATGCTTAAAATTGACAATGGCGTGCGACCGTTCGACGTCGCCGAAATAATTGATGCGAAGGAACTGGCCCGGCGTTGGCAGGTCCCACCATCCTGGGTGAGAGAGTATACTCGGCCGGATCGTACCGACGATCCGATCCCCCATGTGCGGTTAGGCAAGTACGTCCGCTTTGAGTGGGGCAGCGCGAGCCTGGAAGAGTGGTTCGCGCGCCGGCGGGGGAAATAGGAAATATCGCAGCAGCTGTGAGATTCGATATGCGGCACACGGGCCGACCGAAGGGGCAAAGGGGGTGGATTGATAAGAAGGGCCGCGTCTATGTGCTTCGCTGGAGAGAAGAAAAGGCGCTAGCTGACGGCAAACTGAAGGTCGTTGAGCGTTCCAAATCACTTGGTCATTTTCGTACCAAATCGGAGGCGCGGGCGGCCGGAGAGGCGGAAATGCGCAAGATCAATGCCGCCCTCCAGAATCCAGAAAGCACAATGCAGCTCGCCCACTTTATCGAGCGCCATTACTTTCCCCACATCGAGAAGAGGCTTCGCCCTTCTACCGTTCACGGCTACAGGGGCCTGTGGGAGGACTACCGGCGATTCTGGCCCGATCTTGAGCTGCGAGAGTTCCGCACCCTGCACGGAAACCAAGCGCTTGAGCGGATCCATGAAGCCACGGATGTCTCAAAAAACACTCTGAGGAACATCAAGTCCTTCATGAGCGCGGTCTTTAAGCACGCACGGCGAACGGGCGTTTTGGATTCCCCGAATCCAATGGTGGATGTTTCGCTGCCGAGCGCACGAGAGGGCATTGACACATACGCGTATTCGCTTGAGGAAGTAACGGCGATGTTGATGCGGCTTCCTCTTCGCTCGGCTGCCGTTGTTGCTGTGGCGGCTTTCACGGGGCTCCGCAAAGGAGAAATTGGAGCACTGAAATGGGAAAACTATCGCGATGCGCTGCTGCACGTCGAAAAATCGAAGTGGCGCGGGCACATCAACGATCCCAAAACGCGAAAGTCCAAATCGCCGGTTCCGGTCATCAGCGCCCTGGCGAAGGTTCTTGATCGGTGGCGCGCCGCAGCAGGAAATCCGGAATCGGGCTGGATGTTCGGCACTGGCCCTCTCAATATGGATAATTTTGACGACAGGGAGATCAAGCCGTTCACGGAGAATTGGCAAGGCTGGCACGCGTTCCGGCGAGGGCTGTCCACGACCTTACATCGGCTCGGCGTGCCTGATAAAGATATTCAGCAAATCCTCCGCCACCAGGATGTTCACGTCACCCAGAAGTCGTATATCAAGACGGCAACCTCCGACGCCGTGACTGCGATGCGTCTGCTGGAGGACATTGTGACCCTCCCCGAAATTACCGACAAAGGCAAGCGTCAGTGATCACCGCAGTGCAGGTCATCCTTACCCTGCCATAAAATCAGACAATTGCTCCGGCGTGACGTGGCCGCCGCCAGCCGCCAAGTCGTGCGTGAAAATAGTCGAAGCGCTGGGTCTGGAGGCGGATTTTTGCTCCCTTTTGCTCCCCCTTGAGACTGCGGCTAGCTTTTAAGTTATTGAAAACTGGAGCCGGCGAAGGGAATCGAACCCCTGACCTACGGTTTACGAAACCGTTGCTCTACCGACTGAGCTACGCCGGCTCGGTCAAACATTAAAATGCTCACCCAGCGGATTCATGCTTTTCGCCAAACCCGCGGGTGAGCACTTTTTAAGAGGAGAATAGAAAGGCGGACGCGCTCCGCCAACTAAACTCGAAGGGAGTCTATTGAATCTGGCTGGCTGATGTCAAGGAGTTTTTGTAAAAATTTTTATTCAATTAAACTATTGAAAATAAAAAACTTAATTGTATGTCATTAAGCATTCCCACTATGTGGGAATGCCTGCGATCTTGATTTAAGCGTTTCTTTAATAAAGCAATATAAGTTGCAGATAATATTGAGATTAAACTAACTCAAATTCAATCTTATGAGTTCGTCTTCATCCGGACGAGACCAGGACGAATTCGGGAAGAGTTTTGTAATCAAGCGCTTAGTAAAGAAGATCAAAACACCACCCAGAATCGCCAGGAGGGCGATGATCAGCACCAACTCGAGATTGGCGATGATCAACTCCAACATCTGATAAACAGTCGTTCCTTTGTCCCCCTGATAACGTGGGCTCCAACTGACATTCTGCGTGACTTTAAGCTGGTTCAAGAGTTCATTGGCAGCCGCAGCGGATTTGGAATTCAAAACCAGTAGCGCATAAGAACCTTCCTGTCGGCCATAAATTGACTCGGGCCCTCGGTCGTGATTGACCTTCAAGGCATCCGCCATCGTCTTGAAACGCAGTTGGGCCACTTGGGGAGTTGGATAGCTGATCTCCAGTAATGTGAGGCGGCCATGACGGGTGACGTAAGATCCCAACTGCGCTTCGATTCCATCCTCCAGCCCAATGAGTTGAGCGGGAAAGAAAGAGGGCAGCACCCGTTTGGCTTCCTCAATGCTTAGCAGGTATTTTTCACTGCCAGGAACCAGGCCCTGTTGGGGAAGGGCAATGGGCAGGCTCTCAAGGTTTTCGGTGGTAAGGTGAGCGCCGCCGATCATCACGAGAAGGGATCTGAAATCGCGATTTGAGACCATGCCGGAAGCGGGACGGAGTACGCGAATAAAATACCGCCCTCGCGCCATGATAGCCTGTTGAGCATTCATCGACGCCAGTTGCATCCCCGGCACGGGGGACATATCTGCGCTGTGATAGAAGGTATACAGAGCGTAGGCGGAAGATGGATCGGCTGCTTCCTCGAAGATGGCGGAGGTTTCAGCGCTTCCCAAGCGATAGATTCGTTCGATGCCAGACTTAACCCCGAGTTCCTGATCCACCTCGATTCGACTGCCGAATTTCCCCAGCGCGTTCAGGTCGAGTTTATTCGAGGAGGCAAATTGCCACTTTGACGCCTGGACCAGCGGAATCACCAGGGTTTTCTGGTATGCTGCCAGCGGAAGCGCTCCAGCGAGAAACAGGCATGCCAGGAGGCGCGAAAGAAGGGAAAACATCAATCATAGGATATCAGAAACTGGGCGAGGCGTGTTGTGAGGGGGATGATAGGGCGTCCTGAGCTACGCGGATCGTGCCAAGGCTATCCACATAATGAGCGATGCCGCTGTAAAGCGCTTTGGCGATTTTTTCACGATAGGCTCCCCTGCGGAGCAGGCGTTCATCGTGGGGGTTGGAGAGGAAGGAAATCTCAACCAGGATGGATGGCATATTGGCGCCAATCAGCACCACAAATGGGGCTTTCTTCACTCCGCGGTCATGTTGCGGGTTTCCATCTCGAGCCAGTTGGGCGGAGAACTGGTGGTCCACAATTTTTGCAAACTCCGCGGATTCCTGAATTTTTTCCGAGAGAGCAATCTTTTTGACGAGACTCTGAAGTTGATAAACGGATTCGCGTGAGGTTGCATTCTCCCGCGCCGCCAGCGCCAGGGCTTCAGGATCGGACGTGAAGTTCAGATAGTAGGTTTCAATGCCTCGGGCGCTCGGATCGTGGCTGGAATTGGCGTGGATGGAAATAAAAAGGTCTGCGCCGTATTCGTTAGCAATTGCGGTTCGTTCTTCCAGCGGGATGAACGCATCATTGCTCCGAGTCATAATCACCTGGCAGCCCATTTTTTGCACGATCAACTTGCGGAGCCGCAAGGCTACGTCGAGGACCACATTCTTTTCTTCCAAGCCGTCAGGACCAATCGTTCCTGTATCATGTCCGCCGTGGCCTGCATCAATCACAATTCTTCTGATCTTCAAGCCAAGAGCCCGCGTCAGTGTGGGAGAAACCCCGGAGAGTGAGTCGCCAGGGCTTGGCGGTGAAAGTTCCACTTCAGCGGAAGCAGCGGAAGAAGGACGGGCGCGAAGGGAACTCCGAGGACTCATGTTGGGATTGAAAGCGTCGGCGGCGTTGCTGGTTTCGGAGGCTTCGGAATTACCCGGGGTCTCGTCGGCCGCGGACTCATCTGGCGCGGCTAGCGCGCTCGACGGAGTTTTCCCAGAACCGGCGCTTTCTGCCAGCGCCCTGGGGGCACTCAGGGCCTGTCGGCCTTCGATTGAATGGCGAAGCGTCGAGCGGGCCGGTAGTTTAGTATTGCTTGCGGTCAGCGGCTTTGCGCCCTGAATATCAATGACCAGCCGAAAAGGGTTGGGAAGGGAAAAGACAGAATAATCCTCAATCTGCGGCACGTCGAGGACTACCCGCGCCACGTCGGGCTTGAATTGGGCGATGCGCACTCGCTGAAGAAATCCATTCTCAACCGGAAAAACCTTTTTGGCCAGGTCAGGGCTGAGATGAGCGTCAGCCAGATCAAACACCAAACGCGGTGGGTTTTTTAAATGCATCGCATTGAATTTAACGGGGCCATCCACGCGAATGACCACGCGAGTGTAGTTCGGTCCCACCCAATCGTGAATCCCGCTAACCTCCCGGGAGCCTGGATAAGGGTTTGGTTCATCCTGCGGCGGGCTGGGCAAAGCCTGGGCCGCCAAGGCAGGTTGCTGCTGCGGCTTTTGCTTGCGAGACCATCGCGCCAACGAACGGTCGATCTCCGCAATTCTTTTCTTAACTTCCGCAGTTCGACTTGAATGAGGATGCAGCTTGAGGAACTGTTGGTAGGCCGCGCGGGCTTGCTCAGGGTTCTCGATTCCCGTTCGATAAATGTCGGCGATGGTCAGAAGCGCATCACTTGCCAAAGCGCTCTGCGGATATTGAGAAATCAGGAAACGATAGGCTGCAATTGACTTCGAGTAATAACGGTCGTCTGCGAAGCGACGGCCCATTTCTTCGTAAACTTCAGCCGCAGCCGCCAGGGCTGCCGGGGTCTTGGGATAGCCGGGATCGATGCGATAGACCAGCTCAAAGGCGCGCACCACTTTCATATACTGAGCTACGCTGCGATTCGACCCGGTTTCGAGCGTCACTCGCAATCGTTCAGCCCGGTGATAGGCTGCCGCTGCCTTCTGCCTGCGCGTTGGAGTTGCGCCGAATGAGGTCCAGCCCGAGAGGGCAATCCCGCCCAGCAGAAGCACAACCGAAACGGAACTGATAGCAGCCCGATTTTTCCTCATGGCCTTTTATCTGCGAAGCCGCTCAAAACCCTCCATCGTTTGTGAAGTGGATCACGCCTTGGGCGTCCACATAGCGATTGATCGTCTCTTGGCGCGGCGGCTGTGGCTGAGCGGTGATTTTACCCTGCGCCGCGCCGGAGCCTTCATAAAGCGACGTGACCTTTTGCACGTAGTCCACAGTTTCGGGAATCGCCGGGATACCGCGATTCCGCAGAACAGAATGTTCGCCTGCGTTATAAGCCGCGAGCGTAAGCGGCACGTTCCCCTTGAAAAGGTCCAGGAGATAGCGCAGATAGCTTGCCCCGCCTTGAATATTCTGCTTGGGGTCCCAGGGATTTTGAACGCCAAAGCGCTGAGCTGTGGCTGGAATAAGCTGCATCAGCCCGAGAGCTCCTTTGGGAGAAACAGCGCGCGGGTTGTAACCTGATTCAACCCGGATCACCGCATCAACCAGCCTGGGGTCTAAGTTAAATCGTCCGGAAGCCTGTTCCACCCACTGTGAAAGCTTTTCGGAAGATTCTGGAAGCGGGAGGTAAGAGGGGCGCATGGCGCGAAAGTGGCGGCTTCCCGACGCGGGTTGTGGATCAGCGACGTTGATGTAAACGAGTCGACCCTGGCCATCCTGGGTCAGGACAATATGCTCGGCTTGGGCAGGAAGAGCGATGAATAAGAATCCGCCGAGGAAAAAGGCGAAGAGAATCAAGGAGTGATATTGGCTGGCGTGGTTGCGCATCAAGCCCTTGTGCCCCTGCCCCGTGTAGCGGAAAAACTCGTCCCCGTATAATATTTCGTCGCCTTAGTTCTCAGGCGTGAGGACAAACTCCCACCTTTTAACCACCGCGGCACAACCCTGGCGCATCCGCGTAAGGTCTTATTGTATCTCAGTTATCAAGAAAATTAACGAGAAAAGTTACCCAAGCCTGAAGATGGACAGAGCCTTAAAATTGCTGGAAGGACTCCCTTGCGGATTTCTCACTGTCTGATTATGATTGCACACGATGATCCCTCGTGTAATTAATGTCGCCTCCGTTCCTCATCGGAGTCCGTTCCGGTATCCCGGTGGCAAGACATGGTTGGTTCCGTATGTTCGGCAATGGATGCAGAGCCTGCCCCACCGCCCAATGGAGTTTGCAGAACCCTTTGCCGGTGGAGGTATTGCTGGACTCTCTGTTCTGTTTGATGGCTTGGCTAAGAAGCTCACTCTTGTCGAAATTGATCAAGATGTAGCTTCAGTATGGAAGACTATTTTGAGCCTGCAGGGAGAGCGATTGGCTTCCGAGATTATGTCTTTTCGCTTATCAGACGAGTCTGTACGGTCATGCCTATCGAGATGCCCGACAAGCCAGTTCGATAGGGCATTTCAAACGATTTTGCGAAATCGCGTTCAGCGTGGCGGAATCATGGCTCCCGGGGCCAGCTTGATGAAACTGGGAGAGAATGGGCACGGGCTAGCTTCGCGCTGGTATCCAGAGACTCTGGCTCGTCGAATCCTTGCAATTTTCGAAAACAGGCATCGGATCCGATTCCGACAGCAGGATGGCATTCAGTTCATCCACAATAACGCCGACCGAAATGAGATAGCCTTCTTCATTGATCCTCCCTATACCGTAGCCGGCCGGAGGTTGTACACCCACTCACAAATCGACCATGAGAAGCTGTTCTGGGAGATTTCTATGGCAAGGGGGGATTTCCTGATGACCTACGACGATGCCAAGCCAATCCGGGCATTGGCCTCTCGCTTCGGGTTCGACACGTATAAAATCCCTATGAAAAACACCCATCATGAAATCATGTACGAACTGTTAATCGGACGTGATCTTGGATGGGCCCGAAAGCCGCTCCAGCTTAGCCAAGATACGCTTCTCGAAGATCTCCAGGCTCACCGGAACGCCAGCAGTCAGGCCCTCTACTGAATCTTCCAGTGTTGTGAATTGAACGCTGTCTCGGGATAGCCGGAACCGACCGCCGGTAGTTTCTTCATACCTTACGACGAACCACGCCACATCACAGTTGGAAATGTGAGGCACAGTTCGCATTTTCCCCATAGCGAGGAAGAAGCTGCGATCCACAACAACGGCCATCTTCTTGCCCCATCTTCTCAGAGACGGAACCTTAATTTGTAACTGAGGCATGAGGCGCTTGGGACCGCTGCTGCGATAATCAGGTCGTCGCAAGACGGCTGGGAATGGCAGTGCATCGCCCACATGGCCTCGGATGACGGCAAAATCGTTTTTCATAGCGCGCCCTTGGAAGTAAACGGCTTGGACTTCCAAGGCGCACCATGAAAGTGGTTTGCTGTTACGCACGACTAAAACCCTGTCAATTCTCCCGACATCAGATGGAACCGTCTCGATTTCTGGAGAAGGCGGCGACTCCAAAAAGCCAATCTCACCAAGGACCACTGGGTCATTAGAGCCCAAAATGGTCTCACCAACCCACTGATAGACTAGGTGATCCTCCTCGAAGCGCAGCGGGCATACAGTGCGCAACTGCCCTGATTCTCCCGTCGCAGGCTTTACTTCTCCCGTTTGTGATGATTTCTCATACAGGCGTAGGGAGCCAAACCCCACCCGGCTTGTTGCAATTTACTTCACGTTGGAAAGGGCAGCCAAATGCCGGCTGTTCAGATTTAGGAAGATATTGAACCTCCGCAAGCTTACGCCGTTCCGCCGGACTAAGTACGGTAAGGGGCACACCGTACCATTCACCAATCCCGAACCTATATTGTGGAGTTTTTGGCTTCTTTGTTTTTAACACAGGCGAGGATGCTACCACATAGAAGGTGAAAACAAAAAGGCCAGACGTCCTGCGCTTTGGTTTTCCCAAGCAGTGTGCATGGCGCGCTTTATCGGTTGTATGCGATAAATGGGATTCGCAGGGTCAAATTGGAAGGCAAGGAAAAAACAGGATGGATAACGGCGAGTGGGGAATCCGTCGCTAGTTTCCATTGCGCCGCACCAGTTTATCCACCGTATCAATCAGGGCATTGAGCTTGTAATCCGTGCGGGCCTGCGCCTCGGCCAGTTCCCGGATACGGCGGTCGGTCTCTTCGCCGTGATGGACGAGGGACAAGCTGACATCCACAAGTTGGCGGATCATTCTGGAGTGTTCCTGAATCTGGCGAGCGTTCTCGGCGATTTGTTCGTCGTGCTTTTGGGATGATGCTTCCAGCCTGGCCTGAGTTTCCAGAATAAACTGCATCGTCTTTTCGATGTCCATGGACTTCAGTATAACGCAGGTTTGGAGAACTCCTTATCTCCCGATCCTCTCCGCGCACGCGAAAGGACGATGCGATCTGGCAGGTGAGGGAGGAAATAGAGCAGCACGCTTACGACGTGCAGCGCTTAAAGAAGCTTCCCAACCCAGGCGCGCACCTGCTGCCATGCAGGGCTATTCCGTATATAAGATTCAGCCGCACTTTGGAGCTGATCCACCGCGCGGTAATTATCCATGCTTATAAACGCAGGCAAGGGCACATCGGCGCGCATGAAGTTGCCATCGAGAATCTGCTGGCATTGGAAGCTATCGGCCGGTCCTACGCCGCTCAAGAGCACTTCGATCAGCGGAGTGGCAGGCATGGAAGGCAGCGCAATGGGCAGCAGCCAGAGGAGCGGCCCGTAAAATGTGGGTGGAAGGACGATCTCCATCTTCTGGATTGCAAAGCCTGTGCCGAGCGAGAGCATGACGATTTCAGAAAGCGGGATTCCCGCCTGCAATGCCACCGCAAGCGTCAGTGAGGAGGGATTATTGGCAAACACGCCGCCATCCACGCAGTAGCCATACTGAGGGTGTTTGTAAGGAGGGAAATAAGTGGGAGCCGCGCCGGTGCTCAGCGCTGCATCAATGGGCAAGGTATCCGCGCCCTGATTCGCGATCACATTATTGATGGTGATCGGCTGCCAGCCTTCCGGACTATCAAGCTGAAAGGTTGTGACCATGACATTGCGAAGCTCGCGCAAAGTCCGATTCGGCAGCAGGGATTTAAGGACTGAAGCCAGCCCGGTGTTGTTATAGCGGACGTAAAAGAGCGAATCCAGATTTTTCCAGACTTGCTCGATGATATTGTGCATCTGCGGATCGCCTGTCGGAGGGCGAGGAGCAAGCTTCAGCCGCTCCAGCAAGGCATCGAGTTCGCCAGGATGGAGCGGCGTAAAAATCTGCGGGCCGTCATTCTGATAAACGTTGACGATCGCGTCGATTCCAAGCCCGCTCGCGAGCGCCAGCGCCAGAATGCCGCCGGTCGAAGTGCCTGCGAAGAGCTTTACGCGGCCCAGAATTCCAAAGTCCTTTTCCAGATCCTGCAAGAGTAGAGCGGTTATCAGACCTCGGATTCCGCCGCCGTCACAACTCAGGATGAGATAGGCCATCGCCGCTCCTTTTGGTTGGGTGCTTTTTCGTGGATGCTCGGAAGAATATAACCTCTTGGGTGAGGCTTTGCCAACTACTTTGGGACAGCGCTATTCCCCGACGCTTCGCTCGGAATGACAGGAGACAGGGCTTTTAATTACAGGATACGGGAAGCCTCCGGGGGCAGACGCTGGCTTCTCAGGCAGGGTCGAAAAGCGGGAGCAGATAATCCTTGACTGGCTGGAAGGACTTTCGATGCTCGCGGCAGGGGCCGTATTGTTGCAAGCCTTTCAGATGTTCCGGCGTGCCATAACCTTTATTTTGGGCCAGATGATAATGCGGGTAGAGGCTATCGAGCTTTTGCATGTGGGCGTCTCGGGCCACTTTAGCGAGAATCGATGCGGCGGCAATTGAGACCGAGCGCGCGTCACCATGAATAAGCCCGCGAAAGGGCGTCCGCGCAGCGCCAGCTTCCCAGAGGGGCATGGCATCGGTGAGGATGAAGTGAGGCGCAGGCTTCAGTCTCTCAATGGCCCGAATCATCGCCAGCCGCGAAGCCTGGTAGACGTTCACGGCATCAACTTCTTCGGCGCTTACGGCAACCACCTGAAAGCTGACGGCCTTGGCGCGAATTTCAAGAGCCAGCGCTTCGCGGCACTGAGGGGAGAGCTTCTTGGAATCGTTAAGGCCGGCGATAGGTCGGGAGGGATCGAGGATTACCGCCGCGGCGTAGAGCGGACCAAGCAGAGCGCCGCGCCCCGCCTCGTCGCAACCCGCCACATAAGCCCATCCGCGGCTGTAAGCCTGCTTTTCAAACCGCCACGTGCATTGGAGGTCTTTCTCGTCTCGTATACGAGGCATGGACAGGTAATAGGGGTCAGGGGTCGGGTGTCAGGGATTAGGTTTCAGAAAGACGCAGTGGCTTAGGCATGACGCCTGATATTTAGACACTGACCCCTGACCCCTGTTTCCTCACTTCTCACTCGTCGCAGTTTTCTCCCGGATGCGGGCGGCTCGGCCCTTCAGATTGCGCAGGTAATACAGTTTGGCGCGCCGCACGCGACCGGAGCGCGTGACTTCTATTTTGTCGACGGCCGGTGAGTGCAGCGGGAAGATTCTTTCCACGCCCTGACCAAACGAGATTTTGCGAACCGTAAAAATGGAATTGATGCCGCCGCGCCGGATGCGAATGACTGTGCCCTCAAAAGCCTGGATGCGTTCCTTATCGCCTTCTTTAATCTTGACGTGGACGCGCACCGTATCGCCCGCGCGAAATGCGGGCAGGTCTTTTTTCATCTGTTCCTGTTCGATTTTTTGAATCAATGACATGTTGTAACACTCCCCTGGTAGCAGCAAATATTGTGGCTAGCAGGTTGTTGAAAAACTCTTATGGCCTGTCATTCCGAGGAGCCGAAGGCGACGAGCAATCTCGCAAGTCTTCTATTTACAGACCGAGATTCCTCGCTTCGATCGGAATGACAGCGCTCAGAATCGTTTTTCAGCGGCCTGCCACAGCCACCGCTTATTAGGCGCTCCCTTCCTGCGTCAGGGCAGGCTCCGAGCGCCGCTACAGATCAAGAAATGGTTTCGATGGTTTCTTCCTCGGCTGCTCTCTTGAGCGCCCTGCGAAGCTCTTCTGAGTCCATCCCGGCTTTTCCCAGCAGATCTGGACGCTTTCGACAGGTTTTCAGCAAAGCCTGCCGCTCGCGCCATTCGCGGATTTGCTGATGATTTCCGGAAAGGAGAACTTCCGGAACCTTCAGGCCGCGAAAGTCAGCCGGACGCGTGTACTGGGGAAAACCCAGCAGACCAACATCGCCGGTGGAATTTAATGCCGTGCCCGAGATTGTAAATGACTCCAATTCCTTCGACTCTTCATTGCCGAGCACCCCGGGCAGCAACCGGGCCGTGGCTTCCAGAAGAACGGCGGCAGCAACTTCGCCGCCGCTCAGGATATAGTCGCCTATCGAGATCTCATCGGTCGCAATGTGCGTTGCCACGCGCTCGTCCACGCCCCCATAGCGGCCGCAAACCAAGACCAGCCGCGGCTCCCGGCTTAATTCCTGAACGATGCGTTGATTCAGCAGACGGCCTTGGGGCGTAAGCAGGATGACACGAAGCCGCTTTACAGGAGCTTCCGCCTGGATGGCTTCAACCGCGCGGAATATGGGCTCCGGCTTGAAAACCATTCCCGGCCCGCCCCCAAAAGGGCGGTCATCAACGGAGCGGTGAAGATCGTCTGTAAAATCGCGCAGGTTGCGCACGCGGACTGAAATTTGAGAACCGTCAATGGCCCGCTTTAAAATCCCGTGCGCCAGAATGCTGCTGAAGAAATCCGGAAAAATTGTGATGATATCAAAAATCATGAAAGGTAGCAGCTTTAGGAAGAGTCTCTAAGAGGAAACTTCCTTCGAATCATTCAACTCCAGCAAATCTTCCGGAGGATCAATCGTAATCAATTGGGCTTCAAGATCAACTTTTCTACAGATTTCCTCCGCCAACGGAATCAGGATTTCCTGCCTCCCTGAAGCGCCCTGCTCGATGCGCAGCAGCGGAACACCCGCTGTCGGTTCGACGGCGATGACCGTTCCGATTTCCACGAACGCATTCGGGGAGCCGGTCACTACCCGGCATCCGTAGAGTTCCGACCAGTAATAGCAGCCTTCAGGCAGCGGGATTCTTTCCTCAAACGGAATCAGGACGTGAAGGCCGCGCAATTTCTCCGCCCGGCTGATGGAGTCAATGCCAGCAAGCTTTAGTATGATCCGGCCCTTATGTCGCCAAGCGTGTTCGAGTCCAAAAGGCCTGGGAGTTTGCCCTGGGGTCTCCAGATAGACTCGCGTCAGATTCTGGAAGCGATCAGGAAAGTCTGTCGTAATTTCAGCGGAAACTTCCCCTTGGCGGCCCTGGGGCCTGATGATGCGAGCGATGGCCAGATAGGGATTCTGTGGTTTCCTGAGACGCACAGCGTCACCTTGCTGGGATGACGGGCTCTCCTTCTGGCCCATGGGATGGTTAAGTGTCACGCGCGAGGAGAGGTTTTATTCAAGAATTTCCAGCGCGAATCGCTTCTTAAGTTTCATTCCGGCAGCCCCCAGGATGGTGCGAATAGAGCGCGCCGTCCGGCCCTGCTTCCCGATCACCTTCCCGAGATCTGACGGATGCACCCGAAGCTCAAGCACTGTCACTTGCTCACCCTCCACCGTCCGGACCTGAACTTCCTCAGGATTGTCCACAAGCGCTTTGGCGATGGCTTCAATCAGCTCTTTCACGTGATCCTCCGTTGAACAGATGATGTCCGGAATCAATGTTTGTGGAAAGAGCTCGTCAGGGAATGACCACTGGGACTCGTCGGAGCCGTTGAAGCCGCGAACTCATCAAGCGGTCGGCGGTATGGCTTGGGCCCTCGACGCCTTTTGAAGCAAGCTACGCACGGTCTCGGAAGGTTGCGCCCCTACCCCCATCCAATAGGCAACGCGTTCCTGATCCAATGCCACTTCGGGTGGATTCCGACGCGGGTTATACGATCCCAGAATCTCCACAAAACGGCCATTACGGGATCGCTCTCCCTCCGTCACCACCACGCGGTAGCTGACCTTCTTTTTGGCCCCAGCCCTGGCTAAGCGTATCTTTAGCAATCGACCCCCTTGTTTCTTCTTCCTATAAATTTGGATGCCGAAAGCCCTCCGTCAGGGAGGATTTCGGAGCGAATTATTTTTTGAGATATTCGACCCGGCGCCGCGCACTCAGGATGATTTAACCTGGCTCATGAGATCCGGCGGAATCTTGAGCCGGCCCAATTGTCTTCCAAAAAAGCTCTGGCTCATGGACTTCATCATCTTGCGGGCCTGAACGTACTGCTTCAACAATTGGTTGACCTGTTGTACGGTCGTTCCGCTGCCCCGGGCGATGCGTTTACGCCGGCGGCCGTTGATGATTTCGTGATTCAGCCGCTCCTGAGGCGTCATGGAGTTGATGATCGCGTCCAGATGAATCAGTTCTTTCTCATCCACGTGCACGTTGTTCAGGTTCTTGAGCATGCCAATCTTGGGGAGCATGCCCAGCATCTGGTCAAGCGGCCCCATCTTGCGGACTTGGCGCAATTGCTCCTGAAAATCGGCCAGCGTGAAACTGTCCGTGCGGAGCTTGTGATGCACTTCCAGAGCCTTCTGCTTATCAATCGACTCTTCGGCTTTCTCAATCAGCGAGAGCACGTCGCCCATGCCGAGGATGCGGGAAACGATGCGGTCCGGATAAAAGACCTCCAGCGCGTCATATTTTTCGCCCGTTCCGATGAACTTGATGGGCTGGCCGGTGACGTAGTGAATTGAGAGCGCCGCGCCGCCCCGGGCATCGCCATCCATCTTGGTGAGGATGACGCCCGACGTTCCCAATCGCTCGTGGAATTCCTGCGCGCTTCGTACCGCATCCTGACCGATCATGGCGTCGGCGACCAGCAGAATCTCGGTGGGCCGCAACTTAAGCTGAAGTTCGCTGACTTCCTGCATCAACTGCTCGTCGATGTGGAGCCGCCCGGCAGTATCCACAATCAGCACATCATGGCCGCGATCCGCTGCATCCTTCCGGGCTGCCAGGGCCAGTTCGATGGGAGAGTTGATTCCCTCGCCTGCAAAAATCGGGATTTCAATTTCTTTCGCGATGATCGCCAGTTGCTCACGCGCCGCCGGGCGATAGACGTCTGTTGAAACCAGTATGGGTCGCCGCTTCTTCTTGGATAACCAGAGCGCCAGTTTGCCGGAAGTGGTCGTCTTGCCGGAGCCCTGGAGGCCGACCATCAGGAAGATGGTGGGATACTCTTTGGAAAACGTCAGCAGCGACTCCCTGCGCCCTAAAATTTCGATCAATTCGTCGCGCACGATGCGGATAATTTCCTGCGTGGGAGTCAGGCTTGACCGCACTTCCTGATCGAGCGCCTTCACGCGCACGCGGTCCAGCAGTTCCTTGACCACCTTGAAGTTGACGTCGGCCTCAAGCAGCGCCAGCCGAACTTCGCGCAGCACTTCATCGATGGTCTCTTCGTTCAGCACCCCCTGGATGCGCAGAGACTTGAAGGCGTTCTGAAATTTTTCCTGTAAGGTATCAAACATGAAACTATGGCTCGGTGCCGCGGGCTTTTGGTCGTTATCGTTACGCTAGTCTACTTCATAACCTTTCCGATTTTTATTCTAAGTGGCGGTCTGCGATAAGTCAAACGCTTGATTTTATGACCTTTTTGGTACGCAACGATGCCGAAAGATTCGGTCAAGTCGCTGAATGGGCGCAATCGGGAACCTTACTGCGCTCTCGATGCGCTCTTTTAAGGCTCGGAGGAGGGAAGAACGCCCTATTTGGCTGGCACAGGTTGATGACAGTGTGTGAGCCAGCCGTATTTATCTTCGGCGCGGCCTTGTGCAATGGCCA
>Ga0070737_10001297_pt1 | contig 36903 bp, 30 predicted proteins | sample Coa_R1_10_FD_66438 | JGI IMG/M metagenome (GOLD analysis project Ga0070737, IMG submission 66438) | Surface soil microbial communities from Centralia Pennsylvania, which are recovering from an underground coalmine fire - Coalmine... | ecosystem: Environmental > Terrestrial > Soil > Unclassified... | reverse complement strand
CTCGAGAGATGACGCGCGACACCGACGACCAGCCTGACTCCTTTGCCGTCTCGGCGTCCGCCGGGGAGGAAGGTGTCGTCCCCTGGCCCGCGGTCCCAAGGCTTCGCGACCGTGCCATGCGAGCGGCGGCGGGCGGGGCAGCCGGGCGCGTCGGTGGAGCACGTCACCGCTGGTGGGTGCTGTGGACCGTGCTCGCCGGACTGTTCGCGGTCAACGCGACCTTCACCATCTTCGCCGTCGCGCTGACACGGGTCGCTCACGGCTTCCACACCACGACGGACGAGACCACCTGGGTCATCACGGCGCCGCTGCTCTGCTTCGGCGTAGCGGCGCCGGCACTCGGCAGGCTGGGTGACACGATCGGCCACCGCCGCCTCTACCTCGCCGGCCAGCTCCTCACCATCGTCGCCGCAGTGCTGACGGCCCTCGCTCCGACGCTCGCGCTCCTCGTCGTCGCAAGGGCGTTCTCCGGCGTCGTCGGCGCCGCGACGGGGGCGGCGTCGATGGCCCTCATCTTCAGGGCCTTCGACCGCGAGGACCGCGTGAAGGCAATGGGCTGGTGGTCACTCGTCGGCGCTGGCGGCCCTGTGGTCGGTGTCGTGGTCGGCGGAGTCCTGATCGAGCACTTCGGCTGGCGGTCGCTGTTCGTGGTCCAGGCGATCCTCGTCGCCTGCTCGCTCGCCGCCGCGATCGCTGTGCTCCCTGAGACGGCCCGGCGCAGGGCGCAGTCCTTTGACTGGAAGGGGGCGCTGTGGATCACGACCGCGAGCCTCGGGCTGCTGCTCGGTCTGAACGAGGGACCCGCGAGCGGCTGGAGCTCTCCGCTCGTGGTCGCGTCGTTCCTCGCCGTCCCCGTCTCGCTCGCGCTGTTCGTCCGGGCCGAGCGGCAGGCCCGCCACCCCCTGTTGCCGCTCGGGCTCCTCCGGCGAAGGAACTTCAGCTTCGCGATCGGCAACCAGCTTGGCTCGAACTTCGCCTACATGGGGGGCTTCATCCTCGCTCCCCTGCTCCTCGAGCGGAGCTTTCGCTACACCACCTCGCAAGCGGGGCTCGTCGTCATCGCCCGCCCGCTCGTGTTCTCCCTCACCGCCCCGGTCGCCGGCTACGTGACCGCTCGGGTCGGCAACCGGGTGACCGCGGTCGCCGGGAGCGCCGTCCTCGTCCTCTCCATGCTCGCCTTCGCCCGCGTCGACCCGGCCTCGGGCGTCGGGCTCGTCGTCGTGGCGCTCGGGCTCTCGGGGCTTGCCCTCGGCATCTCGGGACCGGCCGTCGCCGCCAGCGTCGCCAACTCGGTCTCCGACGACGACCTCGGCGTGGCGAGCTCGGCCCAGCAGCTCATGAGCCAGCTCGGCACCGTCGCCGGGATCCAGGTGCTCCAGACCGTGCAGACCCAGCTCGCCCACGGCGGTGTGCACGGCTCGCTGCTCGCCTCGTTCCATGGGGCCTTCCTCGTCGGCGCGATCGCGGCCACCGGCGCGACGGCGTGCGCGGCCGGCCTCGTCTCGCGCAACGAGGGCGGCCGCCTCCTCGGCAGCGTGGGCCGTCACGACGTCGCGAGAGGCCCCGCCGGCCCGCTCGCTCGGGTTCGCTAGAACTGCGGCGTGCGCCTCGGCCTCCACCTTCCCGACTTCACGTTCCCCGACGGCCCCGCCTACCTCGGGCGTGATCTCGCCCTCATCGCGAGAACCGCCGAGGAGGTCGGTTTCGATCGCCTCTCGGTGATGGACCACTTCTGGCAGATCGCGAACGTGGGACCGAAAGAGCACGAGATGCTCGAGGCCTACACGACGCTTGGCTTCCTCGCCGCCAACACCTCCTCGATCACCCTCCTCACCCTCGTCACCGGCGTCGTCTACCGGGCGCCGGGACTGCTCGCGAAGGCGGTCACGACCCTCGACGTGCTGTCGGGCGGCCGCGCGATGCTCGGGATCGGTGCCGCCTGGAACGGCGACGAGGCGCTCGGCCTCGGACTTTCCTTCCCGCCCACGGCCGAGCGGTTCGAGCGCCTCGAGGAGGCGATCCAGATCTGCCGCCAGATGTTCGAGGGCCGGGACGAGCCGTTCACCGGGAAGCACTACCGGCTCGGTCGCACGCTCAACTCCCCGCTCCCCCTGTCGTCTCCCCGTCCCCGCATCCTCATCGGCGGCTCCGGCGAGCAAAAGACGCTCCGTCTCGTCGCGAAGTACGCCGACGCCTGCAACCTCTTCCCGGGCCCCGACCTCGCCCGCAAGCTCGAGGTGCTCCGCCGCCACTGCGAGGAGATCGGGCGGGACTACGACGAGATCGAGAAGACCGTCCTTTTCAACTTCGACGTCGGCCCGAACGGGGAGCGGGCGGAGCCGACGGTCGCAGCATTGCGCTCCCTTGCGGAGATGGGCTTCTCGGTCGCCCACGGCCGGGTGGCCGACGTCTCGAGCATCCACCCTCTCGAGATCATCGGGACCGAGGTCATCCCCGAGATCGCCGACCTCTGACGCGCCAGACTGGCCCGATGAGCGACGCCGGGGACCGAACGACCGACAACCTCCGGCGAGCCGTCGCCGCCTTGGGCAGCCCGCCACCGGGCCGCATCCTCGGCCGAGGGCATCCGGCCGGCGACTTCCTCGAGGCGTACGAGTGGGAGCTCCTCGAGGAGCGCTCCGGCTACCTGCGCCTCGAGGCGCACCGGCCCGAGCAGGTGCGCAACCCACGCGGGCAGCTGTTCGGCGGGTTCACACCGACCTACGTCGATCTCGTCGCGCTCCTCACCGTCCGCGCCGGGCAGCGGGGCGAGGCAGCCGGCCGCGAGGGAGCCGGCCGCGAGGGAGCCGGCCGGGCGAGGCCGCGCTCCTGGCTCGCCACGACGAACATGCGGGTCGACTACTTCGATCCCATCGTCGGACCCCGTTTCGTCATCGAGAGCCGGCTCGAGCGCCGGCGGGGCCGGACCTGCTTCGTGGCGACACGATTCCTCCAAGGTGGGGAGCTCGCCGTGCACGCCCTCACGACGATGCGCGAGATGCCGCAGGGAAAGCCCCTCGGCGACGCCTGAGCGGGCTCAGCCGCCCGCCCGTCGGCGAGCTGCCGCCTCGGTACGCTCTCGCCATGTCCCTCTACGACATCCCGCTCAACTCGCTCGACGGCGCACCCCTCGACCTGCACCGCTTCGACGGGACGGCCGTCCTCATCGTGAACGTCGCCTCCCGTTGCGGCCTCACTCCGCAGTACGAGGGCCTCGAACGGCTCCAGCAGCGCTACGGCGACCGGGGCTTTAGCGTCCTCGGCGTGCCGTGCAACCAGTTCGGGGCGCAGGAGCCCGGCTCACCCGAGGAGATCGCGACGTTCTGCTCGACGAACTACGGCGTTACCTTCCCGATGACCGAGAAGGTCGAGGTGAACGGTGAGAACCGCCACCCGCTCTACCGGGAGCTCACCTCGGTGCCCGACGCTGAGGGAGCTGCGGGCGACATCCAGTGGAACTTCGAGAAGTTCCTCGTCTCACCGGGCGGGGAGGTCACCCGCTTCCGCCCCCTCGTCGAGCCTGAGGCACCCGAGCTGGTCGCCGCCATCGAGGCGAGCCTGCCCGGCTGAGCCGCGCCTCCCGCTCCCACCGGCCAGGGATCGCCCCGCCCGCGACATGCCCGACGGACCTCTCCTCGCACGCTGCGGCATCGTCGTCCCCCCGCAGGCGCGCAGCTGGCGCTTCTCGCGCAGCAGCGGGCCGGGCGGGCAGCACGTGAACACCGCCGACACCCGCGTCGAGCTGATCTGCGACCTCGCCGAGATCGCCGGTCCGCAGGAGGTGGTAGAGCTCGTCCGGGAGCGGCTCGGGCCGGTGGTGAGGGTGGTCGCCGCCAACGGCCGCTCGCAGCTCGCCAACCGTGAGGAGGCCGAGCGCCGCCTCCTCACCCGGATCGACGCCGCCGCGACCCGCCGGCGCCCGCGGCGGCCGACACGGCCCTCCCACAACGCCGTCGAGGCCCGCCTCGAGGACAAGCACCGGCGCTCCCGGCGCAAGGCGGAGCGTCGCGCTCCGGCCGAGGATTGAGAGCAGGGAGACTGGTCCGCATGCCGCGCCGCTCATCTGGGTACCGGATCGGCGGCCTGCGGGGCCGCTCGAGCCACGCGCTGGCAAGGGGGGGTTAGACGCCGGTGGACCCGGGCAGCGCGAATGACGAGCTGAGCTCCGGGCAGGTCCTCGCCGGCCGCTACGTCGCCGAGCACGTCATCGGACGGGGCGGGATGGCCGAGGTCTACCGGGGTCGCGACAACCGCCTCGCACGACCGGTCGCGCTGAAGGTGCTGCGAGCGCGCTACGGCCTCGACCCGTCGCTCCGGAGGCGCTTCGAGGAGGAGGCGAAGGCAGCCGCGCTCGTCTCCCACCCCAACATCGTCGCCGTCTACGACGCCGGCGAGGACTTCTCGAAGGCGTTCATCGTGATGGAGCTCGTGGTCGGCGAGACACTGCACGACCGGATCCGGCGCGGGCCGCTCGATGCGGAGACCGCCCGGTCCATCGGGATCCAGGTGCTCGACGCGCTCGCGGCGGCCCACGCGAAGGGCATCCTCCATCGGGACATCAAGCCGGCCAACATCCTCCTCACGGCCGACGGCGAAGCCAAGGTGACCGACTTCGGGATCGCGAAGGCGGTGCAGCCCTCCCCCGACGCCGCCCTCACCTCGGTAAGCGTCGTGCTCGGCACGCCCTCCTACCTGGCCCCGGAGCGGGCCCAGGGCCAGGCGGCCACGACACGCTCCGACCTGTGGTCGGTCGGGGTCGTCCTCTACGAGGCGCTGGCGGGGACGAAGCCGTTCGAGGGGGAGAGCTCGGTCGCGATCGCGCTCGCGGCGCAGCAGGGGCGCTACGTCCCCCTCCTGCAGCGCCGCCCCGGGCTCGACGGCAACCTCGTCGCGGTCATCGAGCGGGCGATGAGCCCGGACCCGAGCCTGCGGTTCTCCTCGGCCACCGAGATGGCGCTCGCCCTGCGGGGCACCGACCCCGACGTCACGTCGCCCCTCGGCAGCAGCGACCTCGGCGGCGAGGCGACCCGGGTCCTCGACGAGGCGACGGCCCGGCAGCACCGCCTCGGCGCAGCCGCCACCGGGCTCGGCGCCGTGACCGGCTCGGACACCGCCGGGCTCTCGGTCCCCCCTACCGTCGTCTCGAGCCCACGGCCGCCGGACGACCCGTTCGCCTCCGGGAGACGACCGAGCCACCAGGGAACCGCGATGTTGATCGGCGCCGCCGTGGCCATCCTTCTCGGAGGCGTCCTCGCTCTCGTCCTCACGCGGTCGAATGCCACGACGCCCAACCCCGGCGGGACGAAGCCGAGCTCGAGCGGCACGGTGGGCAGGACCTCGACCTCCCGCCAGGCGCCGACCTCGTCCGCGACGGCCACGACGAAGCCGAAGGGCACCTCCACGACCTCCACCACGAGGGCGGGCACGTCGAGCACCACCTCGAGCAGCTCCTCGACCAGTACGTCAACGTCGAGCACGTCGACGAGCACCTCCACGAGCACCTCGACGAGCACGTCGACCACCTCCACGAGCACGTCGACGACGACCACGACGAGCGTGACCACGCGAGCGAGCCCGCCGGGCTCCAGCCTCACACACCGGCGTGGCCGGCAGAGCTGACCTCGCGAGGCACCGGCTGGGGCGCAGGCTACGGGCCGAGCTCGATTGGCAACAGCAGCGTTCGGCGCCGAAAAAAATCCCTCAAGTCCCGCCCCGCCCGGGACGAAGAATTCATCAACGGATGGGGGCAGTCGAGCGGCCCGGGGAACCGAGATCGGATCCCCGGGCTCGCTCGCGTTCAGGGCTCGGATCGCACCTGCCGCTCTGAGCCGCGTCGGGGCACCTCGAAACTCCAGACGACAACTTTCGTCCGCTCACCGAGGAAGAGGTCCCTGCTGTACTCCACGGGCCGGTCCTCGCGGTCGTAGGCGACACGGTCGACGAGGAGCAGCGGCATGCCAGGCGACACCTCGAGCAGCGCAGCGGCACGCTCGTCGGCCACGACCGGCTCGAGCATCTCCCGCCCGTGGGTCGGCCGGCGGTCGTACTCCTCGTCGAGCAGTGCGTACAGGTTGCCGTCGAGGGGCCGTTCGAGCAGGTCGGGAAAGTCCGCCTCGGCGAACCAGGACCGCTCGAGCGCCACGGGGATCCCGTTTGCGAGGCGCACCCGCTCGAGGACGAGGACCGGGTCGCCGTCGTCGAGCTCGAGCGCCTCGGCCACCTCCGGCTCCGCCTCGATCCGGGCGGTCTCGTGCACGACGGCACTCGCGACGGCACCGGAGCGGCGCATGTGCTCGGTGAACCCGGCGAAGGTCGTGAGGTCCCGTTCGAGCGGCGCCGCCTTCACGAACGTGCCGCCCTGCCGGCCCACGCGGCGGTCGATGAGGCCGCGGTGATCGAGGATCGTGAGCGCGTGCCGCAGCGTGAGCCTGCTCACGCCGAACTTGGCTGCGAGAGCCGGCTCAGCCGGGAACCTGTGGCCGACTGGGAGCCGCCCCGACCTGATGTCGTCCTCGATGCACTGCGCGATCTGCAGATAGAGCGGCCGCGAGCCACGACCGTCGCGCCGTGCGAGCGTTGTCAGAGCGGTGCCGACACGATCCATGAAGGCAGTCTTGCCGACCAGGACGACGAGTGCGAACGCGGCTCCACGGCGAGCCCGGCGCCCGGAGGGCGCTCAGCCGACCACGCCGACGGGCTCGGGATCGAACTTCGGGAACACCGTGCCGAGATCGGTCACACCGCAGCGGTAGCGGAGGATCTCGGCGAGGACGCTGCGGTAGTCCGTCGTGCCGGCGAGATTGCCATCCAGCACGAGGTCGGCCGGGGCAAGGCCGGGCCACTTCCCGTAGACCCGCCCCCCGTTCACTCCCCCGCCGAGGACGAGCATGGCGTTCCCGTGCCCGTGGTCGGTGCCTCCGGAGCCGTTCTCGATCACCCTCCGGCCGAACTCGGACAGCGTCACCACCGTGACCCGCTCCATGGAACTCCCGAGATCGGTCGCGAAGGCGGCGAGTGAGCTCGCGAGGTCCCCGAGCATGGCGGCCATCGCTCCGCCCTTTGGGGCGCCGAGACCCGCGTGGAAGTCCCAGTCGCCGTACTCCACCGCCGCGAGCCGGATGCCGGCGCCGCTCCGGATCAGCTCGGCCAGGCCCTGGAACGAGCTCCCGAGGTCGCTCGAGGGGTACACAGCCCCGTGTGCCGGCCGGTACCTGACCCCTTGCAGGGGAGCCAGCTCGGCGCAGGCCGACAGGGTGTCGAGCGCGACCTCGCTCACCGGCGAGTCGACGCTCGAGTACAGCGACCGGATCGCCGCCGGCAGGTCGGATGCCCACCTCTCCCCGACGAGCGAGAAGTCGTCCACCTTCCACAGCGTCGTCACGGCCTTCGGACCCTCGAGGCTCTGGGTCAGCACGGAGCTTCCCACCTGCGCGGCGGCAAGGGCGTCGGTCTCGCCCAGCACTCCGAGGGCCCGGTTCATCCAGCCCGTCATGAGCGACGTGCCCGGAGCCGCCAGCCCGAGGTCCTTTTGGGCCTGGAAATGGCTGAGCGTGGGGTACGGGATCCCCACCGCGTCCACGATCGCGAGCTGGCGCGAGCTCCACCATGGCAGCAGCGGCGCCAGCGCCGGATGGAGACCGAACATCGAGTCGAGCCTCGTCGCCTCCGACGCCGGCACCGCGATCGTGGGGCGGGAGGACGCGTAGTGCGGATCCCCGAGGGCCGGGACGGCAGTGAGCCCGTCGAAGCCGCCGTAGAGCATGACCACGACGAGCACGTCCGACGCGGTCGTGGCGGCCCGCACGGTCCCGGAGGCCGCCGTGAGCCCGACCTCGGTGATCGTGGCCCGGTCCCCCGCCGCCGCGTACCAGCTCTTGGCCCCGTCCCGGGAAGGGGCCCCCTTCACGAGTGAGGAGAGCAGCGCGCGGCGGGAGAGGCGGATCTCGCTCATCGGACGGCGAAGTAGGGCGAGCAGAGCACGAGCTGGCAGAACAGCGGGAGCGTTCCCGCGAGGGTGGAGCTACCGATCGGCTCGTCCTCGTCCCGGTCGAGGAACGAGAGGAAGATCTTGCGGTGGGCCGCCGTGACCTGCTGGCAGAGCAGCCGCTCGGTGACCACGTCGACGAACGTTCCCGCCGGCATCGAGGCCGAGGGTCGGCCGAGGAGCTCCAACATCCCCGGGAAGGAGAGGGTCTCGGTCCACCAGCCGCCGCTGAGTCGGAGGTCAAAGCCCCACTGCTCCTGGAGGAAGCTCGCCGAGCTCCAGGCGGCGGCGGTGTCGGGGTAGCCGTTCGGCTGGGGCCAGCCGAGCGGCTGCTGCCCCATGATCTCGAGACCGAACACGAGGTCGGCGAGGTCGCCGGTGAGCTGGTTGGCAAGCTCGTAGTCGAGGATGCGCAGGCTGGCGGCGAGCGCCTCGATCGGCCGCCGCACCTTCTTGCCCACGGATGCGTAGAACTCGTCGGAGGCGAAGAGGTGCTCGAGCACCGGGACGATCTCGGTCTCGTTGTCGAGGTAGATCTCGGCGAGCCGGTCGACGAGCTTGTCGGGCGGGGAGTCGCTCACGAACCGCACGCAGAGCTTGGTGGCGAGGTGTCGCGCCGTCCACTCACTTCGAGCCAGATAGCGCAGGTACCGGAGGATCTCGCTCTCGGCGGTCGCGGTGGAGAGGTTCTCGGAGCTGAACCCCATGATCTTCACGGGGCCGAGGTAGTGGTCGGCCGGGGTGAAGCGAAAGCTCGTTCCCGTGGCATCGAGCCCCCATCCCGTGAGGAAGAGCGCCGCGTGGTGGACGTCGAGCTGGGTGTAGCCCGCCTCCACCCCCACCGTGTGCAGCTCGAGCATCTCCCGGGCGTAGTTCTCGTTCGGGTTGGAGCCGACGGAGACGTTCTGGTTCAGCCGGTTCAGCATGGCAGGGCTGTGGGCGACGCCGAGGAGAAGGTCCTCGAAGCGGCCGAGGGCTCGGGCGCGGATGAGGTCGTCGAAGGAGCCGCAGAGGTTCCAGGCATCCCCGTCGGGGAGCCCGATGTTGAAGTGGTTCCACCAGAACTCGACCATCATCTCGTACAGCTGCCGCTCGCTCCACACCTCCCTCACGAACGACGCCGCCACGATCTGGTTCATCTGATCGAAGTGCCCTACCGGGATGCGGCTCGCGACCTGCCCGGGGTCGAGGCCTAACAGCGGGTAGCGCTCGAGGTAGGAGTCGCACCGGGTGTCGGCGATCGTGCTCGGGTCGAGCTGGCGACGCACCCATGCCGCCCGGCCGACCCTCGGGATCTCGCGCTGGAGGGCCTTCGTGATGCCGTAGGTCGCGCGGCGGGCGAGGTGGAGCGAGGGGTCCGGGTCGAGGAGAGCGGCAAGGGACGGGGTCGATGCCGCGGTCCCGCTCGAGCGAGGAATGCTGGCAGCTCCTGCCCTCGTGGGGAGAAGGCCGGCGGCGGCGGCGCCGGCTGCGAGAGCGCCCGAGGTGCCAAGGAAGGCTCGGCGCGACAGCAATGGCGACGGGAGCGTCACAGCTCGGGTATCGACCGACACGAGCTCGGACTTGAGCCTTCGCCGCCCCCTGCAGATCAGGCGGGCCGGCGAGGTCCGAGCGCGACCCGGAGCTTCACGAGCCCGAGGAGCGACTCGAGGCTCCGGCGCCCCACGGCCGTGCGTGCCGGACGGACCTCGCGCACGTCGGTCGGGAGCTCGACGACCGGGAGCCCACGCCGGAGCGCCCGTGCGACGAGCTCGACGTCGAAAACCGAGCCCTTCATCCGGGAGACGGCCACGTCGGGGAGGATCGCCTGGCGATCGAGCGCCTTCATGCCGTGGGCATCGCTGACCGGGATGTCGAGCAGCGCCCGCATGAGCCGCGTGAAGCCTGCCGTGAGGATGCGCCGCGGCAGGGGTCGCCGGTCGACCGATCCCGGGGCACGCTTGCTCGCGAGCACGATCTTCGCCTCGCCGCTCTCGATGAGGGTGAGGGCCTGCTCCAAGAAGCCGACGTCGTAGTAGTCGACGTCGAAGTTGACGACGTACCGCCCGCCCGCGGCGAGGAACCCGGCCCGGAGCGCCTCGCCGTAGTCCGCCTCGACGAGCCGGACGAGGCGCACCTCGGCGTACCGCTCGGAGAGAGCCCGCGCGGCGGCGGCAGTTCCGTCGCTCGACCCGTTCTCGACGATCACGACCTCGAAGCTCCGGCCGCTCGCACTGAGCGCCGTGACGAGCGCCCGCGTCGTCTCGCCGATGAGCTCCTCCTCGTTGTGGGCCGGCAGCACCACCGAGACGACCGGTTGGCGGCGCGACGCGGCTGCAAAAGCCCCCGGCTGCGCGACCGAGGCCTCGCCCGTCACAGGGTGGTCGCTCCCGCCCGTGATGTCGTCACCGTCCTCCCGCTCGTCCTCGTCGTCTGACCCGCTGCGTCGCCCTGTTCTAGTCGGCACAGGAGCGACGGGCGCGAACGGCGGGAGACCGGAGGGCGGAACAGGGGCGGGAGCCAGGGGAGAGTCCGAGAAGGAAGGAGCGACAGGGCGAGCCGCGGCGAGACCCACGAGACCAGCCAGGCCGAGGACCGACGCCGCCTTGCCCGCCCAGTCTGCGACCGTGGTGCCGTACGTGAGGGTCACGCGGTGCGCGGTCGGCACCACGACCATGAGGTTCGGCGATACCTCATAGGGTCCCGTCGCGCCCGAAGCATGCCAGTTCGGGAAGTACGGCACCTTCACGAGCACCGGTGTGCCGGTCCTTGTCACGGTGAAGGAGAGGGACTCGTTCCCCGTCCGGACGTGGCTCACCTTGGTGGGCGCCGCCGGGACGCCGAGCGACGGCGGGACGAGCGTGCCGGCACGGGCGTGCGGCCAGGTCGACGGGCCGGAGCGGGCGAGCAGGACGGGCCAGTACCGCTCCGACTCGTACCAGGCGAGGTTGACGTCGAGCCAGCGGTTCTTCGACGACGGCTCCACCTCCGGCAGGTGGCTGAGGGGCACGACGAGCGGGCTGTGCCGCACGAGGTAGAGCACGACGTGGGGGTCCTTCACCGGCAGGGAGTTGTACGGACCTGGGAAGCTCGGCGCTGACCCGATCCGTTCGAGCGCCGGGTCGACGCTCGCCGCCGCCTCCACGGGCGGTGACATGGCGAGGAAGTACCTCACTCCCATGAGCTGGAGGTGGCGAACCCCGTCGGCGAGGTTGAACCCGGGGTAGTTGAGGCCGTAGACGGGGTCGGGAGCCTCGCCGTTCTGGGAGAGCTCGCTCACGTCGAGGAAGTGGAACGGCGTGGTCGTCGAGGACTCGAAGTAGATCCCATCCGTCGTCTGCATGCACCCGTGGGTGAACATCGGGAGCGACATCATCTCCTCGGTCGAGCCGAACGGGTCGGTCGTCTCGCTCAGGTACTCGTACTGCAACCGGCCGCAGCCATAACGCGCGCCCGCACGGTCGAGCAGCCGCACGATCCCCTGGAACACGTGCCAGCCCGACTTCTGCTGCAGTCCGCTGTAGTTCCACTCGACCCAACCCGAGACCTGCGTGTGCCCGGCCGGCGCCAGGCGGCCGAGAAAGCCGCTTCCCTCGAGCCCCCCTGCGAAGACCGAGCCGATCACGGCGCCCGGCACGAACAGCACGACGGCAAGGCTCGCCGCAAGAGAGGGGAACGAGAACCGCCCGAGGAGCCGGAACAGCTCGCCGATCCCGTAGGCGGCCAGCAGTGCGGCGAACAGGAACCAGAACGGGAGCCACCGGGCGTTGTAGACGAGACCTGAGGGCAAGAGCCGGAAGGCGGCGACCGAGAGCCCCGACGCCACCACGAGCGAGAACGCCACCCGCTGGCGGGCGAGCACCGACCAAAGTGCTCCGAGCGCCGCCGGGACGATCACGAACAGGTACCCGTCGGGAAGAAAGTTGGCCGGGAACCAGTTCGCGCCGCCGACCGGCTGGTAGTTCATCGACGAGGAGTACTGGAGGTCCGCCGCGAACGGGAGCAGCCACCAGGCGGCGAGCAGTGCCCCGACAATGCCGACGGGTACTACGACGCGCAGTGCCAGCAGCACCGTGCGCGGGCGGAAGGTCGCGAGCACCATGACGACGGCCACGGCTCCGAAGGCCAATGCCGGCACCACGTGGCACATGCAGGTGACGGCGTAGAGCAGAGCGGCAAGGGCTCTGCCCTTGCCGGTGCGCAGGCCGTAGGCGACGACACCGAGAAAGAGCAGGCCACTCGAGATCGCAAGGCTGAACGAGAACTCCCCCGCCATCGTCGAGGCGATGTTGCCGCCGTCGATCTGGTAGCTCGTGTTGAACAGGAAGGGAAGCGTCGCCGCTGCCATCAGCACGGGTACCGGCCTTCGAAAGCCGGCGAGCCTGCCGAACGCGTAGGCGCACAACGGGAGCGTGGCGCTGCCGAGGGCCGTTACCACCTTGAATGCGACGGCGTACGGCATGACGAGCGAGAAGAACGCCACGAGCACCGCCGGCAAAGGGAAGTAGAAGACGTAGAGCGGGAAGCCGTCGAACCACCAGGGGTCCCAGCCCGTGAGCTGGAGGTGGGGCAGCAGATAGTGGATGAGGTAGTACGGGGCAGCGATGTGGCCGCCGTTGTCGCCGCCGACGTCAATGCCCGGTCCGAAGATGAGATCCGGGCGCAACTCGGCGATGACGAACCCGAGCGCCCCGCACACGCCAAGGAACCCGACGAGGGCGGCAGCTCTCGCGCCCGACCGTGAGGGCTCCACGGCTCCGGCGAAGCGACGCCGGAGCCCTGCGAAGCGCTCGGCGGCTCCTGGACGCGGTCGCGACGGAGGCCCGAGCACGAAGTGTCCGTCCCCATCCTCCGGCACGCGCCGAGCCTCGAGCGTCACTCCTGGAGCAGGTGGGTCGAGCTCCGGGACGGAACGGCCCGGCCAGCTGCGCACGGGCGCTCAATCTACTGCCAGCACACTCCGAGGGGACCTCAGCGTGCCCAGACAACGCCGCCTCGCGGCGGGGTACGGTGGCGCCGGGGGCCGAACCGAGGAGCAGTGGTAGATTCAGCAGCCCATGGGCCGTTGGCGCAGCTGGTAGCGCACCTGCATGACGCGCAGGGGGTCAGAGGTTCGAGTCCTCTACGGCCCACCAACCAACTCCGGGTGTTGTGACGCTTTCGTCGTTGCCTGAGCTGACCTGACGCGGCAACACGCCCTCTCCTGCCTACGGTTTCCGGCTGTTCGGACTGGACATCGAGAATGGAGGACGGCGTGCGCGTCACGAGCGTGCTGAGAGAGCTGCTCGGCCCGTGTATCGCCCGATCTCGCTGAGGATGAAAGCCCTCTCCATCATGCGCTCGAACGCCGATCAGACCCGTACGACCCGAAGCCCGGGAATGTCGTCGTAGTCACCATCTTGGGATGCCACCGCCAGGTCGTTGGCGATCGCCGTCGCCGCGATCCACGAGTCGTTGATCGGCATTTTCTTGCCAGCGTCTCGAAGGGCAAGGCGCAGAGTTGCCCAGGCATGGGCTACTCCTTCGTCTACTGGTAGAGGGTCGAGCGACGCGGCTGCGGAGAGGGTCTCTAGCCGTCGGGCTCGGGTCGGTCCGTCCTGCGCGGCGAGGACGCCGAGCCGTAGCTCGCCCACGGTGATGACCGACACGGCAACACGATCGGGCGGCCGGGAGGAGAGTGGTCGGTCCTGCTCGATGGCGATGAACAGCGACGTGTCGGCGAGCGCCACCAGATCGACGCGCTCGCTGGAAGCGGTCACGGGATCGGCAGGTCGTCAGTCGTATCGGGCAACAGGTCTGCCAGTTCTCGAGCGAGCCCCGGGTCGGCCCGCCAGCGATCGCTGTTGCGGATGAAGGTGCTCCAGGGCAGCGATCTCGGCCGGGACGGCAGTGGGCGCAGCTCGGCGACTGGCCGTCCGCTCACCGTGACCCGGAGGTGCTCGCCGTGCTCGACCCGACGAAGCACGGCGCTGACGTCGTTTCGAAGCTCGCGTGCAGGGATGTCGGTCACAAGGTCACTGTAGCATCTCTGCTACGCCGAGGTCGAGCGGGTCTCGGTTAGAACTTCGAGCCCTTCCCGCAACTCGACCAGGTTCTTAGGTTCGGACGGGCTCTAGGACCCGCCGTGGCAGAGGATCACCCCGCCGGCGGGGCCGAGGGCAGCCAGTCCAGAGGCGCCACCACTGCGCACGCCGGCGGCGCCTCGAGTTTGAGCGCGCGCCGATCGAGGACCAGGACCGAAGTACAAGGCATACGGACCGCGTCCGCTGCACCGTTGGCGCGATCAGGTGCAGCTTGGCGCGGTCAACGGTCGTTCACGGCGCGGATCAATAGGGCGCCTGCAGATCAGGGAACATTGGGAAGTGCCCGACGTTACGGGTAAGGAGCCGTGCGTTAGTACGGACGGCCGTGGCTGCGATGGCGAGGTCGGCGCTGTCGATGGTGTGGTGGCTGGGAAGCCACTGGCGGCCGAGGGCGCCTGCCTGGTGCGCGATCTCGGCGTCGACAGGGTGCCAAACCAGGGTGGACAGCAGCGCACGGGTGCCATCCTCTTCCGTCGGGCGCATGCCGGCGAGAACCTCTATGCGCGTGATCTCACTCGCATGAAGGACGCCCGCGGCTCGCTCCCGTTCGAGCAGGGCGCCAGCGCCTGAATGGCCTCGCAGGTAGTCGATCAGTATCGAGGTGTCCACCAGGGCGCTCACGGGCGGTTGCTCTCGAGCCGGGAGCCGGAGCGCAGTTGATCGACCCACGCCGCGCCCTCGAGCTCGTGGTCGTTCCAAGAGCCGAAGGCACGCCGCATCGCAGCGAGGTCGTCCTCGGCGGACCGCCCCGAGCCATAGACCTGCTCGACCGCGTCACGGATCAGGGATGAGAGCGATCGACCGGTCCGCAGGGCGGCGGCATCCAGAGCACGCCGTGCCTCGTCGGTCAAGGAGATCTGAGTCCGCTGCATGATGTAAGGTTACATCACCCCTCTGAAGGCGACGGGCGGCCGATCCCGGCACGCTCCGTTCGTGCCGTTCACGCCTGAACTGCTCCAGCTGGTGTCGCCGACTGCCCCGCTGCGTGATGATCGCCTCAGCGGCGAAGGCGAACCCGTCGCCGCTGGCCCGCTCCACCTCCGCCACCGCGGTCGGACACGCGATCGAGGGCTGTCTGCTCGACGAACTCGGACGGCCCGACGGGCGGAGAGTACAGCCATCCCTGGAACATGTCGCAGCCCGTCGCCTCGAGGGCCGGGATCTGGTTCTCCTCCTCGACGCCCTCGGCGACGACCTCGAGCCCGAGTGCATGAGCGAGGTCGACCACGCTCGCCACGATGACGGCGTCCTCCGGGCTCGTCGTGAGCTCGTCGATGAAGGACTTGTCGATCTTCAACCCGTCGAGCGGGAACTTGCGCAGGTAGCTCAGGGATGAAAAGCCCGTCCCGAAGTCGTCGACGGCAAGACGCACCCCGAGGTTCTTCAAGCGCCGGAGGATCCCGAGCGCTTCCTCGGGCTCGGTCATGAGAGCGCTCTCGGTGATCTCGAGCATGAGCCGGTTCGGGGGCATGCCGGTATCGAGCAGGACATTGCGGACTTCCTCGACGAGGCCCGGATCGGCCAGCTGGCGGGCAGAGAGGTTGACCTCCATCACGTCAACGATGGGAGCGCGCCGCTCCCGCTCCGCCTCGACGGCCCAGAGCTGATAGGTCTCGCAGGCGAGGCGGAGCACCTTGGCCCCGATCGGGACGATGAGGCCCGTCACCTCCGCCGCGTGGATGAAATCGACCGGGAGCACGAGGCCGTGCTCGGGATGCCGCCAGCGCACGAGCGCCTCCACGCCGACGAGACGCCGGTCGGCCAGCGCGAGCACGGGCTGATAGTGGACCTCGAACTCGTCCCGCTCGAGGGCGAGGTGGAGCGAGCTCTCGGCATGGTCGCGGGGACCGAGGCCGGGGCGCATCGACTCGTCGTACCGCTCGACCCGGCCGCCCCCGCGCCGCTTCGCGCGGGCAGCGGCGATGCCGGCGTTCGCGATGAGCTCCCCTACGTCCGCCGAAGGGTCCGGCGTGAGGGCCCAGCCGAAGCTCGCCGTCACGAAGATGGAACGGCCCTCCGCCTGGACGGGTTGGCGCAGCTCGGCCAGAAGACGAGCGGCGACCTCGTCCACCCGGTTCCCGACCTCCCTGCCCTCGAGGAGCAGGAGGAACTCGTCGCCGGCAAGACGGGCGACCACCTCGTCGGGCGAGACGATCGCCCCGAGCCGCTCGGCGACCGCACGGATCACCTCGTCGCCGGCCTCGTGCCCGAGCGTGTCGTTCACCGAGTGGAAGCGGTCGAGGTCAACCTTCATCACGGCAAGCTGGCCTCGCCCCTCCGCCAGGCGATCGAGGGCGTACGAGGCCAGATAGGTGAACATGCCTCTCGTCGGCAGCCCGGTCAGCGGATCGTAGAGCTCCATCCGAGTCGGACGCGAACCGTCCGGCCGGGGCGCGCTCACGGTGTCGAGGGCCACCGGTGCATGCGACGACTGTATTGCACCGGCCCCGCCGACCGGGGGATCGTCCGGCTTTCTCAGCTGGAGCTACGCGACGAAGGTGGCGGCGCCGCGTCACCCTCCATGGGACTTCGCGTGGCTAACCTGCGCGCGGATGCCGAACGACTTCCCTCACCTGGGGGGCCGACACCGCAGCGTCTACCGGTCGACGCGGCGACACCTGTTCGGACGGCGTCATGATCTCGGCTCCTTCGCCTCCTCGCCGCCCGGTCTCGCTCGGGGCCGCCACACCCACTCGGCCCGGCGGCGCTGGCCGAAGCGTGTCCTCGTCGGCGTCGCGTCGCTCGTCGTCCTCGCCCTCGTGCTCCTGGCCGCCGACGCGGCGTACGTCTACGTCAAGCTCGGCGACATACAGCGGGAGACGGTCAGCACGCTCGTGCCGGCCAAGGCAGGGCAGCCCCTTGACGTGCTGCTCGTCGGCTCCGACTCGCGCCAGTGCGACAGCGCGGCGCAGTCCGCCGCCTTCGGCAGCGCCACCACGGTCACCGGGCAGCGCTCGGACACGCTCCTCGTGGCCCGTTTCCTCACCGACGGGCAGGTCGAGCTGCTCTCCATCCCTCGCGACCTCTGGGTCCCCATCTGGGGCACGCACGGCTCGGCGAAGATCAACTCGGCGTTCAACGGCGGTCCCGCCCCGCTCGTGAAGACGATCGAGACCGATCTCGGCATCCCGATCAACCACGTGGTCATGACGAATTTCTGCGGCTTCCCCGGCATGGTGAACGCGCTCGGCGGGATCTACATGGACTTCCGCTACCCCGTCACCGACCGCTACACCGGCCTGTACGTCACCCACCTCGGTTGCCAGCTCGTCGACGGCACCGAGGCGCTGCAGATCGTGCGGAGCCGGCATCTCTACTACTACGCCGGCGGCCACTGGCATTACGACGGAATGAGCGACTTCTCGCGGATAAAGCGGCAGCAGGCGTTCTTCCACGCCCTGCTCGATCGGCTCCACTCGGTCGTCCCCGACGTGTTCCGGCTGAACAGCTTCGTCGACGCCGCCGTCCACGACTTCGCCGTCGACTCGACGTTCTCTCCGAGCGAGATGCTGGCACTGGCGTGGCACTATCACGCGCTCGGCGTCTCGGACCTCCACACCTCGACGCTGCCCGTGAGCGAGGCGGTCATCGACGGCCAGGACGCGCTCCTCCCCATACCCGAGGACAAGGCCGTCGTGGCGGCATTCCTCTCGGGGAACGTGCGCAGCTTCACCGCCGCCCTCGGTCGGCCGTCGAACCCAGTGCTCACGAGCAGCTCGGTCGTGAACCCCAATGCCCTCAGCGAGCCGTGGAACCCGCAACCCTGCAACCCGTGAGCAGCGGCGCCGACACGACCTCTCTCCGCCCGGATCGACGCCGGCCTGATCCTGTGGTGGAGGGCCCGCGCCGGATGTAGGGTTCCAAGATGGAACTAACACCGAGGGCGCCGTCGGCGCCGCTCCCCGCACTGCGATGAGATACGCCGACGGCCCCTCCACCGAGGTCGAGGTCCTGATCGACGCGCCGCTCGAGCGGGTCTGGGAGCTCGTCACGGACGTGAACGTGCCGAGCCGCTTCTCGCCCGAGCTGACAGAAGCCGCTTGGCTGGACGAGGGGCCACGGCTCGGCGCCCGCTTCCGCGGCCGCAGCCACCACCCGGCACTCGGTTCGTGGGAGACCACCTCGTGGGTGGACCGCTACGAGCCCGGGCGTGTGTTCGGGTGGGCGGTGTCCAATCCGGACCACCCCTCGGCAACGTGGTGGTACACGCTCGACGAGATGGGAGGGAGAGTGCGGCTGCGCCACGGTGGCCGGATGGGGCCCGCTCCCTCCGGTCTCAACCTCGCCATCGAGCGGGCGCCGGAGAAGGAGGAGCGCATCGTCGCCCGCCGCCTCGAGGAGTGGAGAGCGGGCATGCAGGCAACGGTCGACGGCATCAAGGCGCTCGCCGAGGGGCGCCGGTAGTGCGCGTCGGGGTTTCCATCGCCTCCCTCGCTGCGGCCGAGGTGGAATTCGTCACCGAGGCCGAGCGGCTCGGGGCGGACTCGGTCTGGTCGGCGGAATTCTGGGCAGGCGACGCTCTCACGCCGTTGGCCTATCTGGCCGCAAGGACCTCGACCATCCGTCTCGCCACCGGCATCGCCCAACTCGGCGCGCGAACCCCGGCCATGCTGGCCATGTCGGCGATGTCGATGCAGGCGCTGTCGTGCGGCCGGTTCGTCCTGGGCCTGGGTACGAGCGGTCCGCAGGTCATGGAGGGCTGGCACGGAGTCCGCTTCGACCGGCCCATCCGCCGAACCCGGGAGACGATCGAGATACTGCGCCAGGTGAGCTCCGGAGAGCCACTTGCCTACCGCGGCCAGATCTACACCCTCCCCCTCCCCGGCGGGGAGGGCCGGGCGATCCGCTCGGCGATGCCGGCGGTCCACATACCCGTCTACGTCGCTGCGCTCGGGCCGGCCAACCTGCGCCTCACGGGCGAGCTGGCCGACGGCTGGATCGGGAACTCGTTCTTTCCCGAGAGCTCCCACGTGTTCTTCGACTCCATCCGGGAGGGTGCCGCCGCGGCCGGCCGGGACTTCGGCGAGCTCGACCTGACCGTGGCGGTCGGGGTCGAGCTCACCGACGACGTGGAAGGCGCCGGCCGCCGCCACGCCGCCGGGTACGCCTTCACCTTCGGCGCCATGGGCTCGGCCAGGACCAACTTCTACAACGACGCCTTCGCCCGCCAGGGCTTCGCCGCAGACGTGGAGGCGGTGCAGGACCTCTGGCGTTCCGGCCGGCACGACGCCGCCCGGGAACGGGTCCCGATCGAAATCGGCCTCGGGACCAACCTGATCGGAACCGACACCATGATCATGGACCGCCTGCGGCGGTATCGCGATGCCGGAGTCACCAGCCTGCGTGCCGGCTTTGGCAACGGCGACCCGCATCGGCGGCTCGACGACCTTGCTCACCTGCTCGACCTCGTGCGCCGGGTCGAGGCCGAGACGCCCACGACGGACCGGGACCCTCTGTCGCCGGAGCAGGAGGGGCCAGGGTGAGGAGGACCGACACCTCTGCCTGGCCGTGCAACATCGCCCGGAGCGCGGCCGTCCTCGGCGATCACTGGAACATCCTCCTCATCCGCCAGGCATGCCTCGGAGTGCGCCGCTACGAGCACTTCCAGCGGACGTTGGGCATCGGCCGCAACATGCTCACCGTTCGCCTGAAGGCTCTCGCCGACCAGGGCATCCTTGAGAAGGTCCGCTACCAGGAACGGCCCGCTCGATTCGAGTACCGGCTGACGGACAAGGGTCGGGACGCCTACACCGTGCTGGCTGCGATGGATGCCTGGGGAAGGCGCTGGCTGGCCGGGCCGGAGGGGACGCCCGTGCTGCTCCGCCACGAGGCGTGCGGCAACGACGTCCACGCCGTCGTCGTGTGCAGCGCCTGCTCGCAACCGCTCGACGTGCGGGAGGTGACCTGCCGGCCAACCCCGCGAGCCGACCTTCCGGCCGCGTGTGTCGACAGCTCCACCCCGAGCGGCGCTACGGCGCGAGGGGAGGATCGCGAGCCCGTGTGACGGCCATGGAACGCCGGCGCCGCCCCAGCCCTTTCCATGGCGATCGTCGGCGACAACTTCGGCCCCTGCACGCGCTCCGCAGAGGTGGAGCCGGGAGCGGCGCCACCGGGGTGCGATCGCGAAGCTTGGCCGTCTCCCCGATGCCTCCACCGCGGTCTGGCAAGCCGGCGCCACCGGCACACCGCCACCGCGCAGCCCGGAGACCCGACCATGCCGGTTGCGCCGGGCGGGCTCCAGGCTCCCTGCTCCTCGCGGGCGCAGAGCTGGGGCTCATGACCCTGGCCATGGTCCCGATCGCGTCCGTTCCGACCGCTGCATCGCGCCTTCTGCACAGGTACGCCCGGCCGGCTTGGCACCGGAGCGCCGCGGCTCGGCTCAGGCTCCGTCCTGCCGGGCGGCACTCGAGACCTTGACGAGCTGCTCCAGCTTGGCCCGGGCGGCGCCCTCGTCGATCAGCGACGCCGCGAGCTCCACCCCTGCGCCGAGATCCGGCACGACTCCGGCAACAAGGAGGGCGCCAGCCGAGTTGAGAAGGGCGAAGTCCCGCTGCGGGCCGCGCTCGCCCTCGAAGACCGCGAGGAGGAGCGACGCGTTCTGCTCGGGCGTTCCCCCGCGCAGCTCCCCCGGCTCCGCCCTTGCGAGACCGAAGGCGGCCGCGTCGACCTCGTAGCGGCGCCGCTCGTAGCCGCCTGTTCCCGACCGGCGCGTCTCGAGCACGCTCGAGATCGCGACCGTCGACAGCTCGTCGAGCCCGTCGTGGCCGTAGACGAGCATCGCCCGCTCGGTCCCGTTCGCCTCGAGGACGTCGAGCATCCGCTCCGCCATTGCCGGGTCGCCGACCCCGATGAGCTGGTGCGTGGCGCGGGCCGGGTTCGCAAGGGGGCCGAGGAAGTTGAAGACCGTGGGCACGCCGAGCTCGCGACGGACCGGGGCGGCGTGGCGCATGGCGGGGTGGAACCGCGGCGCGAGGCAAAAGCCGATCCCCGCCTCGGCCACGCAGCGCGCCACCCCGGCCGGCCCGAGGTCGACCGCCACCCCGAGGGCCTCGAACACGTCGGCCGAGCCGGAGATGGAGCTCGACGCCCTCCCTCCGTGCTTGCACACGCGTACACCGGCGGCCGCGGCGACAAGGGCGGCCATGGTCGAGACGTTCACGGTCCCGCTGCGGTCGCCCCCGGTGCCGCAGGTGTCGAGGAGGCCCGGGCCGAGCTCGACCTTCTCGCCACGAGCGCGCATGGCCCGCACGAGGCCGATCATCTCCTCGGAGGTCTCCCCTTTGGTCCGCATGGCGGCGGCGAAGGCCGCGATCTGGGTGGGCGCCGCCTCGCCCGACAAGATGGAGTCGAAAACTGCCTCGGCCTCCTCGGCCGTGAGGTCCTCCCGCCGGAGGAGCCGGGAGAGGGCGCCGGGCCAACCCCCGAGAGCTGCCAGCACCTCTGCACTACTCGAGCCCGAGCCCGAGGGCCGACCGGCGGAGGGAGCCGGCGGCGTGCCGGGAGCCCCGCTCGTCACGGCCTCAGTCCCACCAGAGATGGTGGTCGAGCACGCCCCGAGCGATGAGGCCGAGCTGCACCTGTGAGGTGCCCTCGACGATCGTGAGCTGGCGGGCGTCCCGGTACCACAGCTCGGTCGGGTGGTCCTTCATGTACCCCGCGGCGCCGAGGAGCTGCACGGCGAGGCCCGACGCCCGCACGGCCACCTCGGTCGCGTAGTACTTCGCCATTGACAGGTAGGGCACCCACTCGCGCGTGAACTTTCCCGCGTCCGCGAGCCAGGCGGAGCGGTAGGTGAGCAGGCGGGCCGCCTCGATCTCGGTCGCCAGCTTGGCGATCTCCCACTGGATCCCTTGGAAGTCGGCGATCGTGTGGCCGAAGGCCGGCCGCTGCTGCACGTACTCCGTGGCGTACATGAGGGCGCCCTCGGCGAGCCCGATGCCGCGCGCGGCGACGATCGGCCGCATCGAGTTGAGCCCGAGCATGGCGAGCCGGAAGCCGCCCACCTCCCCGATGACGTTCTCGGCAGGGACGTGGACGTCCTCGAGCACGAGCTCTCCCGTGTCGACGCCGCGCACCCCCATCTTGCGGTCGAGCGAGCCGACCGACACCCCGGAGGCCGAACGGTCGACGATGAAGGCGGTGATGGAGTCGTGCCTCCGGCTCGATGGGTCGCCGGTCTTCGCGAACACCGTGTACCAGTCCGCCTGGGCGACCCCTGACATCCAGCACTTGACACCGTTCAGGACGAACCCACCCTCGTGGGAGGGGTCCGGCACGGCCCGCGTCCGCATCCCGGCGACGTCGCTCCCGGCCCCCGGCTCGGAGAGGCCGAAGGCGGCCCGCTCCGAGCCGTCGGCGATCCCGGGCAGGTAGCGCTTCTTCTGCTCCTCCGAGCCGGCGATCATCACCGGTCCCGTCGGCAGCCGCGTGAGCAACAGCATGAGAGCCGCCGTGTTCGAGTACTTGGCCACTTCCTCGATGGCGACGGTGAGGCCGAGGATCCCGGCCCCCGAGCCGCCGTACTCCTCCGGGATGCACAAGCCGAGGAGGCCGGCGGCCCGGAACTCGTCGAACAAGTCCTGGGGGTACTCGCCGGTCTCGTCGATCTCGCGGGCGCGGGGCTTGACCTTGTCCCGTGCCAGGCGGCGCACCGACGCCTGCAGCTCTGCCAGTTCGTCAGGAAGGTTGAAGTCCACGAAGCGAGGCTACTGCCCCTGATCTCGGCACTCCGGTGCCGCGCGGGCGGGCCGGGTGCGGCCGGACTTCAGGCCGACTTCCGGCGCTGGCGGAGGATGCGGCGCCGCTCCCGCTCGGTCGCTCCGCCCCAGACGCCTTCACGCTCCCGCGCGGCGAGCGCGTGCTCCAGGCACGCCTGCCGTACGGGACACGCGTCGCAGACGGCCTTGGCTTCCCAGGCCTCCTCGTCGGAGGCCGGGTAGAAGATGTCGGGGTCGAGCCCCCGGCATGCGGCTCGGCTGCGCCACGTGGCGTTCATTGCAGTCAACTTTCTGGGTCGGTGCGCGGCGCGAGGCCGCACACGGAATCGGGAGTCCCAGGCCGCGCCGGACGTCCACCCGCCAGCTCCGACCAGGGAACTCTGATTATCCACGAGACGCGAAGCGCTGTCAATACCCTGCCTTGTATGGGAGTATGATCCGCCACTTCCTCGCGTGGCAGTCTGTCCCTGTGCCACCCCCTCCCGCCACGGCGTTCCACCGCAGCGCCGCCCTTCAACGGCTCGCCGCCGAGACCTTCGACGTCCTCGTCATCGGCGGCGGGATCACCGGCGCCGGCGTGCTCCTTGACGCCGCAGCCCGCGGCCTCTCGGCGGCCCTCGTGGAGCGGGACGACTTCGCCTCCGGCACCTCGTCGAAGTCCTCGAAGCTCATCCACGGAGGCCTCCGGTACCTCCAGCAACGGGAGCTCGCGCTCGTGCACGAGAACCTCGTCGAGCGCCACCGCCTGCTGCACAACGCGCCCCATCTCGTCGAGCCGCTCCCGTTCCTCGTCCCGCTGTTCGGGAAGGGCGGCGTCGTGGACGAGACCGTGGCGCGGGCCTACTCGGTCGCGCTGTGGATGTACGACCTCGCCGGCGGCTGGCGGATCGGCAAGCGGCACCGGCGCATCTCGGCCGACGAGATCGCCTCCCACATGCCCACCCTGCGCCGGGACCGGGTCGTCGCCGGCTTCCTCTACTACGACGCGAGAGCCGACGACGCCCGGCTCACGCTCGAGGTCGTCCGGACCGCCGTGCTCGGCCACGGTGCCGTCGCCTGCAACCACGCGGCGGTCGTCGGTCTCGTCTCGGACCGCTCCGGGCGGGTCACGGGAGCAACGGTCGCCGCCGAGGGGCTGGCTCAGCCCCTCGAGGTGCGCGCTCGCGCCGTGGTGAACGCCACCGGCGTCTTCGCGGACGAGGTTCGGAGTCTCGAGCAGGGGAGGGAGGAGGCGACGCTGCGGCCGGCCAAGGGCATCCACCTCACGGTTGCGAAGCACAAGCTCCCCTGCGACGTCGCCGCCGTGATCCCCGTCCCGAAGGACCGGCGGTCGATCTTCGTCGTCCCCTGGGGCGAGCACACCTACCTCGGCACGACCGACACCGACTACGACGGACCGCTCGACGACCCTCAGGTTGACGAGGCCGACGTGGCCTACGTCCTCGGCGCCATCAACGCCGCAGTCACCGAGCCCCTCTCCCCCGAGGACGTGACCGGAAGCTGGGCGGGCCTCCGCCCCCTCCTCGCCCACTCCCCCGGCCGGGAGCGCCAGCCGAGCGCGCGCACGGCGGATCTCTCGAGACGTCACCGGGTCGTCGTCTCCGAGGGCGGCCTCGTCACCATCACCGGAGGGAAGCTGACGACCTACCGGAAGATGGCAGAGGACGCCGTGGACGCGCTCGCTCCTCACCTCGGCCGGCTTCGACCCTGCCAGACCCGCCGCCTCCAGCTGCGCGGCGCGGAGCCGCCGGCGCGGACCGGCGGCGGTCAACAGCTCGCGGCGTCGTGGCTCGACGAGGCCACCTCCGCCCACCTCCGCCGGCGCTACGGGAGCGAGGCGGCCGCAGTGGTCGGGCTCGCGGAGGCCAACCGAGAGCTCGCCCGCCCGCTCGCCCCGACGCTCCCCTACCTTCGTGCCGAGGCGTTGTATGCCGCCCGCTACGAGATGGCGACGACACTCGACGACGTCCTTTCCCGGCGAACCCGTGCCGTGCTCCTCGACGCCGCGGCGGCGAGGCAGGCGGCCCCGGACGTGGCCGGGCTCCTCGGCGACGAGCTCGGGTGGGACGAGTCCCGGCGCCGGGCCGAGGTTGCCCGCTTCGAACAGCTCGTCGCGCCGCCGCCATGGGCAGTGGGCGCCGCGGTCGAGCGAGCCGAAGGGGCGGCTTCGTGACGCCAGCTGGGGTGACCGGCGGTGTCCCGACGCCGCCGATCGACTGGGGGCGGCCCCCCGAGGCCGTGAGCGACCTCGTCGAGCCTGCCGTGAGAGAGCTCGAGCCCTCGGTCCTTTCCGAGCTCGCCGCCACCGGTGCCGTGGTCACCGCTGAGATCGCCGCACGAGTCGAGGCCTCCCGTGACTGGTGGCCGCTCGCTCAGCGTTGGGCGCTCAGGGGATGGGCCCCGGCCCGGCCGGCCGCCGTCGTCGCTCCCGCGACGGCGTCCGAGGTGGCGGCGGTGCTCGCCGTCGCCCACGCGCACCACCTCCCGGTCACCGCGGCGGGGGGCCGCAGCGGCGTCTGCGGCGGAGCCGTCCCCGCCTGTGGCGGGATCGCCCTCGACTGCTGCGGCCTCGCCGGCGTCGTCGAGGTGGACGAGGAGTCGCTGCGCGTGCGGGTGCGGGCCGGCACCTTCGGACCCGACCTCGAGCGGGAGCTGCAGGACCGCCACGGCCTCACCGTCGGCCACTGGCCGCAGTCGATCGACCTCGCCACGGTGGGCGGATGGGTCGCCTGCAGGGGAGCAGGGCAGTACTCGACCCGCTACGGCAAGGTCGAGGACCTCGTCACCGGTCTCGAGGTCGTCCTCGCCGACGGCAGGCTCGTGCGCACGGGAGCGCTCGCAGGGGCCGGCCCCCGCTCGGCGACCGGCCCGGATCTCACCCAGCTGTTCGTCGGGAGCGAGGGGACGCTCGGGGTTCTCACCGAGGTCGGCCTGCGAGCGCGCCCGCTCCCGGCCCACGAGGAGCGGACGGCCTGGTCCTTTCCCACCTTCGAGGAGGGGCTCGAGGCCCTCCGCCTCACCTTGCGAGCCGGAGCCACCCCGGCCGTGGTCCGCCTCTACGACGAGCGGGAGTCGGGACGGACCTTCGACCTCCCGGAGGCGAACGTGCTCATCGTCCTCGACGAAGGCGACCCGAGCCTGGTCGCGGCGTCCCTCGGGATCTGCGCCGCCGCCTGCGCGAGCTGCGGCGGCTCGGAGCTCGGCCGGGAGCCCGTCGAGCGCTGGCTCGAGCACCGCAACGAGGTCGCCGCGCTCGCCTCGCTCACCCGCGCCGGCATCGTGGTCGACACCGTCGAGGTGGCCGCGCCCTGGCGGGAGCTCGGCGGCCTGTACCGGGAGTGCATGAGCGAGCTCGGCGCCCTCGAAGGCTGCCTCGCCGCCTCCGCCCACGAGTCGCACGCCTACCTCGACGGCGCCTGCCTCTACTTCACCTTCGCCGGCCGGGGCCCCGATCCCCACGACGAGGCGTGGGCGGCGCGCTTTTACGGTGAGGCGTGGAGGCGGGTCATGGCCGTCACGAGGCGGCACGGCGGCTCGATCTCCCATCACCACGGCATCGGAGTCGTGCGTGGCAGGTATCTCGCGGAGGCACTCGGCGAGGGCTACTTTGTGCTCGAGCAGTTGAAGCGAGCCCTCGACCCGACGGGGATCCTCAACCCCGGCAAGCTGGGCCTCCCCTCGCCGTTCGGCCCGGCACCCGACTTCGCGGCCGCTGTGGTGCCATGACCGCCGCCGAGACCGGCCCGCCCGACCGGGAGAGGGGCTCCGTCCTCGTGGTCGACGTCGGCACGAGCGGTGTCCGGGCAACGGTCGTCGCCCCGACCGGCGCCGTGGCGCACGTCGAGCACGAAGAGGTGCTGCCGAGCACGCCGGCCCAGGGCTTCGTCGAATTCGACCCTGCTGCGACGGCATCGGCTGCCCTCAGGGTCGCAACGGCCGCACTGCGGCGCAGCGGCCCAGTCGCGACGCTCGGGATCGCGAACCAGCGCGCCTCGACGGTGCTGTGGGACCGGGCGAGCGGGGAGCCCGTCGGCCCGGGAATCGGGTGGCAGGACCTGCGGACGGCGGGGATGTGCCTCATGCTGAGAGAGCAGGGGATCCGCCTCGCCCCCAACCAGTCGGCCACGAAGCTCGCCGTGCTGCTCGACATGGCAGATCCCGAGCGGAGGCGGGACCTGTGCTTCGGCACCGTCGACAGCTGGCTGGCGTTCGTCCTCTCGGAGGGAGCCCTCCACGTCACGGACCACACCAATGCCGGCGTGACCGGGCTCGTCGCTCCCGACGGACGCTCGTGGGACGGGGGGCTGTGCGCCGCCTTGCGGATCCCGGCGGCGGTGCTCCCCCGCCTCGTCGACTCGGCCGGGGTGCTCGGGCCAGCCACCGCCCTCGAGGGCGCCCCGCAGATCGCCGCCCTCGTCGGAGACCAGCAGGCCTCGCTCGTCGGGCAGGGCTGCCTGCTGCCTGGCCGGGCGAAGGCGACCTTCGGCACCGGCGGCATGCTCGACTGCTGCGTCGGCGAGCAGCGGCCCGGGTTCGCCGCCCGGGGCCCGCACGGCTGCTTCCCGATCATCGCCTGGAGCGAGCAGGGCCGCCTCACCTGGGGAGTGGAGGCCGTCATGCTCTCGGCCGGCACGTGCATCGAGTGGCTCCGGGACGACCTCGGACTCATCGATCGCCCTTCGGACTCCGACGGCCTCGCCGCCTCCGTCGCCGACACGGGCGGGGTCGTGTTCGTGCCCGCCCTCCTCGGCCTCGGCACCCCGGTCTGGGACTTCGGCGCCAGGGGAGCGCTGTTCGGCATCACCCGCGGCACGACGCGAGCCCACGTCGTCCGAGCGGTGCTGGAGGGGGTCGCCCAGCGGGGAGCCGACCTGCTCGAGGCGGCGGAGCAGGACGCCGGCAGCGAGATCACCTCGCTCGCGGTGGACGGGGGCATGAGCCGCAACGGGACGTTCCTCCAGGCGCTCGCCGACGCCACGGGGCGGCCGGTGGCGCCCTTTCCGATCGCGGAGGCGACGGCGCTCGGGGCCGCCTGGCTCGCCGGGGTCGCCGCCGGCGTCTGGCCGGACCTCGCCACCGCGGCCTCCCTCGTGCCGCCCTCGCCACGGATCGTGCCGCAGCGGAGCACCGACCGGGCACGCTGGCTCGAGGCACGCGAGCGTGCCGAACGCACGGTGCCCGAGCTGTCGGCTCTCGAGTTCTGACCGGGGCCGGGCGCGGCCCCGCCGAGGCTCAGTGCGCCTCGGCGGCCCCCGTCTTGGCCGTGCCCGCCTTGCCCGGCAGGCCGATGGCGGCCGGGTCGAGCAGGTACCGGTGCACCTCGAATCCCTCGGCCTCGCGCGCCCGGGCGCCGAAGCCCCGAAAGCGCGCCTGGGCCTCGAGAGCCTCGAGGTCGACGATCCCGTTGCGCATGACCTGGGAGATGTGGCACCTGATGAGGTCGAGCTTCTCCTCGACAAGGCCACCGATGTTGACGAAGACGTTCGGCGAGAACGCCACGGCGGTGGGCGACTCGTAGCACAGCACCCGGGAGACCTTCCGGGCCGCCGCAATGGAGGCAACGGCCGTCGCCCGGTGGTCCTGGTGGGTGTCGTTCGGCGTGTGCGTGTAGACGACGTCGGCACCGGTGCGGGCGATCGCCGCCTCGACCACGTCGACCGCCTCCTTGCCGGCAGGTACCGAGCCGTCCTCGAAGCCGCCCCAGAGGAGCTCGGCGCCGAGGAGCCGGGCCGCCTCGACCTGCTCGTCGATGCGGGGGTTCTCGCCGTCCACGTTGTTGCCTTCGGTCATGACGAGAAGGGTGACCTCGTCACCCGCCGCACGATGCGCGAGCAATGCGCCCCCGCAGCCGATCTCGACGTCGTCGGGGTGTGCTCCGATTGCGAGGACTCTCATCGGTTGGTGCTCCTGTTTCGGCTGCCATCGGTTGCGGTCCAGGCGGCGGCGCTCGCGGCGTCGGCGCCGGCGAGCCGCTGCTGCGGCGTGCGGCGGCGCTGCCGCCAGATCAGCGCGACGCTGACGAGCGCCGCGACTCCGAGCCCGCCGATCGCCGGGTTGACCGGCATCGGGTCCGAGCCCACCGCGATCGTGAGCGTCGGCGCGTGCCCTGCCCAGCGCGCCGAGCAGTGGAGGCCGCCGAACCAGGTCGCCAACTCAAGGTTGGAGGCGGCGATGGTGAGCTGCCCATCCCTTCCCGCCGTGAACGGGCCGAGCCTCGCCGAGTCGGTCCCGCCGAGCCGCCGGGGTGAGGCGCCGCGGGCCGTGAAGCTCCAGGAGGCGACCCGGCCCGACACCGACCGGTGGGCGAGCAGGAGTGCGTCGACGAGCGAGGCGGGCACCGTCGTCGTCGCGCGGACGTCGGTCAGGTGGAACCGCTGCCCTGGCTCCACGACCTGCGGGGCCCTGCCCGAGATGGTCGCCTCGATGGCCTGGGCGCCGAGCACCGGGAAGTGGCAGAGATACGGCACGGTGAGCGTGAACGGCGCCGTCGCCGACGGAACCGTCGCCGCCTCGGCTCCCGATCCCGCCGCCGCCAACGCCAATGGCAGTCCGACTGCCACGATCGCGGCACGCGCGAGCTGCCGCCTCGTCCGCAGCCACGCCAACGGCATGGTGCTGAGCCTCAACTTCGTCCCCTCTCCGAAACGTGCCGGTTCCAACTTGCCTGCTGCCCAGACGACCTCGAACCGGTCACGACGACGTTTCGCCGAGCACCGTACATCGCAGAACCGGCGGGCGACACCCCTGAAGCGGAAGTATCACTCCTGGTGAGACGGCTGCTACGTAGGGTGCGGAATCGGACGGCATTTGCCCCATCCCTCCCGGGCGGCAGCACCGCGCGGCCGCACGCGACGACCCCGGTCGAGGTCGCCGGCGCCGGCCGCGCGCTGCTGTCGGGAGCCCGACGGGCCATTCCCCGACCGCTCAGGCCAGGCGGGCCGCGTGACGGTCGTGACGGCGCCGCTGACGCCAGATGAGGCCGGCGCCCACAAGGCCACCGAGGCCGATGCCACCGATGGTCCCGAGGGGGATCTCGTTCGAGACGATCGGGACGGAGAGGACGGCGTCACTCGGGATCGGCGACGGCGCCGTGCACAAGATCGAGTACGTGGTCCCGAGGATCGCCGTCGAGATGGTGATGTTGCCCGGCGCGAGAGTGGCCGTTCCGCTCGATCCGGCCGTGAACGGCCCCACCGTCGTCGGGGATGCCGGCACCGTGACCGTGAGCGGCTGACCCGGCGTGATCGGAAGTGGCCCGAAGGGGATCGGCGTCGCCGCCGCGTTCAGCGTCGACGGCGAGGCGTCGGTCGTGTTGATGTCGAACTCGGTGACGGTGCCCGAGATCGACTTCTCCACGAGGTACAGCTCCTGGGTCACCGACCCTGGGATCACGGTCTCGGTCTGCACGTTCGTCAGGTTGAACTGGCTGTTCGGAGCGACGGAGGCCGGCGCGGTGGCGTTGATCGTGATGTCGATGCTCTGTGCACCGATGATCGGGAACGCGCACGAGTACGTGAGCGTGGCCGAGGTCTGTGCGAGCGCCGGCGTGGACCCGAGCGCGGCCACGCCGGCACCGGCCGCGGCGAGCGTCGCTGCCGCCGCAGCGATGCGGGCTGTCGTGATGAGGCGCAAGATGTGTTCCCCCTTCTTCGAGGCTCGGAGCGTGCTCCGGCAGGATCTCCGCCGACCGCCGGGCCCCGTCGCCCGCTGGTCAGCGTCGGATGGACTGCACGGTTACCGGCTGGTTACCGGCACCTGCGCCGTTGTACCCGCGGCCTGCCGCCGGTGTCCAGGGAATTCACTCCGGGCGCGCCGAGGTTCACCGAGAGCGTCGAGGGATCGAGCTGTCGTGTCCGAACGCTGCCACGTGGTCCGAGCGGCGGTCAGGCGGGCCGGCCCCGCACCGCGGCGGCCGCCGGAGCGCCCTCGTCGCGGGCGCGGGCCGTCTTCACCCACCGGTAGTCCCGGCCAAGGATCCCGTCGAGCCAGGCCTTCGTGCACAACGCCATCGAGACGAAGAAGAGAGGCAGGAAGTAAAAGAGCGAGCGCGCCCAGGAGCGGTCGGCGCGGGCTATGAGGAGGCCGCCGCCGAGCTCCATCAATGGACCGAGGAACAGCAGCATCCAAAGGACGAACAGATCGGCCTGGAACGGCGGGGACGAGAGGCCCCCGAGCCAGGTGAAGGTGAGCACGAGGCCGATCGCCGACACCATCGGGAGGTGGAACGACAGCAGGAACATCGTGGTCTCGACCTTCTGCGCGAGGCTGAGGCGGGGCGAGCGCCACACGGCGGAGCGGTACTCCCTCCACACCTGCTGGTGACCCCTCGCCCAGCGGTACCGCTGCTTCCAGAAGCGGCCGATCGTCGTGACCCCTTCCTCCTCGTCGACGGCCGTGACGTCGTAGCGCACCCGCAGGCCGGCAAGGATCACGCGAAGCGTGAGGTCGGTGTCCTCCGTCACCGAGGCGGTGTTCCAGCCGCCGAGCGAGCGCAGCACGTCGGCCCGCACCGCGCAGTTGGCGCCGCCGTAGGCGGGAAGGCTGTGCATCGCCTGCCGGCCGTACTCGTTCACGAGGTAGCCGGCGAGGTAGTCGATGCCGACGAGGAGCGCGATCGGCGAGTCACCGGTGTTGGAGATCTCGCAGCGGCCCTGCACCGCCGCGACCGACGGGTCCTCGAAGTGGCGGACGAGGCGGCGAACGACGTCGCGCCGGGGCCGGTGATCGGCGTCGAACACGACGACGATCTCACCCGTCACGTTCCTCAGGCCGTCGTTGAGCGCCCCTGACTTGCCCCCGCCGCTCCCCGGGGCACGATGGAGGACCCGGATCGGCCGGGTCGCAGCAAGGCGGTCGAGGATGGCTCCGGTCTCGTCCTCGGAGGCGTCGTCGACGACGATGATCTCGAGAAGGCCTCTCGGGTAGTCGAGGTCGAGCAGCGCCTGCACGAGGTGCTCGACGACGGCCTCCTCGTTCTTGCACGCCACGAGGACCGAGACCCGCGGCTGGTAGCCGGTCTCCACGAGCGGCGCGCTCAGGTCGGCCGGTGCCGAGCGGAACGCCGACATCGCGAACGAGAGGTGCCGGATGAAGAACGCGATGAACAGCGCCTGGATGAACAGGGCAAAGGCGGTGACCACGGTGCCGAGTCCGGCGAGGGCGACGGCAAGGCAGGTACCTCCCACCGCCCCGAGCAGGGCCCACGGCGCAGGAGCAGGGGCGGCGCGCGCCGGCACCCGCACCTGGGGGAGGCTCACCGGGGCTCCCCCACCGCCGTCGCGAGGTAGGGCTCGATCTCGCGCACGGCCTCGGCGAGCGACGCCACGCTGCGCCAGGTCCCCTCGAGGTCCGGCCGGTCGCGGTACTCGCCCGTGCGCACCCGAACCGCGCGGCTCCCGAGGGCGTGGGCGGCGGCCACGTCCTTGTCGGGCCGGTCTCCGATCACCACCGCCTCGGCCGGAGCGACGCCGAGCTGTTCGAGCGCCTCCCTCATCGGCCGCGGGTCCGGCTTGCGCCACCTGCGGCCGAGCTCGTCGGAGTAGACGACCACCCGGAACCACCGATCGAGGCCGGTCGCTGCGAGCTTGCCGCGCTGGCCCGGCACGTCACCGTCGGTCACGAGCCCGAGCGGCACGGAGGCTGCGAGGCGCTCGAGGGCCGCGGCCGTCCCGGGATAGGTCGGGAGGCTCGAGGGGAGGTGGGACCGGAAGGCCGCCACGAGCGGTGCCGGGTCGGTGGCGATGCCGGCGGCGGCGAGCGCCCGGTCGATCGTGTCACCCCGGTCCGACCCGGCCGCCACGGCGTCGTCGAGGGCCCTGCGCAGCGCGGCTCCGTCGAGACCCCGCCGGCTCGCCTCGGCGGCGACCCGGTCGAGCGCGCCGGCGAGCCACGCCGCCTGGGGGTAGAGCGTGTCGTCGAGATCGAGCAGCACCGCTCGCACCGGGCCCTCGGAGGTCCGCACGGGAGGGCCGCTCGTCATGGCGCGACCACCCCCGCTCTCGCCGAGACCGCGGAGACGGCCGGGGGCAACCCGGTCGCAAGCGCGGGCTCCTTCGGTCGGATCCGCTCGAGCACCTCCTCGTCGGAGAGCAGGCGAGCGACCCGCTCGCCAGTGCGCCCGTCGCCGTAGGGGCAGGGTGTCGCCGCGACCCGTTCCTGCTCGCGAGCCTCGCAGAAGAAGGCAGCGGCGCTGAGAGCGGCCGCCTGGTCGAGGCCGACGAGGCGGGCAGTGCCGAGGAGGACGCCCTCCCAGCGGGGCGTCGAGGTCCGCAGCACGACCACCGGGACGCCGAGGAAGCTTGCCTCCTCCTGCACGCCGCCCGAATCGGTGACGACAACGCGGGCCGAGCGGACGAGCCCGAGCATCTCCCCGTAGGGCACGGGCGGGAGGAGGTCGATGCCGGGGCGCTCGAGCCGGGCCAGCAGTCCCGTCGAACGGAGCCGGTCGGCCGTGCGGGGGTGGACGGGGAACACGACGGGGCCGAGCTCGGCGGCGAGCGAGTCGACGAGGCCGACGAGGAGCTCGAGGCGCTCGGGGTCGTCCACGTTCGTCGCCCGGTGTGCGGTCACGAGGACGCCGGCCCGCTCGTGATGTGGAAGCGCCGTGACGCCCATCTCCACGAGGAGGTCGATGACGGGGTTCCCCACGACCTCGATGGCCCTCTCGGGCACGCCTTCGGCGAGCAGGAACTGGCGGGCGAGCTCCGTCGGCGCCAGCTGGAGGGTCGCGGCGGCTGCTCCGACTCTCCGGTTCGTCTCCTCCATGGACCGCTCGTTGAACGAGCGGAGGCCAGCCTCGAGATGTGCCACGGCGAGACCTCGCCGCCGTGCCGCGAGGCCATAGGCCGGCACCGTGTTCGTGTCGCCGAGGAGGAGGACCACGTCGGGAGCGTGCTCGGAGAGCTCCCGCTCGGCCTGCGCCACGAGGCCGCCGAGACGGGCTGGCTCGTCGCCGCCGAGCTCGTGGCGGACGTCGGGGCGAAGGCCGAGCTCCTCGAAGAAGGCCCCCGCCATCTCGAGGTCGTAGTGCTGGCCCGTGGCGACCGTCCTCACCGGCAGCCCGCAGGCGGCGAGCGCCTTCACCACCGGGGCCAGCTTCACGAACTCTGGTCGCGTCCCGCAGGCCACGAGCACCCGGGGCGACCGTCTCACAGGTCGAAGACCTCCTCGAAGTACCGGGTCATGACGACGCCGGAGCGGTAGGTGCACCGCTCGGGCCGGACGCTCCCACCCCGGGCCACGTGGACGTACTCGCCGACCAAGTCGGCGCCCGCCGCAAGGCTGAGCGGCAGGCCGCCCGAGAAGCGCGGGTTCACCTCCGTGAACGTGGCGACACCCTCCGAGTCGACGAAACCCTGGACGTTCGCCGGGCCCCTCAGCCCGAGGGCGCCGAGCAGCTCGGCCACGTCGACGATGAGGCCGGGGTCGACAAAGGTCTCGCCACGCGTCGAGATCCCCCCTCGCGTCTCGAGGCGCCAGCGCGGCACGACGGCCACGACTCTCCCGTCCGGGGCCACGAGGGCGTCGGCGGTGAACTCCCGGCCGGTGAGCATCGTCTGCACGATGGGCTCGGGGACGTGGTGGAGGGCGTAGGCGAGCGCCTCCTCGTCCTCGGCCACGACGATGTCGCGCGAGCCCCGCCCGAAGCGGGGCTTCACCACGAACGGCCCCGGCACTCCGTGCGCGGAGCCGAGGTTCGTCGCCGGGGTCCTCACCCTCGTGGACTGCGCCACCTTCGCGAACACCCACTTGTCGATGCAGGCCATCACGGCGTCGGGATCGGGCAGCCAGGTCCGAAGCCCCGCAGCTTCGAGCTCGTCGCGGCCGGCGGCGAGGTTCACGAGCTCCTCGGCGACCGTGGGGATGAGCACCCCCGCCCCCGCGACGCGGGCCGCCTCTGCCACCGAGCCGACGAAGCGAGGGCTGTCCGCCCGCTGCAGGACTGCGGCGCCGTCAGCGAGGCGCAGCCCGACGGCGGAGGGGTTCGAGTCGGCCGCGATCACGCGGTGCCCGGCCGCCTTCAACCATCTCACGACCGCGACTCCGGCCGGGCCGCCCGCCCCCGTGACGAGGACGACCGCCGGGTCCTCGGCCCGCGGGGCGAGCTGCCACCATGTCGCATGGAAGGCGGCGTCACCCGCAGGGGGGCCCGGGGGGCTCGACTCGGCCGCGCCGCGGCCGGCACCTCCCCGGAGCGCTCCCTCGTCAGCGCGCTCGAGCTCGCGATGGGCCCAGAGCCGCAGCTCCGCGAGCGCCTCGTCGCTCGACGGCTCCCACTGGCTCTGGGCGATCACCTCGGCAAGAAGACGGCGAACCTCGGGATCCTTCTCGGCGCTCACGCGCTGGTGGAGCAGCTGGGTGAAGGGCGCGATCCCCTCGGCGGCCAGCGTCCGCAGGGCCGCCATGCGGGAGCTCGGGTTCGGGCTCACGAGGGCCGACGCGATCGCGGCCCGTGCGCCGCGGCGCGCCGTCGTGCGCCACGCCACGGCAGCCCCGACGAGCGCGGCACCGGCTGCGGCGATGCCGACCTCGGCCGGGGAGCTCACGTGCTGACCGGGTAGCCCGCGGGGCCGGCGAGGCCGGGGGCGGCCTCGGCAGGACCGCTCGGCCTGCCGGCAAGGGCCGGGTGCGCGGCCGGGGCCAGGCTCGCAGCGGCACCACGCCGTGCGGGAAGCAGCATCCAGAGCATCAGGATGAAGCCGCCCAGCGTGTAGGCGAACCCGAAGATGCTCCCTGCCCAGTTGTGGAACAGCACGAGGACGACACGCCCCGCGATGAGGCCGGCACCGATCGACATGTCGATCCGGAGCAGGTTGCCGAGGAACACGGCGGCCGCCGCGGCGACAAAGGCGGCAAGGCGGCTCCTCCCGCCGACCACGCGACGGGGCAACGCCATGGCAAGGCAGCCGAGCGTGAGGATGGACGCGAGCGACGAGCACGACGGGGCGAGGTAGACCCAGAAGGCCTGGTGGTGGGAGGGACGCAGCATCGCCGAGGTGCCATCGAGGAACGGGACGCCCGTGATCCCGACGAGGCGCATCGCACCCACGTCGGCCACGAGCTCGAGGTGGCGCACCGGCGCCTGGAGCAGCACGAAGGCAAGTGGCGTGGTGAGGACGACGAAGGCGACCCGCAGCCACACGAGCCAGCGTTGGCGGTTCACCTCGTGGTTGCTCCCGTTCCGACAGGGCCGGGCAGACGTCCCGGCGACGACACGGCCAGGCCCACATGGTACTGCCGGGCAGGTGACGGCTCGAAGCGGCCGCCTCGCAGGCACCGTGGGTGGCCCGCCGCTCAAGTCGCGGCGGCATGCGCCGATACGCTCAACTACGCCCGGCGCCGCCGGAAACGGAGAGCCCTCCAGATGAGCCCAGACGACACGCTGACGACCGGCGAGGAGCCGGCGCCGGCCATGACCTCCGCGCCGGCGGGCGGCGATGCCACCCGCCTTGGCCGCGCGCTCGTCCACAACCTGCAGAGCGTGGTCCGGGGGACCCCTGGAGCCTGCCGCCTCGCCGCGACGGCCGTGCTCGCCGGAGGACACCTTCTGATCGAGGACGTCCCAGGCGTCGGCAAGACGATGCTGGCAAAGGCGGTCGCCGCCTCCATCGGGACGGCGCTCGCCCGCATCCAGGGCCACCCCGACCTCCTGCCGAGCGACATCACGGGGATCAGCGTCTACAACGAGGGGACGCGGGACTGGGAGTTCCGGCCGGGACCGGTCTTCTCCCACGTCGTGCTGTTCGACGAGCTGAACCGGACGCCGCCGCGCAGCCAGGCCGCCCTGCTCGAGTCGATGGAGGAGCGTCAGGTGAGCGTGGACGGCCGGTCGTGGCCGCTGCCGGTCCCCCACCTCGTCCTCGCCACCCAGAACCCGGTCGAGCAGGCGGGCACCTACCCCCTCGTCGAGAGCCAGATGGACCGCTTCTTGCTCTCGACACGGCTCGGCTACCCCGACGCCGCCACCGAGGCCGCCCTCGCGAAGGAGCGGGGGGCTCAGCTCGCCCTCACACGCGTGACCGCGGTCGCGACCCCGAGCGAGCTCGCAGCCGCCGAGGAGGAGGTCGCCGAGCTGCACGTCCACGAGGCCGTCGCCGAGTACGCGGTGGCCATCGTGAGGGCCTCGCGCACCGCACCCGAC